>JADMIO011006429.1_pt1 | contig 17696 bp, 15 predicted proteins | sample 8958161 | NCBI WGS metagenome assembly JADMIO01 (sample SAMN16585339, study PRJNA669376) | soil metagenome | isolation source: Crop rotation soil | place: USA: Cullars Rotation, Alabama | collected 2011
AACCTCGGAAAAGTAAAGGAGCTTAAACAAACAGACGAAACAAAGGAAATGTTGCAGGCATCTCTTGCTTTACATGAATATGTTCTCCCGGTTTATAAAAATGAATATCAGCAGCTTGCTAAACTTTATGATGATGGTGCGTCTAAAGACCAGATAGATGCTTTTGAACAATCAATTGAGCAAAAGTATTTTCCGAAATTTGCGGAGCTTTATGATAAGCTGACAGCCGCAGGAAAATCTTACGCGAAAAAAAATAATATAAATGTGAATTGGGATATACATACTTCGCCGCAATAGAACTTAAATAATTAAGATGTTTAAATATTGTATGAGGGCTGGATCTCTTGTTGCAAAGGGATACAGACGTACAAGTGAGTGACACAACGGAAGCCTGATAGTAGTAAAAAAGCCGGGCTCATACATCACGTCATTATGCGAACAAATACTTACGTTATAATTCTGTGCGCCAAATTTTTTCTTTATCTTAAATTCTGAATTAAAGAGTTTGTATGCCTATTTACATGGACGTACATATTATTCCGGGAGTTAAGGCAAAAGATGTTGCAGAGGCGCATCAAAAAGATGTTGCATTGCAGGCGGAATATAGTTGCAAGTGTATGACTTATTGGGTTGATGAAAAACGGGAAAATGTTTTTTGCCTGATTGAAGCGCCCGAAAAATATATTGTAGAAGAAATGCACAAGCAGGCGCATGGATTGATACCGCATAAAATAATTGAAGTAAGCAGCGTGCTGGTTGAATCTTTTTTAGGTAGATTAAACGACCCGGAAGATGTTCAAATAGAAGATGGGTTAAAAGTTTTTCACGAGCCTTCTCTTCGCTTTTTAATGATCACGAAAATCAGCGATCCTGTGTTGTTGAAATATAAAATGGGTAAAGAAAAAGCGGATGAATTGCTGAGCACGCACGATCATATTATAAGAGAAAATCTTGCATCTTATTCAGGAAGAGAGGCATCTTATAGTTCAAACAATTTTATTGCTTCTTTTTCTTCAGCATCAAAAGCCATTGCTTGTGCGATATCTATTCAGAAAGATATGGCTGATGCAAACATGAATGGCGCGGGGTTTTGTATTGCTATTAATGCCGGCGAACCTGTAACGCAGAATGATAAATTGTTTGGTGATACTATTCGTTTAGCAAAACGTTTGTGCAGCGTTGCAAAGGAAAATCAAATCGTGATTGCCTCGAATGTGAAAGAACTTGTATCGCATGATTATTTTAAAAACGGTAAAGAAAATATTATAAACATTTCTGCTGTTGATGAAACTTTACTTGATTCATTATTCAATACGCTTGAAGAACATTTTACAAATCCTGATTTAAATGTTTCTGATTACTGTCAAAGAATGGCAATGAGTCAATCGCAGCTATACAGAAAGACAATGGCGTTATTTGGTTTATCACCCAATGAACTCTTAAGAGAATTCAGGCTTGAAAAAGCGCTGGAGCGAATGAAAAAACAACAATACAATATTTCAGAAATAACGTTCGATTGCGGATTTACCAGCCCATCATACTTTACCAAATGTTTTAAAAGAAAGTTTGATTTACTTCCGAACACATATCTGGATCTCTCGTATTAATTCAGTTTTTCTTTGACTGAAAATTACCATCATTTGAATTATTTGTTATAGTCATTTTCACAATTATTTTCAGTGATATTTTTTGCGATTTAAAATTACCATTCATTGAATTATTTGTTATAGTGCATCGCTTCCTTGCACGTATATCTTTGGTTTATCACACACCAAAAATCAACGTTATGAAAACTTTACTTGGCTGTTGCTGCCTGACTGCAATCATGCTTTGCACTGCTTATGCCACGAAGGCTCAAACTGAATCTGCAAATTCAAAAACAAAAAATGAAACTGTTATGAAAACTTATTTAATCGAACGACAAATTCCCGGCGCGGGCAAATTAACTGCTGATGAATTAAAAACCATTTCTCAAACTTCTTGCAATGTGCTGAAAGAAATGGGTCCGAAAATTCAATGGATACAGAGCTATGTTGTTGGTGACAAAATATACTGTGTATATAAAGCGGAAAACGAAGAGTTGCTTAGAGAACATGCGAAGAGAGGCGGATTTCCCATCAACAATATTTTTGAAGTTAAATCAATTATAAGTCCGGCTACCGCGCAACAAAATTAAAATATATCATCTGGCAGATTCCGTGTCGCAGGGTCTTTTAAGGGCTCTGCGATTTTTATTTATTCATGGAAATATAATCGTGCTGCAAAGAACAATTTTTATTATGATACAGGCTTTTGTTCTTTGTGGCATCGTCTCTTGCGTCGCATTTCTTTCATCTGTAGAATATGTGGCTTCTGCAGGTTTCAGGTTTGAAGGTTCATTGTAGTTGTAGATGTCTCTTAAGCGCTTTGGTAATTTAAAAAAAATCAATAAGTAGTATAAACGATGATAATTGCAACGATCATCATAACCAGCATGCCTGTAAAGAAAAGAACATCAGCAATAGTTTCTATGGCATTGTAGTTGTCGTTTCGCAATGCCATGTATGAGAGTATAGCAGCAGTTATAAAGATGCATGTATCTGCAGAAAGAATTTCATCCGCATAAGTACCCACACCTGTTTTTAATACACGAAAAAGCGCAATGATGGTAACGCTAACGCCAGCCATAGTTGTAGAGCCCGTGAAAACATGTTCTGCAATTGTTTTTTTACGATTATTATTTTCCATGAATCATTTGTTAGCGATAAGTATATTCAATACTGCCAACAGGTTGTTTTTGTTTATTAAAACAAAGCTCTTTTTCTTTTAAACCATTAGCGCCGTATTCATAATGCCATACAAGATAGTTATCAGATGAAACGGGTATTTGCGTAAACTGTATAAGCCTGCCGCTATCATCGTATTCAAATAAAAAATCGGGTAACAGCCGCTGTGCTTTTGTATTAAAACGTACAATGTCGGTAAACTTGTGCTGTTCATTGTAATAATAAAAATAGTTTTCGAGCAGGCGCCCTTTTTTTCTCCAACGCTCTTCGGCAATATCACCATGCTCATCTTTTGTCAGTTCAACCGTTGTTGTATCGTTGTTGTTTTTTATCAGCAACATCTTGGTTGGCTTATTGTTTTCATAAAACCAAAGATGCGTTTCGACAGAAGAAGAATTCATAAAGGTATCTTCTGTTTGAGTTGTAATTGATTTAAGATTGTCACCATCGTAGTTATAAGTTACTGTACTCGCAACATTATCTGAATTTGTAACAGTTTTGCTTATTTTATCATTCAGATAAAACGATTGCGCTAAAGATTTGCCGGTTGAAGGAAAATCAGAAGTGGTGGTAATTTCAGAGCCGTTTGCAGTAATTGTTTGTTCCAGTAAAAAGTCCGTAGTCACTTCTCCGTCTGACTCATAACTTTTTGCAGATACCTGTTGAATATGATTTTTCTTCAACAATAAATACTGTTCATTTGTTTGCTGTGTAGTAACTACATCATTGTAATAATATTGGCTGTAAACATTTATTGTCGCAAGTAAAAGGATCAGAAGAACCGCGGTTTTCATTAATCAAAATTTTTTCAAAAGTAATAGGTGTAACATTATTAACAGCAAAACATATTGTGAAGTATTATTGCGGCATTAAGCGGGTTACGTATTTTTAAAGAAATTTAACAAGGTGTCGCATTTAAAAGAAAGGAAGGAGAAGAATTGTCTTAACTGCAATGCAGAAGTAGCAGGCAGATATTGCCATGTATGCGGTCAGGAAAATGTGGAGGTAAAAGAAGGGTTCTGGCATTTGGCAACACATTTGATTTATGATATAATGCACTTTGACAGTAAGTTCTTTGATACACTGAAATTCTTATTGCTGCGACCGGGATTTTTATCAAAAGAATATTTGCGTGGGAGAAGAGCACGCTACCTGCATCCCATAAGAATGTATGTATTTACTTCGGCGATATTTTTTATTATCTTTTTTGCCTTTGTAATTCCGGGTGACTTAGACATAAATACTTCAACAGACACTGCCAAAGCAACTAAAGAAGGGAAAGTAACCATAAATGAACAAATACAACTATTGCAGGATTCATTGAAAAAAACAACAGATGTAAAACAAAGAAAGGAGATAGAAAATGAAATTGATGGTTTGAAGGTGGCAGCATCGTACATTCCAAACGTGGAAATAGAGAATGAAAAAGATACTTCAAAGAAGGACAAAAAAAATATTTTCAATTTCAGGGACAGCATGCCGTTAACCACAAAGCAATATGATTCTTTGCAGCAAAAACTGCGGGACGATGAAGAAGATGGCTGGCTTACACGTATTGTAATGCATCGTGCAATTACTATTAATGCAAAATATAAAGGAGATTTCGAGCGATTTAAAGAAGATTACACAGAAAAGTTTAAACATTCCATACCACAAATGATGGTTATCTCGCTGCCACTATTAGCACTGATAATGCAGCTACTTTATATAAGAAGACGAAAACAATTTTATTATGTTGATCATGTAATAATGCTTACGCATGTTTACATTGCTATCTTTATTTCATTGCTTGTGTATTACGGGTTTGATGCACTGAAAGAAGTTACAGACTGGAGTTTGTTTAGCTGGGTGAAAACAATTGTGGGAATTTATATTTTCTTGTATTGCTTGTTGGCAATGTATAAATTTTACGGTCAGGGAATTATTAAAACCTCATTCAAGTATTTTATTTTATTGTTTGTAGGTTCAATATTAACCAGTTTATTGTTAGTGCTGGGTGTTGCTTTTTCATTCTTTCAAATTTGAAATGAGTTTTGAGTATAGGATGTAACCTTGAAGTGCAACTGCAGATGCCAATTTGTATAACAGATGAAGTGATTGCGACGCAACGAAAACGCTATAAAAAACAAAAGCTGGTATCATAATAATTATTATAAAAATTAACGCATGAAAAATATCGGGGATAGTTTTATTAAATTAGTGGAGATAATGGATGAATTACGGGAGAAATGCCCTTGGGACAGAAGGCAGACGATTCATACGCTGCGTTCGATGACGATTGAAGAAACATACGAACTTGCTGATGGAATTATTGAGGAAGATTGGAAAAATATAAAAGAAGAGCTTGGAGATATTTTGTTGCACATTGTATTTTATGCAAAGATTGGGCAGGAACAGGGAAAATTTAGTTTGCAAGACGTGATTGAAGGCATTTGTGATAAATTGATTGTTCGGCATCCGCACATTTATGGCGATGTTCATGTGAATAATGAAGAAGATGTAAAGAAAAATTGGGAAGCGATAAAAATAAAAGAAGGGAAGAGTTCTGTGATGGATGGAGTACCTGCATCGCTACCTGCCGTTGTAAAAGCAACACGCGTACAGGAGAAAGCAAAACAAGTGGGCTTTGAATGGCATAATAAAGAAGATGTTTGGGAAAAGGTTGAAGAAGAAATGAATGAGTTGCATGAGGCGATTGAAAAAAACGAACAAGCAAAGGTTGAAGAAGAATTTGGCGACGTGCTTTTTAGTCTTGTTAACTATGCACGATTTTTGCAAGTAGATGCAGAGGCAGCCCTTGAAAAAGTAAATAAAAAATTCGTGCAGCGATTTAAGAAAATGGAAACAACAGCAATGAAAGAAGGGAAGCATTTAAAAGATATGACGCTTGAAGAAATGGATGCCATCTGGAATAAAATAAAAAAAGAAAACATCACTCCTTGATAAGTATTTTAAGAAAATCGGCTTACAAATACGGGTACTTGTTTATTGGAGCCGCATGGGTTTATACGGTTTCATTTCTGTTTACAAATTATTTTTCGTTTGATTCGAGCCCCGAAAAGGTTGCGAACGCTTTAAGTAAACATATAAGCAGGCAGGAAAAACATTTCAATGCATTGCTAAAGGATACTTTCTGGGTAAAAAAAGTTATTGCGGGCAAAGCAAAAGTTGAGGAATCGGAACTGGAGAGCGACGCAACAGGCATCTTTGCTTACCGGATGGCAAACAACGGTGTTCCAGCACAGATTTTTTGGAACACCAACACTATGACGGTGAACGACTCCGAACTTCAAAAGCCTGATGGATATTATGCTGTACATCATCCCAACGGATATTTTGAATTAATTAAAAAAACTGTTGAACGAAATAACCGGCAGTATATCATTATCGGGATGATTCCGGTTTATTGGGCATATAACATCGAGTATGAAGATGTACAAAGAAACTTCGCCGCTTACAACAATCTTAGTACAAACTATACCTTGACTCTATCGGGTAATGGTGCTCCTGTAACCAATGGGAAGGATAAAATTTTATTCTTCGTTGAAAAAAAAGAGAACAGTCTTTTGGATCAACCGGGAACACTCTCCATTGTGCTGCGTGTTTTAGCAATTGTTTTACTGCTGATATTCATTAACTCCATTGCAGGCGAACTTGTGGTGCAAAACGGATTCCTGGCAGGTTTTTTATTTCTTACCATTATAATTGCGGCGCTTCGCACGCTTACTTATTTTGTTCCTTTTCCCTTCGATTATAGAAAACTTTATTTGTTTGATCCTTCAGTGTATGCGTCAAGTGCATTACACCGCTCGTTGGGGGATCTCTTAATAAACTCTATTCTTTTATACTGGTGTGTAACATTTGTAAAATTTAATATCAGGCGTATAAAAATTTCCGGAAGAATCTTTACGCCGGCTGTAAAAAAGATAGTGGGCGTATTGGCGCTCTTCATCATTCCTTTATTTACACTTGCGATGGCTGCCTTTTTAACAAGCCTTGTGAAAGACTCCGCTATTTCGTTTAATGTAACAAACTTTTTTGCAATGAGTATTTATACCATTGTAAGTTTTGTTATTATTTGTTTTTTGCTGCTTAGCTTTTTTTATATTTCGCAAATGCTGGTACAGCTTTCCATGTTTACACAGATGAGCATGTACTGGCGAATAGTTGTTTTGTTATCGTTTACTTTTCTTTTCCTTAGCCTTAAACTTATAGGCGGTGATAATGATACGCTGCTTAATTTTTCAATGGTTGGCTGGCTGTTTGTTTTTTATATCTTCATCACTATACGAGTTGATGAAATTTCGCTTTCGTTTTATAATTCAAATTCATTTATGCCATGGAGCATTTTTCTGATTGCTTCAGTATCGGCGCTGCTCATTTATCAAAACAAATCAATCGAGTTAGAGAAGCGAAAGATAATTGCTGAAAAAATTTACACTGAATCCGATGCATCAAATGAAACATTGCTGGCTATTTCACTTTCACGTTTTTCTCAATATCTTTTTTGGAACAGGTTTGAACGTTTCTACAATCCCACCGAAAACAGAATAGTAAAAGACAGCATCAACAGGGATTTTGCAGGTTATCTTCCCAATTTTGATACACGCATTTATACTTATGACAAAGATCATTTTTCGCTCTATAATGACGATTCTGTTTCGTATGATATTATAAAATCCATTGTAATTAACCAGGGAAAATTTACACTTACACCCGATTTATATTTTTACGAGAACGCGGCAGACAAGTTCAGCTATATCTATGAAAAAGATGTTTACAAGGCAGACTCTTCCATGCTTGGTTCTGTTTATTTGATAATACGTCCTAAAGCTTATAAAGAAGATCAGTTAACACCTTACCTCTTCAGGCAATTAATAAATGACAAACCTCTTATCAGTGAGGATTATTTGTACGCTATTTATGATAACTATCATCTTGTAAAGAGCAGCGGCAATTACGATTTCTCTGATGTTATTGATAAAAAGCGGATGAAAAATAAACAATACGATTATGTTGAACGAAGCAATAATACAGAGTTATGGTATAATGCAGGTAACAATAAAATTGTTGTAGTCGCAAGAAAAAATAATTGGTTCCCTGAAACTATAACCTTCTTTGCTTACCTGTTTGGCATTCTTATTATCGTTGTGCTGCTGCAACACTTTAGTCATCTTATACTCAAAACACACTTCAGATGGGAAGAGATAAAGAAGATATTTCGGTTTAATATCCGGACACAGATACAAACTATTATTGTTACGGTTAGTGTTATTTCATTTCTTGTGATTGGTATTGCAACCATTTCATTTTTCATCAGCAGGTTTAATTTAAATAACGACGAGAAACTTAGAACAACGGCACAAATCATCGTGAATGAAATAAAACCATTATTAAGAAGCGAAAAGGATACAACAGGGACATTCAACACTCCTGATGACGAGCCGACTTTGCAAACGGAACAAAAGGTTGTTGAAATGGGTGAGTTGCACAATACCGACATAAACTTTTTCGACATTAATGGCAATCTCAAAATCTCTTCGCAACAATACATTTACGACAACCAGATTCTTAGCAAAAAAATGCAGCCTTATGCATTTAATGCGCTAAAATATGAGCATAGTACACAACACATACAAGAAGAGAGTATTGTTAATTTTAGTTTTTCGAGCATCTATGTTCCGATAAAGAATGATTACGATCAAACGATTGCTTACTTAAGTCTTCCTTATATAAATTCTCAAAGTGAGTTGCACCAGGAGATATCCAACTTTGTTGTTACACTTATTAATTTAAATGCGCTCATCTTTATTCTTGCAGGTGGCATAGCGCTATGGATAACGAGGCGCATTACTTCTTCATTCACGCTCATACGGAGTAAGATGAAAGCGATAAACTTTGGCGCAGATAATGAAGAAATAGAATGGAAAAAAGATGATGAGCTTGGAGAGTTGATTTCAGAGTACAACAAAATGGTGAAGAAACTTGCAGAGAGTGCACAAGCCCTTGCACGAAGCGAGAGAGAAGGTGCATGGCGCGAAATGGCAAGGCAGGTTGCTCATGAAATAAAGAACCCGCTAACACCAATGAAGTTGAGCATACAATATTTGCAGCGTGCAATTGATAACAATGCAGCAAATGTGAAAGATCTGTCGCGGCAGGTTGCACATACATTGATAGAGCAAATAGATCAGTTGGCGAAAATTGCGGGCGATTTCTCACAGTTCGCAAACATTGCTAATGTGAAGAAGCAAGTGTTTGATATTACCGATGTGCTTGAAGGCATTATTCACTTGTTTGGTACAGATGAAAGAGTAAATATTATTTGGGAAAGAGATGATGAAGATTATTTTATCGAAGCCGATAAAACACAGATGAATCGCTTGTTTACAAATCTTATCAAGAATGCAATAGAGGCATATCCGGGCAGTGAAAAAGCAACCATTATTGTACATCAGTACAAAAATCAAAAAGAGGTTGTCATCTCTGTGGAGGATCAGGGGCATGGCATTCCCGATGTAATGCAGCAAAAAATTTTCACCCCAAACTTCACCACAAAATCTTCCGGTACAGGCTTGGGGCTTGCGATTTGTAAAGGCATTGTTGAAAAAGCAAACGGTAATATCTGGTTTAAAACAAAAGAAAACAAAGGCACTATATTTTATGTTTCGCTACCGATAGTGCATCAACATGAGTTGGTAGACAAGTAACATTTGGTGATAGAACTTGATGATTAGGGATATGAATGATGCAGAGCGCGACGCCCCGGAAGCTTATAGCAGCAATACAGTCTTGTCATAAAAAATAAAAATCCATTTTACCCAATAACAAAACTTCAAAGCCACTAAACAATCCTTCTCCTATTTTTGCTGCCATGAATTTATTCGGCAATCTCATTTGGCTTATCTTCGGCGGTTTACTTTCTGCAATCGGATATTTTGTTGGCGGACTTATTTTGTGCTTCACTATTATTGGTATTCCTTTCGGACTGCAATGTTTTAAAATAGCATACCTGGTTTTGATGCCCTTCGGCAAAAAAGTAATTGCGACTAATGGTAGCGGTGGATGTCTTTCTATATTGTTCAATATAATTTGGATACTTACCGGTGGCTTGTACACTGCGTTTGTTCATATTATTTTCGGCGCGCTTCTTTGCATTACGATTATCGGTATTCCCTTTGGCAGGCAGCATTTTAAACTTGCCGAGCTTTCTCTATCACCATTTGGAAAAGAAGTTGTTAACGCATAGCAACCCTTTAAAAAATTGAATTGCCGCCACTTTTGTCTTGATATTTTCCATTACCTTTGCCGCCACTTAAAAGAGATGTAAAAATTTGGATGCCTTTTAAAAAAAATTTGAGATGCCGTATTTAACAACAGAAAAAAGAGCAAATATTTTTGCTACACATGCCGGAGCAGCAGAAAAAACCGGTTCAATTGAAGGGCAAATCGCATTGCTGACAGAGCGAATTGCCAGTATTTCCAAGCATTTGCAGGAAAACAAAAAAGATTTTTCCACCCACCGTGGCTTAATGCAGTTGGTTGGTCAGCGCAAACGCTTACTAAGCTATCTGCAAAAACACAACCTCGAAGGCTACCGCGCGTTGATTGAAAAATTAGGAATCAGAAAATAATTTTAGTGTTATGTGAACTTTTCCCAACTGCTTACAATCGGTTGGGAATCGTTTTTTGTAAAGGTCTTTATTGCTGATTCATTACTTCACACAGAGTTCCGGTTTGCCATATTCATCCCTCCTTTGCGTAAGCCGCTGCTCTAAAATTTTATTACATAGTATGTTATCACAACCTATTCAGTCCAGCTTTATATTGCCAAATGGAGCTGAAGTAATTATAGAAACGGGTAAGCTTGCCCGTCAAGCCGATGGCGCCGTTACAGTGCGCCAGGGCAAGTGTATCTTATTGGCAACAGTTGTTGCTTCCCGGGAACCCAAAGAAGGTCAGGAATTTTTTCCTTTGAGTGTAGATTACCAGGAAAAATTTGCATCCGCCGGTCGTATTCCGGGTTCATTTTTTAAACGTGAAGGACGCTTAAGCGATTATGAAGTATTGATAAGCCGTTTGGTTGACCGCGCCTTGCGTCCATTATTTCCCGAAGATTATTTCTGCGATGTGCAGGTATTAATAAGCCTTATATCAAGCGACGAAACAGTAATGCCCGATGCGCTTGCCTGTCTTGCTGCGTCTGCGGCGTTGGCAGTAAGTGATATTCCTATCAAAGAAATTATTTCCGAAGTGCGTGTTGCGCGTATTGATGGAAAATTTATTGTTAATCCTTTGCGCAGCGAATTGGAAAAAGCTGATATGGATTTTTTGATTGGAGCCACCGAAAAGAATCTGATGATGGTGGAAGGCGAATCAAAAGAATGCAGCGAAGAAGATCTTATAACCGCTTTGGAAACTGCGCACGAAGCGATTCGCATACAAATAAAAGCGCAACAGGAATTAAGAGATAAGGTGGGTGTGAAAGGTAAAAGAGACTATACCAAACCCGAGCAGGATGAAGCTCTGAAAGCAACTGTTACAGTATTTAGTAAGGATAGGATGTACCAGATTGCAAAGGGTGGCACATCAAAACATGATAGAAGTGATGCATTCAAAGCATTGAAAGATGAATTAATTGCAAGTCTCGGCGAAGATGCTGATGAAACAAAACAAAAATTAGCAAAAAAATATTTCGAAGATTTGCAGTGGGAGTTGGTGCGTAATATGATTCTTGATGATCGCATTCGTTTGGATGGACGTTTACTCGATCAGGTTCGTCCTCTCGCAATGGAAGTTGACCCTTTACCTACACCACATGGTTCTGCAATTTTTACAAGAGGTGAAACACAATCATTAACTACAGTTACACTGGGCACTCCGCTTGATGAACTCTTAATAGAAAGCGCTGCAAAATCTGATTACTCAAAATTTATCCTGCATTATAATTTTCCGCCATTTTCAACAGGTGAAGTAAAAATGATGCGTGGTCCCGGTCGTCGCGAAGTTGGTCATGGTAATCTTGCACAACGTTCACTGAAACAAATGATGCCGGGTAACGATTATGCGTACACTGTTAGGGTAGTGAGTGATATTCTTGAATCAAACGGTTCATCTTCTATGGCGACAGTTTGTGCAGGTTCGCTTGCATTGATGGATGCAGGTGTTCCTATTCCTAAACATGTAAGTGGTGTAGCAATGGGACTAATTACAAGAACATCGGATAACAAGTCTGCAATTCTCACCGACATTCTCGGCGATGAAGACCATCTTGGTGATATGGATTTTAAAGTTACAGGTACACGCGAAGGAATTTGCGGTGTGCAAATGGATATAAAGGTGGATGGTTTAAGCATGGATTTAATGCGTGAAGCACTTGAGCAGGCTCGCAAAGGTCGTTTGCATATTCTTGATGCAATGTATGAATGCATTGATGCCGCACGCTCCGATGTAAAACCGCATGCACCGCGCATGGAAAAATTATTTATTGATAAAGAATTTATCGGTGCCGTTATAGGGCCGCAAGGTAAAGTGATACAAGAAATTCAAAAAGAAACCGGCACTACTATCAACATTGAAGAGGTAGGCAATTTCGGCGAAGTAAGTATTTTCTCACCCGCAAAAGATGGTCTCGAAAAAGCGGTTGCATGGATAAAGGGAATAGTTGCAGTTCCCACTGTTGGCGAGGTGTATGAAGCGAAAGTAAAAACGATTCAGCCGTATGGTGCGTTCGTTGAGTTTTTGCCAAAGAAAGAGGGCTTGCTGCATATAAGCGAGGTAAGCTGGAAGCGCCTCGAAACTATGGAAGGTGTTTTAAAAGAAGGTGATACCGTGAAAGTAAAACTTATTGGTATTGATCATAAAACAGGTAAGTTTAAATTAAGCCGTAAAGCATTAATGCCAAAGCCTGAAGGCAGACCACAGCCACAAGTTGAACGCAGAAACGACGGTAATGAATAAAACAGAAATATTTAAGTAATAATTGCCTGCAGATAATTTGCTGCAGGCTTTTTTATGCAACATATTTTTTTATGAACCGAACTGCATTACTATTGTGAAACACCTGTTGCGTCGCACTCTTCAGCGCCTTTATCAATATTGAACATTATTCTAAAGTCATCATATGTCAAACTATATTCAAATAAAAATTGAAAACATTTCTTTACAACAATCAGAAATATTGGTTGCACAGTTAAGCGAAATTGGTTTCGATGGCTTTGAAGAGGGTGAAAGCTTTTTATCAGCATTTATTGAAGGGGAAAAGTTTAGCGAAAGCAAACTAAATGACGTTCTGCAAAACAACTTCTCTTACTCAAAAAATATTGTTGGGGAAAGGAATTGGAACGAAGAATGGGAAAAGAATTTTGAACCTGTAATTGTTGATGATTTTGTTGCAGTAAGGGCAGAATTTCACAAACCAATAAAGAATGTGGAGCATGAAATTATCATCACGCCAAAGATGAGTTTTGGAACTGGACATCATGCAACAACATATATGATGATGCAGCAAATGCGCTCCATTGATTTTAAAAACAAAACTGTTTTTGACTTTGGTACAGGCACCGGCATTCTTGCCATAGTTGCCGAAAAACTTGGTGCAGCAAGCATTACAGCGATTGACAACGATGAGTGGAGCATCAACAACGCAGAAGAAAATGTTGAAAGAAATAATTGCAAAAAAATTTTGCTTCAGTTAAGTGATACCCCGTTATCATCTCAAAAGTTTGATGTAATTCTTGCCAACATTAATCGGAATGTGATACTCGAAAATATTTCGGCGTTTTCAAAAATGTTAAATAAAAACGCACAACTGTTAGTCAGCGGCTTATTGCAGGAAGATGAGGAAGCAATAAAAATGGCAGCCATTAAAGCAGGATTAAAATATTCTGATACAACATCCCGAAATAAATGGGTTACAATAAAATTTTTACCTTAAAATTTTACAAAGCATTTGTGCATAATTGGTATATAAAAAAATTGTACCCTATATTTGCCATCCCACTTTAACCATCCAATGAACGAACTTTTACTTATAGTTGTTGCTTATCTTATTGGTTCAATACCTACAGCCGTTTGGGTCAGCAAAAAATTCTTTGGTATAGATATCCGGGATTATGGCAGCGGAAATGCAGGCGCTACCAATACATATCGTGTGCTCGGTGCAAAATGGGGCACATTCGTTATGATTATTGACATGCTGAAAGGTATTCTTGCCACTTCACTCTATATATTGCTTCCTTACTATGTTGTACCAATACACGATTGGGACAGAACTAACTTAATGATTGGTTTGGGTCTTGCAGCAGTAGTAGGTCACATATTTCCTTTTTGGGCGGGTTTCAGAGGCGGTAAAGGCGTTGCTACTTTGTTCGGGATGATAGTAGCTATTCAACCGCTTGTTGCTGTTTGTTGTATTGGTGTATTTATTCTTGTTTTATACTTAACGCGTTTTGTTTCTTTAAGCTCCATCCTTTCAGGAGTTTCATTTGCAGTTTTTATTCTTTTTATTTTTAATGATGATGTAACGCTGTACCGTATTTTTTCGGTCGCTGTTGCATTACTTATTATTCTTACTCATCAAAAAAATATCAATCGCCTTCTCAACGGAACAGAAGGTAAAGTACCTCTTTTTAAACATCGTGACCGCCGCAGGCAGAGAAGAAAAAATAATATCCTCTAAATTTCCTTAAATGGAGACTTGAAAAGTCGTTCAGAAAATATTCTTGCGCTAATATTTCAAAAGAGTTTATTGTTCTAAAATATGTTTGCATTATTGCAATATATTCATCGTATCTTATATATAAAGCCCGTGTGGATTTAGTTTGCGACAATAATCTGAAACTGAAGCTGCCACATATTCCGCAGATAAAGTGATTGTCTTGACCCCGATAGCTATCAGGGCAGGCGCAACGAAGATGCCATAAAAAACCAAAGCTGGTATAATAACAATATTTCTTCCTCTTGTCGTTAAGATCATTACACGCAAATATTTTACTTTTGGGTCGAAGTAAAAACATTAAAACGACTATGAAGAATTACACGCTGCTGCTTTTTATATTTCTATTCACTATCATTATAAGCTGTTCGCACAATGCTATTACCGGTCGCAATCAATTGTCGCTTATTCCCGAATCGCAGGTTCAAAGTATGGCATTAACGCAGTACAAACAATTTCTTTCATCAAATAAGGTTGTAACCACAGATGCCAATAAGGACGCGGAAATGGTAGTACGTGTAGGCAAGAGAATTGCCAATGCGATAACAGAATATTATAAAGAAAAAGGGCTTACTAATGAATTGGATGGATATAAATGGGAATTTAATCTTGTTGACAGCAAAGAAGTAAACGCATGGTGTATGCCGGGCGGTAAAGTTGTTGTTTATACAGGAATTTTGCCGATTACTCAAAATGAAAACGCATTGGCAATTGTGTTGGGGCACGAAATTACCCATGCTGTTGCAGGGCATGGTCGTGAAAGGATGAGCCAGGCGTTGCTTGCACAGGGCATACAAGTGGCAGGAAATGTGGCATTGAATAGCGATCCTAAAACGGTAAATATTTTTAACAATGTTTACGGGCCAACAGCGCAGGTGGGCGTGCTGCTGCCCAATTCGCGAAAACAGGAACTCGAAGCCGACCACTATGGTCTTATATTCGCGGCCATGGCAGGCTATGACCCGCGGGAAGCAATACCTTTTTGGCAACGAATGGCGAAGCTTGGAGGTTCAAAGCCACCTACTTTTTTAAGCGACCATCCTGCAGATGAAGAGCGTATAAAAAAGCTTCAGGAGCTAATGCCAGAGGCACTTAACTATTATAAACCGAAATAGCAATAATCATAAAAACTTCAAAAAATAAAGGCTTTAGAAAAAATAGATTGAGTTTTTTGTCGTGTCTAAACATATTTTTCTTACTTTTGCACTCCGTTCTTTAACCTTAATTTTTTTTAAGGATGTCTAATCAAAGTTTGTTTGAAAAATTGCAATTAAAAGACGAGAAAAACCTGTTGATTCAGGGACTTCCGTCCTCGATCGAAAAACAGTTTGCCAAGATCTCTTACGCAAAAAATGTTACTCCTCTTTTAAAAAGCAGAAAAATTGATTTTGCTTTAGTTTTTGCTGTAAATCATCAGCAGTTATGTAACATTCTGAGAGATGTGTTTCCGGCTTTACACGGCGAAAGCAAATTGTGGATTGCTTATCCAAAAGTTGCCAGTAAAATTGCAAGCGATCTTAACAGGGATTGCAGCTGGCAAATTTTTAGTGAGCATGAATTTGCGAGCGTTGAAGAAGTAACACTCGATCACGTATGGACGGCAATGCAGTTCAAGAAGTTTGAACCGCTGCCGGTTAAAGGAAGAGCTATATCAAGGCAAAAGGCGAAATTAGAAATGGCTTAGAAAGCCTGTTTAATTTCATGCAGTATATCAACATTGAAATTAAAGCGAGATGCTTTCACCCGCAAACGGTGGAAGCATTTTTGTTAGCCCACAATGCACGTTTTGCAGGCACCGATTATCAGAAAGATATTTATTTCAATGTTCCAAAAGATCGCTTAAAATTGCGGCAGGGAAATATTGAGAATAATCTTATTTACTACCGTCGCAACAATCAAAAAGGACCTAAACAATCTGATTTTTATTTGAGCGCAGTTGCCGATTCTTGTTGTCTGCAAATCTTGCTTACTGAAGTATTAGGTGTAAAAGTTATTGTTGAAAAGAAACGGAAAATATTTTTATTCGATAACGTAAAAGTGCATCTCGATGAAATTTCTAATCTTGGGAGTTTTGTTGAAATTGAAGCGAGCAATATTTCAAATCCTGAAATCTCTGTAGAAATTTTGCATGAGCAATGCCAACAACTGATGCATCATTTCAATATAAATGAAGAAGATTTAATTGCAGATAGTTATAGTGATATGTTGCTGGAAAACCATAAAAGATGACGACTTACCGTCGTTAAATCTAAACCAAAAAACCTAAACCTCCACTTTACATTCCATATTACAGAAACGGCTGTATAATTTTTCGTACCGCGGAACGATGTTCATAATGTCAAATTTTTGCGCCTGGTCAAACGCACCTTGTTTAAGTTTTTCAAGCAGGTCTTCATTACTCAGCAAACCAATTGCACAATTACTCATTGAATTTACATCGCCAACATTTGCAGTATAACCTGTTTCCCCATGAATATTTATCTCAGGCAAGCCACCTGCATTACTGCTCACCACAGGAACCCTTGCAGCCATTGCTTCAAGCGCAGCCAGACCGAAACTTTCATATTCTGACGGCAATAAAAACAAATCGCTCACCAAAAGAATTTCTTCAATTTGTTCCTGCTTGCCAACAAAACGAACATCGTCATTAATGCCAAGTTCCTTCGACAAAATTTCTATGTAAGGTCTTTCAGGCCCATCACCGATCATCAACAATTTTGCAGGCAGTTCTTTTCTTACTTCAGCAAAAATTTTTACTACATCATTCACACGTTTTATTTTTCTGAAGTTTGATGCATGCACTAAAATTTTTTCGCCGTTTGGTGCAATCACTTTACGAAACGCATCAATCGGTTTTTTATTAAATCGCTTTACATCAATAAAATTGTAAATCACCTCAATTTCTTTTGTTATGTCGAACGACTTGTACGTTTCATCGCGAAGATTGCGCGACACCGCAGTAATCGCATCGCTCTCATTGATAGAAAAAGTAACAACAGGTTCGTAAGTTTTATCGCGACCCACAAGCGTTATATCGGTACCATGCAGCGTTGTAATAAAAGGAATTTTTCCACCTTTTTTTTGCACAATTTGTTTTGCCATGTATGCAGCGGATGCATGCGGAATGGCGTAATGCACATGCAGCAAATCAAGGTTGTGATTGTTAATCACATCAACCATTGTACTTGCAAGAGCAATTTCATACGGCGGGTAAT
>JADMIO011485919.1_pt1 | contig 17693 bp, 15 predicted proteins | sample 8958161 | NCBI WGS metagenome assembly JADMIO01 (sample SAMN16585339, study PRJNA669376) | soil metagenome | isolation source: Crop rotation soil | place: USA: Cullars Rotation, Alabama | collected 2011
CCCCCCATCGTGCCCTCCCCGCCCCTTTCGTGCCCTCCCCCCTTCCCCCTAAGATTGAGACCATGTCCGGAACGGCGCCTCTTCTCCTCCTCTCCATGCCGCAGATGGCGGATCCGAACTTCGCGCGCTCCGTCGTCCTGCTCTGCGAGTACACGGACAAGGGCGCCTTCGGCCTCGTCGTGAACCGCCAGATGGCGGAACCGGCGTGGACGTTGATCAAGACCGATCCGCCGATCGAGGTCGACAAGGATCTGCGCCTCTGGATCGGCGGTCCCGTGGAGCCCCAGCGCACCTGGGTGTTGATGACGGAGTCGCGCGGCCACGAGGACGAAGAGGCGGAGATTTGTCCCGGCGTGCTGCTGTCCACGTCGCACGAGCTCACGCTGGAAGTCCTGCAGTCCCCGCCGTCGAACCGCGCCCGCGTCGTCGTCGGGTATGCGGGATGGGGACCGGGACAACTCGAGCACGAAATCGCCGCATCCGGGTGGTTGACGATGGAGGTCGACCCGGCGCTGATCTTCAACACGCCGGCCGAGGAGATGTGGCAGGCGGCGCTGCGCCGGCTCGGCACCGACCCGTCGGCCCTGCAGCAGAGCTCCGGAGTGCACTGAGTGAGGAAATCGCTTTTCGCGCTCGTTCTTTTCGCCGCCGCGTGTCGCGGCGGGCAAAGCGGACAACCAGCCGTGTCGCAGACCACGACCGCATCATCCGAGCAGACAGCCAGCGGCGACGAGGCCAAGCGCCTCGAGGCCAGCACCGCGCGCTTTGCGCCGGTCGATTTGAAGGCCGACATCTCGAAGCTGCCCGACACCGAGCGGCGGGCGCTGAAGAAGATGGTCGATGCCGCGAAGATCTTCGATTCGTTGTTCCTGCGGCAGGTATGGGCGGGCAACGAGACGATGCTGCTCGACCTGGTGCGCGATCAATCGCCGCTCGGCCGCGCGCGGGTGCACGCGTTTTTGTTGAACAAGGGACCGTGGTCGCGGCTCGACGAGAACCAGGCGTTCATTGCCGGCGCGCCGAAGAAGCCGGACGCGGCGAACTTCTATCCGGCGGGCGCGACGAAAGAGGAAATCGATACGTGGATCAAGAGCCTGCCCGACGCCGAGCGTAAGCGCGCGTCAGGGTTCTTCACGACCATCCGCCGCGATCCCGCAGGGAAGTTGATGGCCGTCCCGTACAGCGTCGAGTATCAGGGCGAGCTGGCGCAGGCGGCGGCGCTGCTGCGCGAGGCCGCGGCGCTGACGTCGCAGCCGACGCTCAAGGCGTTTCTCGACAAGCGCGCGGCGGCGTTCATCAGCAACGACTACTACGACAGCGACGTCGCGTGGATGGAGCTCGACGCCAGCCTGGAGCCGACGATCGGCCCCTACGAGGTCTACGAGGACGAGTGGTTCAACTACAAGGCAGCGTTCGAGGCGTTCATCACCGTCCGTGATGACGCCGAGACGCAGAAGCTCGCCCGCTTCAGCTCGGAGCTGCAGGAGATCGAGAACAACCTGCCGATCGACCCGAAGTATCGCAACCCCAAGCTCGGGGCGCTCGCGCCCATTCGCGTCGTCAACGTCGTGTTCTCGTCGGGTGACGCCAACCGCGGCGTCCAGACCGCTGCGTACAACCTGCCGAACGACGAGCGCGTCGTCGCCGAGAAGGGGTCGAAGCGGGTGATGCTGAAGAACTCGCAGGAGGCGAAGTTCGAGAAGGTGCTGCAGCCGATCTCGAAGGTGGCGCTGGCGTCGAAGGATCAGGGCAACGTCGCGTTCGATGTGTTCTTCACCCACATTCTGATGCACGAGCTGATGCACGGCCTCGGTCCGCACAACATCACCGTCAACGGCAAGGCGACGACGGTGCGGCAGGAGTTCCGCGAAGCCTACAGCACCATGGAGGAGGCGAAGGCCGATATCTCCGGCCTGTTCGCGCTCCAGTATCTCGTCGACCATGGCAAGCTCGAAAAGGCCTACGAGCAGACGATGTACACCACCTACCTCGCGTCGATGTTCCGGTCGATCCGCTTCGGCCTGACCGAGGCGCACGGACGTGGTGTGGCCATCCAGCTCAATTACTTCCTCGATCATGGCGGCGTCACGGTCGCGTCCGACGGCACGTTCGCGGTAGACGCAGGCAAGATCAAGCAGAACGTCGTCGATCTCACGCGGGATTTCATGACGATGCAAGCGACCGGCGACTACACCGCGGCCAGGCAGATGCTGCAGACGATGGCGGTGATCCGGCCGCAGACGCAGACGGTGCTGGACCGGCTGAGGGACGTGCCGGTGGACATTGAGCCGCGGTTCGTCACGGCCGACGCGTTGTAGGCCGACCTAGACGCGTTGTAGGCCGACCTGAAGGTCGGCCTCTCCGACGTCTCGACCGACGGGTTCTAGGCCGACCTGAAGGTCGGCCTCTCCGTAGAGGCCGACCTTCAGGTCGGCCTGTCGGTGTCGTGTCGCCGGCCTTCACGTCGGCCTGGTCTACGGTAGAATCCCGGCGCAATGAACCGCCGCCTGCTCGTTCTGCTCCTGGTCGTCGGGGCCGGCGTCGCCGTCACCGCGCGCGACGTTGCCGCGCGGCGCGCGGCCGGGACCGTCATGGCGCCGGCCTTCGACGTCGATCCCCTCTGGCCGAAGCCGCTGCCCAACCACTGGGTGGTGGGCTCGGTCATCGGCGTGACCGTCGACAAGCGCGATCACGTCTGGATCATTCACCGACCCGGATCGCTCGACCGCAAGGAGCGATACGCGGAACAGAATCCGAAGGCGGGCGACTGCTGCATCGCGGCGCCGCCGGTGCTGGAGTTCGACGCCGCCGGCAACCTGGTCGGCCACTGGGGCGGACCCGGCCAGGGCTACGAATGGCCCGAGTCGAACCACGGCATCTTCGTCGACTACAAGGACAACGTCTGGATTGGCGGCAACGGCGGTCCCGATGCGCAGGTGCTCAAGTTCACCCGCGACGGCAAGTTCCTCATGCAGATCGGCCGCAGCGGCGTGCACCGGCGGGCGAGCGCGGCGAGCGAGCAGGTGGCCTTCGGCGGCAACAGCACCGATACGCAGAACTTCGGCCGCGCCGCGAAGATCTTCGTCGACCCGAAGACGAACGAGGCGTACATCGCCGACGGCTACTTGAACAAACGCGTCGCCGTCATCGACGCCGACACCGGCATGATGAAACGGTTCTGGGGCGCCTACGGCAACAGGCCCGACGACGCCGACCTCGGGCCGTACAATCCCGACGCGCCGCTGGCGCAGCAGTTCCGCACGCCGGTGCATTGCGCCGATCTGTCGGTGGACGACCTGGTCTACGTCTGCGACCGGCGCAACGATCGGCTGCAGGTCTTCAAGCCGGACGGCACCTTCGTCAAGGAGCAGGTGATCGGCAAGCGCAGCTTCGGCGATGGATCGGTGTTCGACGTCGCGTTCTCGCGCGACCCGCGGCAGACGTACCTGTATGTCGCCGACGGCACGAACATGAAGGTGCGCATCCTGCGCCGGGATACGCTCGAGGAGCTCACCAGCTTCGGCGACGGCGGCCGGCAGCCGGGCCAGTTCTACGCGGTCCACAGCATCGCCACCGACGCGAAGGGCAACATCTACACAACCGAGACGTACGAGGGAAAGCGCGTGCAGAAGTTCGTCTACCGCGGCGTCCGCCCGGTGGCGCGCGAGCAGGGCGTCGTCTGGCCGTCGTCACGGTAAGGGATCAACATCGGTGTTCAAGAAGACTCTTCTCATCACGGTACTGCTGACGGCGGCGGCGGCCATCACGGGCGCACAGGGTCCATCGCAGCTCGGTCTCGAAGAACTGTTCACCGAATACTGGGGCTGGCGGCTGGCGGAGTTCCCGGAACTGGCGACCCAGATGGGCCGCAACATCAACAACGATCGCTGGACCGACATGTCGAAGGCGGCGCGCGACAAGCGCCGCGCCGCGCGCGAAGAGTTCCTGCAGAAGACGCTCTACTTCGCGCCGGGGACGCTCAACGAGTCGCAGAAGTTGAGCGCGGCACTCCTGGAGTACCAGCTGCGCACGGCGCTCGAGGCCGAGCCGTATCTCGACGTGGTGGAAACCGTGTCGCAGCAGGCCGGCTTCCACAACGACGTGTTCGAGACGATCGGCGCGATGCCGGCGCGGACAGTGAGCGACTACGAGAACATCATCGCGCGCCTGCGCAGGCTGCCGGCGCTCGTCGATCAGAACATCGACCTGCTGCGCGAGCAGATCGGCCAGGGGCTCACGCAGCCGGCGGTGGTCGTGAATCTGATGCTCGATCAGATCCAGGCGCAGGCGAAGCCGGCGGCCGCGGAGTCACCGCTTCTCGACGCGTTCACGCACTTCCCGTCGGCGATCGAACAGGCCGACCGTCAGCGGTTGATGCGTGAGGCGACCGACGCCTACACCACCGCATTCCAGCCGGCGTGGCGCAAGGCGGCGGCGTTTCTGCGCGACACGTACCTGCCAAAGGCGCGACCCTCCACCGCGTTCACGTCCGTGCCGCACGGCAAGGACGCCTACAACATCCTCATCCACAACTTCACGACGACGAGGATGACGGCGGAGCAGATTCATCAGCTCGGGTTGCAGGAGGTGGCGCGAATCGAAGGCGAGATGGCGGGTGTCGCCAGGCAGGCGGGATTCACCGGAACGGTGGCGGCATTCGAAGAACAGCTCCGATCGCGGCCCGGCGCGACCTTCAGCTCGAAGGAGGAGATGCTGACCTACGCGCGCGACGTGGCGATGCGGGTCGAGCCGGAGCTGCCGCGGCTGTTCAAGCGGCTGCCGCGCATTCCGTTCGGCGTGCGGCCGATTCCGGCGGATCGCGAAGCGGCGACGGCGTCGAACTACTCGCGCGGCACGCCCGACGGCAGCCGGCCCGGGTGGTTCAACATGAATACGTACAAGCCGCAGGAGCAGGTGAAGTACAAGATCGAGTCGCTCGTCCTGCACGAGACGGTCCCCGGTCACCACCTGCAGATTGCGACGCAGCTCGAGCTGTCGGAGCTCCCCGAGTTCCGCAAGGCGTACACCGCGTCGGCGTTCACCGAAGGGTGGGGCCTGTATGCCGAGTCGCTCGGACCGGAGCTCGGTTCCGTCTATCGCGACCCGGCAACGAAGTTCGGACAACTGGCCAGCGAGCGGTTCCGCGCCGTCCGTCTCGTCGTCGATACCGGCATCCATGCGCTCGGGTGGTCGCGCGAACGGGCGCTCGACTACTTCAAGGAGCACGTGCCGAGCGAATCGCCGGCCGAAATCGATCGATACATCGCCTGGCCCGGCCAGGCGCTCGCCTACAAGCTCGGGGAGCTGAAGATCAAGGAGTTGCGCCGGCGGGCCGAGCGGGAGCTCGGGCCGCGCTTCGACGTCCGGGAATTCCACGATGCCGTCCTCCGCAACGGCGTGCTGCCGCTCGACCTGCTGGAGACGCAGGTCGTGTCGGCGCTGGGGCTGAAAAAATGACACGAGCGCTGGTCGTCCCGTTGCTGCTGTTCATGGGCGTGGCTGTCGCCGCGCAACGCCCGCCTGCGCGCCAGGCCACCCAGGCCACTCAGGCGACCCAGGCAACCCGGCCCACTCAGGCCACCCAGGCAACCCAGGCCACCCAGGCAACCTACGAATGGCGCACCTACGGCGGCGACCTCGCCAACACGCGCTACGCGCCGCTCGATCAGATCAACGCCGCCAACTTCAACACGCTGGAGCTGGCGTGGCGTTTCCGGACCGACGCGCTCGGCCCCCGCATCGAAACCAACTTCGAATCGACGCCGCTGATGGTTGGCGGCGTGGTCTACACCACCGCGGGGACGCGCCGCGACGTCGTGGCGCTCGACGCCAGGACCGGCGAGCTGCTGTGGATGCATCGCGAGGACGAAGGCAAGCGCGGCTCGTCGGCGCCGCGCCAGCTCTCGGGCCGCGGGCTGTCGTACTGGACCGATGGCAAGGACGCGCGGATCGTCTACGTGACGCCCGGGTACCGCATGGTGGCGCTCGATGCGAAGAGCGGCGCGCCGGTCGCGAGCTTCGGCAAGGACGGTGTCGTCGACCTGAAGATGGACGACGACCAGGAGGTGGATCTCACGACGGGTGAGATCGGCCTGCACGCGACGCCGATCGTCACCAGGGACACGATCGTCGTCGGCGCCGCCCACCTCGAGGGCGGCGCGCCGAAGAGGCACAAGAACCAGAAGGGATACGTGCGCGCGTTCGACGCCCGCACCGGCAAGCGGCTGTGGATCTTCCACACCATCCCGGTGAAGGGGGAGTACGGGTACGACACGTGGGAGGACGGGTCGGCGGAAGAGAACGGCAACGCCGGCGTCTGGGCGCAGATGAGCGTCGACGAGGAGGCGGGCCTCGTTTACCTGCCGGTGGAATTACCGACGGGCGACTACTACGGCGGTCATCGACCCGGGAGCACGTTGTTCGGCGAAAGCCTGGTCGCCCTCGATCTCCGCACCGGCAAGCGCAAGTGGCATTACCAGACCGTGCACCACGGCGTCTGGGACATGGACCTGCCGTGCGCGCCCGTGCTCGCGGACGTCACGATCGACGGACGTCTGCGGAAGATCGCGGCGCAGCCGTCGAAGCAGGGCTTCCTCTACGTGCTCGATCGCATTACCGGTGAGCCGATCTGGCCGATCGAGGAGCGCGCGGTCGCGCCGTCGGACGTGCCGTTCGAGAAGTTGAGCAAGACGCAGCCGTTTCCGACCAAGCCGCCGGCGTTCGAGCGTCAGGGGGTGTCCGAGGCGGAGCTGATCGACTTCACGCCCGAACTGCACGCCGAAGCGCTGAAGCTGGTGTCGCGCTTCAAGATGGGACCGCTCTTCACGCCGCCGGTCGTCAGCACCTGGGACGGGAAGCTGGGCACGCTGTACATGCCGAACTCCACCGGCGGCGCCAACTGGCCCGGCGCCTCGTTCGATCCCGACACCGGCGTGCTCTACATCTACTCGAAGTCCGAGGTGCAATCGATCGGGCTGCGGCCGGGCGAGGAGGCGCAGTCGGACATGCGCTTCGTGCGCGGGCAGGCGACGAATCCCGATTCGCCGAAGGATCCGCCGGTGCTGCTCAACGTCCGCGGCCTGCCGCTGGTCAAGCCGCCGTACGCCAGCATCACGGCGATCGATCTCAAGAAGGGCGAGATCCTGTGGCGCGTCGCGCACGGCGAGACGCCGGACGAAATCAAGAACCACCCCGCGCTCAAGGGGTTGACGATCCCGCGCACCGGCCGCATCGGCCGCATCGGGACGTTGACGACGAAGGGGCTGGTGATCGCGGGAGAGGGCGGGATGTTCACCCTGCCGGACGGCCGCCGCGGCGCCATGCTGCGGGCCTACGACAAGACCACGGGAGGCGAGGTCGGCGCGGTCTACATGCCGGCGCCGCAGACCGGATCGCCGATGACGTACATGGTCGAGGGCCGGCAATATATCGTCCTGGCGGTCAGCGCCCCGACGTATGGCGCCGAACTGCTGGCGTTCCGGCTTCCCGGATAGAGATTGCGAAGGAAAAATTCAGCTAGAGCGCAGCGGCACGGTCCGGTAGAATGTGCGGCGCGGTCAGACGGTCTGGAGCCGATTCCTGACAAAGAATTCAGGTACTCTTCAGGACGTTTCGTAATGGCGTCGGCTACGATTCCTTCAGAAGTCGGTTCTGTCAGGAGGAACCAAGATATGAAGCGTGTTCTGGTTGTTCTGCTGTTCGTGGCGGCAGCCCTCGTGGCAGGTTCCGGCACGAAGGCATACGCCCACCACTCCTTCGCGGCCACCTATCTGGAAGACCAGACGGTGACCATCGAAGGCGACCTGGTGCAGTTCCTCTTCCGTAATCCGCACTCCTTCGTGCACGTGATGGTGAAGGAGAAGGATGGGTCGATGGTGCGATATGCCGTGGAATGGGGCGGCGCGGGTCAGCTGGGCGGGCAGGGCGTGACCAGAGAAACGCTGAAGCCCGGTGACCACGTCATCATCACCGGTGCCCCGGGTCGCAATCCCGCCGACCACCGCATCCGCATGGTCAGCCTGCGTCGTCCGAAGGACGGCTTCGGCTGGGGCCAGCAGCCGGGTCAGACGTTCGACTAATTCATTTTTGATTCTGGATTTCAGATTTTTGATTGGTTCACTCGAATCAAAAATCAAGAATCAAGAAATCAAAAATCCAAAAGGGGCCGCCGCGAGGCGGCCCTTTTCATTTGGCGGCCCTTTTTACTTGAGCGCGACCGTCGCGGCCTTCACCTGCTGGCCGGCGCTCGGTTCGTCTTCGTCTCCGCCCATGCTCTCGGTCCAGGCGAGCAGCAGCTCGTTGCCCTGCCGCGCCATCCGCGGGTAGCCGGACACGCGGCCGGCGCCGCGGCCGGCGATCTCGACGGGCGCTGACTTGCCGCCGTTCGCGTCGATGTGGCGCATCCGGAAGTGCGCGCGCTTGTCGGCGAACTCCACCCACGAGGCCACGGCGCTGCCGTCATCCAGCATCTCGACGTCGACGTGCCCGAGCGACCGGCCGTCGTCGAGACGAATCGGCGAGCCCCACGTCCGCCCGCCGTCCGCCGAGAACGCCGCAAACGCCTGACCCTGGTCGTTCTTTGCCGTGAACCACGCGGTCACGACTGCGCGGCCGTGCGCGCTGATCGCCGGCCCGTTCACCGGGCAGGAATCGATTTCCCACTTGTCCTCGTGCACCGGCGCCGGATCCGTCCACTTGCCGCCCTCGAGCCGCGTGACGTAGATGTCCCGGATCTCCTGCTCGCTGCGATCGCGGAAGGCGGTGACGACGCCGTCGGCGGTGACGGCGACGCTGGTCTGGCAGCATTCGCAGACGCGCAGGTTGATCGTATCGTCGGCGGTCTGCTTCCACTGCGGATCGAACGCGAGGTAGCGGAGCATCACCGCGGCGTTTTCGGGATGCTCCTGGTTCGTCTCGTTCTCGCGGCCGTCGAGATAGACCAGGCCGAGCCCCTTGTCGTTCGTCTCGAACAGCGATGCGAACCCATGCTGCGTCTTCGTGCGGTCGTGATGCGGCATCACCGGCTTCGACCATGTCTTGCCCTCGTCGGTCGAGTGGGCGAGCCAGAGGTCGTAGGCTTCGAGCTCCACGTTGGTGTTGCGGTACCAGTTGGCGACGAGCGTGCCGCTGCTCAACCGCATCACCGACGGCACGTCCGCCCAGCTCACGAACCAGTCGGTGCCCGACGCCACCGTCGCCGGCGCCGACCACGCTCCGCCGGTCCGTTCCGAGAACTTCAGCGTCGAGGTCTTGCCGTTTCGTTCGAGCCAGCTGAGGATCGCGCCCTTGCCGCTCGTCGTCAGCTGCGGTTCGCTGGTCGCGGCGGCAGCGGGAATCGTGAGCGGCTGGACGGCGACGTTCCACGCCGCGGGCGCGGCTGGCGCTTTGGCCGCCGATGCCGGCGCCTCGGCGTTGCGGCTACACGCCGCCGCCCACACCAGGGTCGCGGCCGCGCACACGTGCAAGACTGTTCGCATCAGGTCCTCGTTCCGTGATAGTTCAGGAATGAGATTCTCACACGAGAGGGACGCGGATGATGAAGCTCGTCGTGGTTCTGGCCCTGGCGGCGGTCGCGTGCAGTCGCGCGCCTCAGCCGGAGCCGTCGGTGGCGTTGGCGCTGGAAAACGCGCCGTCGCCGCCGGTGACCGGAACCAACACCATCACCATCACGGTCAAACAGAGTGACGGAACGCCAATCGCCGACGCCGTGGTGACCGGCGAGCTGTTCATGCCGGTGATGGAATCGATGGGCAAGACGACGGTCGTATTCAGGCCGGAGGGCAATGGCCGGTACGCCGGCGAGGGCACGCTGAGCATGGCCGGCTCGTGGCAGATCGCGGTGACGGCCAAACGCGGTGGGCGAACGCTCGCCACGCGCACCTTCAACCTCACGACGAAAAGCTAGATGTATCCCACGCTGTTTCATATCGGCACGTTCGAAGTCACCAGCTTCGGCGTGATGGTCGCCATCGGCGCGCTCGTCGGCATCTGGATTTTCGGCCGCGAACTGGTGAGGAGCGGCCTGCCGGAAGATGGCACCAATGCCGCGGTCGCCGGCGTCATCGGCGGCCTGATCGGCGCGAAGCTGCTCTGGACGGCCGAGCACGCGAGCGAAGAACCGATCCTCTCCCTGCTGCTCAGTCGCGGCGGTATGAGCTGGTTCGGCGGCTTCGCCGGCGGCATCCTCGCCGGCGTGCTCGTCATCCGGCGTCAACGCCTGCCGATGGTCACCACGCTGGCCGCGGCGACGCCAGCGCTGGCATTTGGCCATGCCATCGGCCGCATCGGCTGCTTCCTCGTGGGCGACGACTACGGCCGTCCGAGCGATCTGCCGTGGGCGGTGGCGTTTCCGCAGGGGCTGCCGCCGATCGACGTCCCGGTGCACCCGACGCAGATCTACGAGATGCTGGCGCTGATCGTCATCGGCGTTCTGCTGCTGCACTGGCGGCGGCAGGGGACGCCCGACGCCGTGGTGCTCGGGCGCTACCTCGTGCTCGCCGGCGCGGTGCGGTTCGCAATCGAATTCGTCCGCGTCAACGTGCGCGTGCTCGGACCGTTCACCGTGGCGCACCTCGTCTCGGCGGCGCTCGTCGTCGCCGGGATCGCAATCATCGCGACGGCGCCGAAGCGGGCCCCGGCGACCGCGGCGCGATAGCGGTCGTCCGGACCGCGTGCCATACTTGGGACGTGCTCCGCGTCTCGAGCGTCCTCATGCTCGCCGCCGCCGTGCTGTTGGCGCCGTCGGCGACCCTCGCGTGCGAGATCGCCTGCGCGAGGTCTGACGCGGGCGGCGCGGCCATGGAGATGGACGCGGCGATGATGGCGATGGCCGGCGACATGCCCGGGTGCCACCACGTGGCGCGAAGCGACAATGGGCCGGTGGCCGGTCCCGTCCACCCGTGCACGCATGTGGACGGCCTGCCGACGACCTTTGCCGACCGCGCGGTCACCACCGCGCCGCCGCCGGTCAGCAGTCTCGTCCTCCCGCTCGCCAGCCTCGCGGTCAACGGCCCCACCGCCTGGCGGCCGCTCGCACGCCCACCCGATCGCGCCCCCCGGCCGACACCGCTGCGCATCTGATTCCGCCCGCTCTCGCGACCGGTCCGGCCGGCGCCGGATTCTTTGTACACCAACGAGAGAGGGTCGATGTCTATCCGTTCGTTCGTCCGCCAGGCGGGCGCCGTGCTGCTGGGCGCGTCCGTCCTGGCCGGTGGTGTCGCCGCGGCGCAGGACGCGCCGCCCGCCGCCAGGGCCCAGCAGCCTGCCGATCAGCCGCCCCACATGGACCATGGCGCCATGCAGATGGATCACGACGTCATGACGCTGTTTCCCATGCGCGAGGCCTCCGGAACGTCGTGGAATCCCGACGCCTCGCCGATGTACGGGGCGCACCTGACCGCTGGCCGATGGCAGTTGATGTTCCACGGCAATGCGTTCCTCCAGTACGTCGATGAACGCAGCGAGTTCGAAACGCGCGGCGGCCGGCAGTTGGGCAGCGTGAACTGGGGGATGCTGATGGCGCGGCGCCAGGCCGGATCGGGGCGGGTCGGCGTCCGCGCAATGTTGAGCGCGGAGCCGGCGACGATTCGCGGCTGCGGCTACCCCGACATCCTGGCGAGCGGCGAGCTGTGTGCTGGCGATCCGATCAACGATCGCCAGCATCCGCACGACCTGTTCATGGAGATCGCGGCCGAGTACGACCGGCCGCTCGTCGGTCGGGTGCGCTGGCAGGTCTACGGCGGGCCGGCCGGGGAGCCGGCGCTCGGCCCGGTGGCGTTTCCGCATCGCGTCTCGGCGATGCCGAACCCGATGGCGCCCATCGCGCACCATTGGCTCGATGCCACCCACATCGCCTACGGCGTGGTGACGACGGGCATCTACGGTCCGAAATGGAAGATCGAAGGATCGGTGTTCAACGGTCGCGAGCCGGATGACCGGCGATGGGATTTCGACTTCGGACGGCTCGACGCCTACTCGGGCCGCGTCTGGTTCATGCCCGCCGCGGCGTGGGCGATGCAGGTGTCTGCCGGACACATGCCGCAGGCCGAGCCGAGCGAGTTCGGGATCCCGCGCGTGGACGTCGATCGCGTGACCGCGTCGGTGACGTATCACCGGCTGCTGTCCGAGCAGGGGGTGTGGGCGAGCACCGTCGCCTGGGGACGGAACCAGGAGCCGAACGTCGAGGCGACGAACATGGTCCTGGCGGAGACGAACCTAACGCTGCGCGACGAGCACACCTTCTTCGGCCGCGTCGAGGTCGGCGGCAAGTCGGCGCACGATCTCGACCTCCACCAGTTGCAGCAGGTGTTCACCGTCGCGAAGCTGCAGGCGGGATACACCCACTATCTCCAGGATCGCGCCGGCATGACGCCCGGATACGGCGCGGCAGCGTCGGTTGGCATCGTCCCCGAGTTCCTTCGTACTGTGTACGGATCGCGGTTCACGCCCGGGTTCACCGTGTTCGTGACGGTGCGCGCGGCCGCGCACCGGATGTAGAGGCCGTATGAAGCTCCTGCTCGTGATCGTGCTGGCGGCAGTGGTGGCCGTCGGAGGGGTGTTCGCCTATGCGCGCGCGACCGGCCTCGACGCGCGCGGCGAACCGTCGCCGTGGGAGGTGCGCGTCGCCCGGATCGTCCGCGGCGCGGCGATTCCGGCGGCCGACCGCTCACGCCGCAATCCGGTGGCACACACCGCAGAAGCCGTGACCGCCGGCCTCGAGCACTTCGCCGATCACTGCGCGGTGTGCCACGCCGACGATGGCAGCGGCGCGACGGAAATGGGGAAGGGCCTGTGGCCGAAGGCGCCGGACATGCGCGGTGCGGCCACGCAGAGCCTGAGCGACGGCGAGCTTTTCTACATCATCGAACATGGCGTACGCTTCACGGGGATGCCCGGGTGGAGCACCGGGGCCGGTGGTGAGGAGTCCACGTGGCAGCTGGTACACTTCATCCGCGAGCTGCCGCACCTGACGGCCGAGCAGCTTGCGCGCATGCAGGCGCTGAACCCACGATCGCCGGAAGAGATCAAACTCGAACTGCAGGAAGAACAGTTCCTCAACGGCAAATGAACAGGAGCACACACATGGCCCGCTACTGGATCGCCGCGCTGGTCGTCGCTCTCGCCCTGGTGGCCCCGCGCGCCGCCGCCGCCCACGCCGGGCATCTGCACAAGGCGCTCGGCACCGTCTCCAGCATCCAGTCCCCGCACGTGGAGCTGAAGACCACGGACGGGAAGACGTTGATGGTGATGCTCGACAAGGACACGAAGATCACCCGCGGCAAGGAAACCGTCCAGGCGTCCGCGCTGAAGGTGGGCGACCGGGTGTCGGTCGACTACATGGAAGAGAAAGGCATGATGATGGCTCACGCCATCAAGGTGGGGACGGGGAAGTAGCGACTCAGGCGACGTGCTCCTTCATGGCGTTGACCAGCACGGGGCCGAGCGCCTCGGCGCACTCCGGGTCGAACTGACGGCCGCTGCACCGCTCGATCTCCTGCACCGCCAGGGCCGGCGTGAGCGCCGGCCGCTGCGTGTGCGGCTGCGTCATCGAGTCGTAGGCGTCAGCGACCGACAGGATCCGCGCTTCGTACGGAATGTCGGCGCCGCGGAGCCCGCGCGGATAGCCGCTGCCGTCGAACGCCTCGTGGTGTGAGAGGACGATCTCGGCCGCGTCGGCGAACCTCGGCTGGTTCTTGAGCAGGTCGTAGCCGACCTGCGGATGCCGCCGCATCACCACCCACTCGTCATCGTCGAGGGGCGCCGGCTTGGACAGGATCGACGCCGGCATGTCCAGCTTGCCGATGTCGTGGAGCAGCGCCCCTTTCTCCAGCCGTTCCATTCCCGCGTCCTGGAGGCCCAGTTCGTCGGCGATGGCGAGCGCGAGCCGCGCGACGCGGACGGCATGGCCGCGGCCGTCGCGCTCGTGGAGCTGCAGCATGGCGATCAGCCCTTCGAGCGCGTCGACCTCGCTGTCCTGCGCCTCGGCGAGCTGCGCGGCGAACGACGCGCGTCGCGAGCGGAGCCGATCCTCCATCGCGGTGTGGAAGTCGTTGATGCTCTCCGACGCCGTGTGCCAGTCGCGTCCGAGCGCGAGCGCCTCGGACAGCCGGGCGCGGTCGAATGGCTTGAGGATGTAGTCGACGACCTGGTTGCGCAGGCTGGCGATCGCCGTTTCGACGTCGCGCGCGGCCGTCGCCATGATGATCGCCGTCCGCGGGAAACGGTCGCGGATCTGTTCGGCCAGCCACACGCCCGACCAGCCCGGCATGTTCACGTCGCAGACGGCGATGTGCACCGGCTCGCTTTCGAGCAGTTGCAGCGCCTGCTCGGCGTCGCCGGCCTCGCGGGCCTCGAAACCCGCCGCCTCGACCCACGACCGGATGACCCCCCTGAGCGTGTCGTCGTCGTCGACGACCAGGACGGAATGCATGGCTCCGATCCCATCCTAGAAACCCTCGTGCCACCCAGACAAGCTCAAGTGGAAAAATGGAAGAAGTGGAAAAGTGGAAGAAGTAAGGGGGAAGTGCTCTCGAGGTAGTTGCGGAGTCCGTCGGCGCGAGCACAACCTTTTTCACGCTGTGTAGGCAGGCCCTGCACTTTTCACTTACTTTTCCACTTCTTCCACTTGTTCCACTTTTCCACTTTGTTCGATACTGGAAAGATGTCTCCGCACCGGAAATCGCCGCAGGTTGCCAATCCGTTTCGGCGCAACGTCGCCATCATCGCCCACGTCGACCATGGGAAAACGACGCTCGTCGACGCGCTGCTGCGCCAGTCGGGCTCGTTCCGCGCCAATCAGCAGGTGGCCGACCGCGTCATGGACAGTATGGATCTCGAGCGCGAGCGCGGGATCACCATCCTCGCGAAGAACACCGCGGTCCATTACCACGATCTGCTGATCAACATCTGCGACACGCCCGGGCACGCGGACTTCGGCGGCGAAGTGGAGCGAACCCTGTCGATGGTCGACGGCGTGATGCTGCTCGTCGACGCCTCGGAGGGACCGTTGCCGCAGACCCGGTTCGTGCTCCGCAAGGCGCTCGAGCGCGGGCTGCCGCCGATCGTGGTGCTGAACAAGATCGATCGGCCGGACGCGAGGCCGCAGGAGGTCCTCAACGAGGTCTACGACCTGTTCATCGACCTTGACGCCACCGAGGACCAGATCGAGTTTCCGGTGCTGTACACCAACGCCCGTGAAGGCTACGCCAGCACCGATCCGGCACGGCGCGAGGGGGACCTCCGGCCACTGTTCGACGCCATCGTCGAGCACGTGCCGCCGCCGCGCGGCAATCCCGAGGCACCGCTGCAGATGCTGGTGGCGAACCTCGATTCGAGCGACTACCTCGGTCGCATCGCCATCGGCCGGATCTTCAACGGCACGGTGAAGCTGAATGACGCCGTCGCGGTCATGAAGCTGAGCGGCACCGTGGAGCAAACCAAGGTGACAAAGCTGTTCACCTTCGACGGCCTCAAGCGCATCGAAACCGAGCAGGCGCAGGCTGGCGACATCGTCTGCCTGGCGGGCATCGAGGACATCACCATCGGCGAAACCATCGCCGACGCCAATGAGCCGGTCGCGGTGCCGCACATTGCCGTCGACGAGCCGACCGTGTCGATGATCTTCGGCGTCAACACCTCGCCGATGGCCGGCAGGGAGGGGCAATACGTTACCTCGCGCAACCTGCGCGATCGCTTGAATCGCGAGCTGCTCGGCAACGTCTCGCTCCGCGTGGAGGACACCGATTCGCCCGAGCAGATGCGCGTCGTCGGCCGCGGCGAGCTGCAGCTGTCGATCCTGATCGAGATGATGCGCCGTGAAGGCTTTGAGCTGCAGGTGTCGCGTCCCGAGATCGTCACGCGCGAGATCGACGGGCAGAAGATGGAGCCGGTCGAAGATCTCGTCATCGACGTCCCGGAGGACTTCCAGGGCGTCGTCATCGCGATGACCGGCAACCGCCGCGGCGTCATGACGAAGATGAGCAACCACGGGAGCGGCCGCGTCCGCCTCGAGTTCCGCATCCCGACGCGTGGCCTGATCGGCTTCCGGTCGCAGTTCCTCACTGACACCAAGGGCACCGGAATCATGAACCACCTGTTCGCCGGGTGGGAGCCGTGGCACGGGGCGATTCCGGCGCGGCCGACCGGGGCGCTGGTGGCCGATCGCGCCGGCGTTGCGACGCCCTACGCGATCTGGAACCTGCAGGAGCGCGGCGAGATCCTGATCGACACCGGCGTCCAGGTCTACGAAGGCATGATCATCGGCGAGAACTCGCGGCCGAACGACATGGACGTCAACGTCACGAAGGAAAAGAAGCAGACGAACATGCGCGCCTCGACCGCCGACGAGGCGATCCGGATCGTGCCGCCGCGGAAGCTGAGTCTGGAGCAGGCGATCGAGTTCATCAACGACGATGAGCTCGTCGAGGTGACGCCGAAGAGCATCCGCCTGCGAAAGCGCGTGCTCGCGGCGAACGTGCGGCCGAGGAAGGCCGACGAGTAGCGCGCCTGGGTGGCTTGGGTTGCCTGGGTGGCCTGGGTAGTTGGGTTGCCTGAGTCGCCTGCGTTGCCTGGGTGGACCAGGTTTCCCGAAGAGCACCGAAGCTGCTCCCAGGCAACTCAGGCGACCTAGGCTACCCAGGCAACCCACACACTAGCGACTCTTGATGTCCGTGCCCTCGCCGCCGTAACCCATGTCGATGCTGGAGGCACCGCCGTGGTCGTCGCGGCCGCTGGATTCGCTGACGCCGAGGTCATCTTCGCCAAGGGCCCGGCGCCGGCGGCGCTGCGGGTCGGCGGAATCTTCCAGGTGATCTTCCGCGTTGCGGACGATTGGCTCGTCCGCGAGGCCGAGCGGGCTCTCGAGGTCGATGCGATCGCTGTCGCGCTCGAGGTCGTCACGATGCTTCATGTCATTCCTCCATCCCTGAAGGTCGCAAGGCGGGTGCCAGAGGTGGGTCGCCTCGGTGGCCTGGGTGGCTTGGGTTGCTGGGTAGTTGGGTAGCTGGGTAGGGGGTAGCTGGGCAGCAGGGGTCAACTCAGAACACGACCTCGCTACGCCACCCAGGCCACCCAGGCCACCCAGGCAACCCAGGTGTCGCCGCGCCGGCCGGGTGACGGATCTCCGTCAGAGGCCTCCGTGCCGTCTCGCGCAATTTCCCCACAAAACCACGCCATTCCGGGCGGTACGTCGCTTGCCCATCAGGCAGGCGCTCGCGGTTTTGCGCGGGCTCCCATTACAAGGAGGCTTCTGTGCTGCTCGGAGCGATGTCGCTCTTCTCCAACGACCTTGCGATCGATCTCGGGACGGCCAACACCTGCGTGTTCGCGCGCGGTGCGGGCATTGTCCTCAACGAGCCGTCGATCGTCGCCGTCAACAACGTCAGCGACGAGATCGAAGCCGTCGGGAGCGAGGCCAAGGAGATGCTCGGTCGCACCCCCGGCAGCATCACGGCGATCCGTCCGATGCGCGACGGCGTCATCGCGGATTTCGAAGCCGCCGAGAAGATGCTCGGCTATTTCATCAAGAAGGCGCACCGCCGCAAGGCGTTCGTGCGTCCGCGCGTCGTCATCGGCGTGCCGTCGGAGATCACGCAGGTCGAGCGCCGCGCGGTCAAGGACAGCGCGTATCGGGCGAAGGCGAGCGAAGTGCACCTGATCGAGGAGGGCATGGCGGCGGCGATCGGCGCCGGCCTGCC
>JADMIO011627986.1_pt1 | contig 17690 bp, 15 predicted proteins | sample 8958161 | NCBI WGS metagenome assembly JADMIO01 (sample SAMN16585339, study PRJNA669376) | soil metagenome | isolation source: Crop rotation soil | place: USA: Cullars Rotation, Alabama | collected 2011
CTCGCGGCGATCGCGCCGCACGCCGGCAGCTGCATGTCGCCGCACGCCGCGCTGATCGCGTCGGTCGCGCTCGACGCGGCGACGCCGAAGGTGACCGCGTCGATCGATTGCGGGCCGGCGATCGAGCTCGCACCCGCCGGCGGCTGGGACTTCTCGGCGGCGCTCCCCGAGATCGCGGCCGGCTCGCACGCGCTCGAGCTGCGCGCCGTCGCGCCGAGCGGACGCAAGCTCGTGTCGCACACGTCGTTCGTCGTCTGCGATCCGCCGCCGGTGATCGCGGCGCCCGTCGTGCCGCCGCTGCAAGTCGCGTGGGCGACGACGATCGGCGAGAAGGTCTCGCTCGGATCGCCGGTCGTGTCCGGCGAGATGATCGTGATCGCGTCGACCGATCGCGGCTCGGGCGACACCGGCGGGCTCGTCGCGCTCGATCGCACGACCGGCATGATCCGGTGGCGCGTGACGACCGAGTTTCCGATCACGGCGACCGCGGCGATCGTCGACGATCTCGTGATCGCCACGATCACGAACGGCGATGTCCGCGCCTATGCGCTCGCGACCGGCGAGCAACGCTGGAGCTATTCGATCGTGACGCCCGACGTGCCGACGCTCGCGTCGACGCTGTGGGCCCCGCCGGCGATCGTCAACGGGCTCGTCTATGCCGGCGTCCAGGCGCGCATCGTCGCGCTCGAGGTCGCGACCGGCGCGTTGCGCTGGGAGGCGAATCGCGTCGTCGATTATCCGTGGCTCGGATCGCGCGCCGCGGTCGGGCTCGCCGGCGACGTGATGCTCGGGACCTTCGCGCGCGACGACGGCTTGACCGGCTTCGCGACCGACACCGGCGCGACGCGCTGGAAGATCCGCGACACCGGCACCGTCGGCGTCGACGCGACGCCGATCATCGATGGCACGACCGCGTACCTCGCGAACGCCGCGGGCGAAGTCTCGGCCCTCGACACCGAGACCGGCACGCGCAGGTGGACGCACCGGATCTCCGCCGACGGCTTCGAGTGGGGCTATACGATCACGACGACCCCGGCGCTCGCGGGCGGCCGGCTGTTCGTGCCGTCGCAGTGGGGCGAGCTCGTCGCGCTCGACGCGGCGACGGGCGCGGAGCTGTGGCACACGGCGACCGGCGGCGGCCCGCTCGAGACCGCGCACTATCGCAGCGATCAGCCGGGCTTCGCGGCGAGCCCGATCGTGTGGAACGATCTCGTGTGGACCGGCGGGCCCGACGGTCGGCTCGTCGCGCGGCGCGTCGACGATGGAACGGTCGTGTGGGGGACCTCGCTCGGCGCGCCGATCCTCGAGGCACCCGCGATCGCGAACGGCGCGATGATCGTCGCGAGCTACGATGGCACCGTGCGCGCCCTGGTTCCGGCGCCCGCGATCGTCACGCCCGATCCGACGATCTGCGCGACGCAGACCACGACGTCGGGCGGCTGCTCCGCCGGTGATCCGAGCGGCGCCGCGCTGCTCCTCCTCGCGATCAGCGGAGCGCTGCCGGGACGCCGACGCGGACGAGCGCGTCGGTAACCGCGGCCTTGCGCGGGGCCTGCGCGGTGTCGACCGCGCACACCGTTCCGTTGCAGATCGACATCGCGCCGCTGCACTCGAGATCGACCTTGCACGCGGCGCCGTCGGCGACCTTGCCTTCGAACACGGCACCACACGCGGCGGGCTCGTTGGCCGGGCCGTTCATCCAGAACGCGGCACACGCGCTGGCGACGACCGGCGTGATCCCGGCGACGCACGACGCGGCGGCGGCACCGTCGAACACGATCTTGCCGGCGGTGATCTCGGCTTCGACGGCGGCCGGCGGGTTGTACATGTTGATCTGCGCGTCGCACGCGGAGGCCGATGCGCCGAATGCCTCGGCAAACGTGACGCCCGCGTCGGTGGGGAACGTCGCCTTGCACGTGAACGCATCGGCGCACTGCGCGTTGCCCGACGACGTGAGGAACTCCGTCGCGGTCATCGAGCCGTTGCCGCCCGGATCGCCCGGGTCGCCGTTGCCGTTGCCGTTGCCGTTACCGTTACCGTTACCGTTGCCGGTGCCGTTGCCGGTGCCCGGGCCCGTCGGCGTTCCGGTCCCCGGATCCTCGCCGACCATGCAGCCGGCGGCAGTGGCAGACAACACGAGGATGAGGGTCGCGGTGAGCTTGTTCATGATGTCTTCCGTGTGCAGCGCGTGGGCCAACGCGCGCGCGCGCCGCCGGCGATCCGAGATGCGCACCAACGGCGCCGTTCGCGATGCAGTTCGTGCACTTCGGTGCACGACTTCGCGCGATCGGGCATGGGGAGACAGTCGCCACCGTCGACGATCGCGGGGTGCCCACTCTCATGGCTTGTCCCGGAGCCACCCGTGATGTCGACGGTGTAGTCGACGTGTAGTCGCTAGATCAGGATCGAATCGCGTAAGAACGATGCGAAGCCTTCCCCGTGCGCACCGTCGAGGTTCGCGGTGAATCGCGGATCCGCGACGTACATCTCGCCGAGCCCGCGCTGCATCTCCTTGCTGCACGGGTAGAACCAGCGGTCGATGTGGAGGCGATGCTGCTCGACGAGCTCCTGCACGGCCGGATCGCCGGGTGCCGCGCCGCTCGCCCGCTGCTCCGCGATGCCGCGATAGATCGCATCGGCCTCCGCGCGGATCGTCGCCCAGTCGGCCTTGGTGTACCGCTTCGTGCGGCGGGCCGATTCGCGATACGCGTCGGTGTCGCCCCACTTCTCGCGCGCCTCGTCGGCGTGCGGGTCGAATCCGTCGAACAACTCGGTCGGTGTCATGGTCGTCTTCCCTTCGTGGTGTGCGATCGCGCGGTCCACGCTCGCGACGATCGCGTCGAGGCGGCCGCGCTTTTCGAGCAGCGCGGCGCGGTGGTGTCGGAGCAGCTCGAGGGGATCCGCCTCGGCGATCGCGCCGGCGATCGCGTCGAGCGGCAGCCCGAGCTCGCGGAACAGCAGGACCTGCTGGAGCCGCAGCACGTCGGCATCTCCGTAGAGCCGGTAGCCCGCGGCGCTGCGTTGCGACGGCCGGACGAGGCCGATCGCGTCGTAGTGGTGCAGCGCCCGGACCGTGACCCCGGTGAGCCGCGCGAGCTCTCCGACCGTGTACATGGGAGCACCCTACGGCCTCACGCCACGGGAGGGTCAAGCGGCGAAATCCGCAGGTGTGATCTGCGGGACTTGCAGCTTCCGCAGGCCGAGATTCACGTGATTTCAAATGGTTAGGTTCGGCACGAAGGTCGCTATAGACCATCCCAAGGAGAAATGAACATGTTCACCAAAGCTCGTCTCGCTCTCGTCGCGGTTCTCGGTCTCGGTCTCGCGGGTGGCATCGCCGCCGCCGCGCCCGGTGCGGATACCCAGGGGCGCGGTGGTCGCCGCGCCGAGGTGATCGCGAAGTTCGACACCAACAAGGACGGCAAGCTCGACGACACCGAGAAGGCCGCGATGAAGAAGCAGTTCCAGGCGAAGCGCGCCGAGATGAAGGCGAAGCGCCTCGCGAAGTACGACGCCAACAAGAACGGCAAGATCGACGACGCCGAGAAGGCCACGATGCAAGCCGAGCACAAGGCGGAGCGCTTCAAGAAGCTCGACACGAATAACGACGGGTCGATCTCGAAGGCCGAGTTCGACGCCGCGAAGCCGCAGGGCCGGATGGGCCACGGTGGTCACCGCCACGGCAAGTAGTTCCACGTAGTATGCAGCCGATGCCGCCACGTCCGAACCGCCTCGCAGGGTTGTCGGTCGTGGCGGTCTTCGTGTTGATCGGCGCGGCGCTCGTCGCGACCGTGTGGTCGACCCGCTCGTCGGTGAACGGGGCCCGCGCGGCCGTCGGCAAGGGCGAGGCGCTGCAGGTCGATGGCCTGCTGCGCTACGACCTGTCGCTCGTGCCGAGTCCGCCGTCGGACGGCGATCTCGCGGACATCCTCGCCGATCACGCGGACGAGGGTCTTCGCTACATCGCCGCGCTCGAGGGCAATCGCGTCATCGCGTCCGCCGGCAAGGCGATCCGCGACGCCGAGGATGCCGATCAACTGGGCCGCGGCAAGCCGCGCGAGATCGACGGACGCTATCGCTTCGAGCTGCGCACCGCCCGCCGGATCCGCAAGGGCATGGGCAAGCCGGGGCGATTCGTCGTCGAGGTCGAGCCGGTGCAGGCCGAGGAGCTGCGCGAGGATGCATCGCGCACGCTGTGGATCGGCGTGATCGCCGCGATCTCGCTGCTCGGCGTGGCCGCGTTCGTGATCCGCCGCGAGTCGCGCCGCCAGGCCGAGGATCGCAAGCGCGAACAGGAGCGTCGCTTGCAAAGTCTCGGCGAGATGTCGGCCGTGCTCGCCCACGAGATCAAGAATCCGCTCGCGTCGCTCAAGGGCAACGCGCAGCTGCTCGCGTCGATGTTGCCCGACGGCGAGAAGCCGAAGGCGAAGGCGCAGCGCGTCGTCGACGAGGCCGTGCGCCTCGAGAAGCTCACGCAGGATCTGCTCGCGTTCGTGCGCACCGGCACGATCCAGCGCGTGCCGACGGATCCGGTCGCGCTCGCGACGGAGCGAGCCGGCGAGGGCGTGACGATCGACGCCGCGGGTGCGCCCGCGAAGTGGTCGCTCGATCCCGCGCGCATCCGCGAGGTGCTGATCAACCTCGTCGAGAACGCGCTCGCCGCGGGGGACCCGGTCGTCGTGCGCGTGCGCCGCGCGGGGAAGGCGCTCGTCTACGAGGTCGAGGATCGCGGCCCGGGTGTTCCCGAGGACGAGCGCGCGAAGATCTTCGAAGCGTTCGTCACGAACAAGACGCACGGCACGGGCCTCGGGCTCGCGGTCGTGCGGCGCGTCGTCGAGCTGCACGGTGGAACGGTGACCGTGCTCGCAGGCGCGGGAACCGGCGAGCAACCAGGCGCGATCTTTCGCGTCGAGATTCCGGAGGGATAGATGGCACGCATCCTGGTCGCCGACGACGAAGCGGGACTTCGCGAGTTCTTGACGGACACGCTCGAGCTCGACGACCACACGGTCGTCGCCGCGAAGGATGGTGCCGAGGCCGCGAAGCTGCTCGACGAGCGCGGCTTCGATCTCGTGCTCACCGATCTCAAGATGCCGAAGCTCGACGGCATGTCGCTGCTCCGCAAGGTGCGCGCGGAGCAGCCGGAGGTCGAGGTCATCGTGATGACCGCGCACGGCACCGTCGACAACGCCGTCGAGGCGATGAAGCTCGGCGCGTTCGAATATCTCCAGAAGCCGATCAGCGGGCCGGACGAATTGCGGTTGCTCGTGTCGCGCGCGGTCGAGCGCCGCACGATGCGCGATCGCGTCGAACACAACGATCGCCACATCGCGCCGGCGGGGCCCGTGATGACGTACGGCGATCCCGCGATGAAGCCGGTCGTCGACGCGATCGAGAAGGTCGCGCGCACGGCGGCGACGGTGCTGCTGCTCGGCGAGAGCGGCACGGGCAAGGAGGTCGCGGCGCGCGCGATCCACGCGCAGTCGCCGCGCGCGACGAAGCCGTTCATGGCGATCAACTGCGCGGCGCTGTCCGAGCAGCTGCTCGAGAGCGAGCTGTTCGGGCACGAGAAGGGCGCGTTCACCGGCGCGACGGAGCGCAAGCGCGGTCGCCTCGAGCTGGCCGACGGCGGCACGTTCTTCCTCGACGAGGTCGGCGAGCTCAAGATGGAGCTCCAGGCCAAGCTGCTGCGCGTCCTGCAGGAGCGGAAGTTCGAACGCGTCGGCGGCGCGCGCACGCTCGATGCGGACCTGCGGTGGGTCGCGGCGACGAATCGCGATCTCCGCGCGATGATCGACGCCGGGACGTTTCGCGAGGATCTGTACCACCGGCTCGCGGTGTTCCCGATCAAGCTGCCGCCGCTGCGCGATCGGCCGATGGACCTCCTGCCGATCGCGAAGGCGCTGCTCGTGCGGATCGCGAGCGACCTCAAGCGGTCGCTCCCGCGGCTGACCGCGGCCGCCGAGAAGCGGCTGCAGGCGTCGACCTGGCGCGGCAACGTCCGGGAGCTCGCGAATGCCCTCGAGCGTGCCGCGATCCTCGCGGACGGGGACACGATCGACGCCGAACACATCTGGCTCGACGACAGCGGCGCGAAACCCGTCGCGACGGCTGGTGCGCGCCCCATGAACGAAGTTCGTCCCCTCGCCGATCTCGAACGTGAGGCGATCTTGCACGCGCTCGAGGTCGTGGGCGGAAATCGTCGCAAGGCGGCCGAGCAGCTCGGGATCGGGGAGCGCACGCTCTACGATCGGCTCAAGAAGTATGGCGTAGATTGAATTGTTGCGAAGATTGTATGTGCGAGTTCGCCCGTTGCCGCACGATCGCGCATTGACCGTGCTTCGGAAGCCTCGGGAACCCGCGTAGAGCGCTCCCGCCCGCCGGGCACGCAGCATGCACGCGGACTCCCGTGAATGTTGCCTTTACAAAATCAGATCGTGATCGTGGACGACGACGTCGACACCGGTGGGATGGTTGCCGACGGGTTGCTCGCACGAGGCTTCGACGCGATCGCGGTCACGTCGGCCGAGGCATGCATGGAACATCTTCGAACCCACACGACGGATCTCGTCGTCACCGACGTGTGGATGACCGGGCTGTCGGGCATCGAGCTGTGCACGCGGATCAAGCGCGAGCACCCCGAGACGCTGGCGATCGTCGTCACCGGCTCGATGAACCTCGACACCGCGGTCGACGCGATCCGCGCGGGTGCGTACGACTACATCACGAAGCCCGTGAAGGCCGAGGCCGTCGCGATCGCCGTGCATCGCGCGCTCGATCACGTGTCGCTGAAGCGCGAGCTCCGCAGCCTGCGAGCCGCCGCGGCGCGTGCGTTGCCGGCGCACGGCATCGCCGGCGAGAGCCCCGCGATCCGCGACACGATCGAGATGGTCGAGCGCGTCGCCGACTCCGACGCGACGGTGCTCATCACCGGCGCATCCGGCACGGGCAAGGAGCTCGTCGCGCGCGCGCTGCATCGCTTGTCGAGCCGGCGCGATCAGCCGTTCGTCGCGATCAACTGCGCCGCGATGCCGGCCGCGTTGCTCGAGAGCGAGCTGTTCGGGCACGTCCGCGGCGCGTTCACCGACGCGAAGACGTCGCGCCAGGGGCTGTTCCTCCAGGCCGGCACGGGGACGATCTTCCTCGACGAGATCGGCGAGATGCCGATGGAGATGCAGGTCAAGCTGCTGCGCGTCCTGCAGGAGCGCGTCGTGCGCCCCGTCGGTGGCGACGAGGAATTGCCGATCCGCGCGCGCGTCGTCACCGCGACGAATCGCGATCTCGAGGTCGAGATCGAGGCGAAGCGCTTCCGCGAGGATCTGTACTACCGGATCAACGTGGTGCCGATCGCCTTGCCGTCGTTGAGCGCGCGCGACACCGACATCCTGTTGCTCGCGCAGCTCTTCCTCGGGCAGAGCGCGGCCCAGTGCAAGAAGGCCGTCGACAGCATCTCGGAGAGCGCGGCGCGCAAGCTGCTCGAGTACGACTGGCCGGGCAACGTTCGCGAGCTCGAGAACTGCATCGCGCGGGCGGTCGCGCTGTGCCGGCACTCGGAGATCACGATCGACGATCTGCCGCCGGCGGTGAGCGATCACAACGCCGCCACGATCGTCGTCGCGGCGACCTCGCCGCTCGACATGATCACGCTCGACGAGCTCGGGCAGCGCTACGCGCGCCAGGTGCTCGACGCCGCGAAGGGCAACAAGACGCAGGCGGCGAAGATCCTCGGGATCGATCGGCGGTCGCTGTACCGGATGGTCGGCCCGAAGAGCACCGATGCGCCGGTCGAGGCCGTCGAGCTCAGCTGATCAGATCGAGCGCGGCTTGAACGGCTTCGCGGCGCCGTCCTTCGACGTGTGACGCTGGATCGAGATCCGGTTGTTCGCGCGCCCGACGAGCGCGCGCTGCCACTTGCGCTCGGCGGCGGCGATGCGATCTTCGTCGGGCGTCCACGCCTCGTGGATCAGGTGCTTCGTCGCGGCGACCGCGTCGGGCGACCGCGTCGCGATCTCGTTCGCGATCTCGATCGCGCGATGGATCGGATTCGCCGACAGGTGCGAGACGAGGCCGAGGCTGTGCGCGTCGTAGCGCTGATCACGCGGCCGGTCATCGCGAGCTCTTTGGCGACGTCGATCCGCACGACCTCGCGCAGCGTCACCATGCCGCCCATGTCGGGGACGAGGCCCCACTTGGATTCCATGATCGACCACTTCGAGTCGTCGGTCGCGATGCGCAGATCGGCGCCGAGCGCGAGCTGCAGCCCGGCACCGAAGCAGTTGCCGTGCACCGCGGCGATCACCGGGATGCCGAGCTCGCGCCACGCGAGCGACCAGCGCTGGAACTTGTTCGTCATCGGCAGCCACAGCTGGGCGAGGCCCGCCGCGGTGCGTCCGGGCTGGGCCAGCGCGGCCTTGACGTCGAGGCCGGCGCAGAACGACGGGCCATCTCCAGAGAGCACTACCGCACGGAGTGCGCGGTCGTCACGGAGCGATCTTGCCGCTGCGAGAACGGCGTCGAGCATCGGAAAGCTCATCCCGTTGTGCTTGTCGGGACGATGCAAGCGCACGTGCGCGATCTCGCCGGTACGCTCGATGCAAACCAAGTCGGTCATCACCCAAGGGAGTACTACATGACGACCAGGCGACGGACCCTCAACGTGTTCAACAGCGTCAGTCTCGATGGATACATCTGCGACGCCAACGGAGACGTGAGCTGGGCCCACCAGACGGATCCCGAGTGGACAAAGTTTACCGAGGAGAATGTTGCGGGCGGCGGCGCGCTGCTGTTCGGGCGTACGACGTACGACATGATGGTGCAGTACTGGCCGACGGCCGAGGCGGCGAAGCAGATGCCGATGGTCGCGGAGCGGATGAACACGTGCCCGAAGTACGTGGCATCGACGACGATCACGAAGCCGGTCTGGAACAACACGACCGTGATCGCGGGCGATCTCGAGGCCGAGATCACGAAGCTACTCGCCGAGCCGGGCCCCACGATCACGATCCTCGGTAGCGGCTCGGTCGTCGCGCAGGTCGCCGATCACGTCGCGACGTTCACGATCGTCGTCGTGCCGATCGCGCTCGGCAACGGCAAGACGATGTTCCGCGACATCAAGAGCCCGTTGAACTTGCGGCTCGACATGAGCCGCCCGTTCGCGAACGGCAACGTCGTGATGACCTACGAGCGCGCCCACTCGCTGCCGTGACCTAGCGCTTCCGTCGACGGAAATATTCTTTCGCCACCGCGCTCTGCGGGTCTTCGATCACCCGCGCCGGCGGGCCGTCCTCGGCGATCGTGCCCTTGTCGATCACCCAGACCCGCGACGCGATGCCCTCGGCGAACGCCATCTCGTGGGTGACGACGAGCATCGTGATCTTCGTCGTCGCGAGATCCTTGATCACCTCCATGACCTCGTCGGTCATCTCCGGATCGAGCGCCGAGGTCGGCTCGTCGAACAAGATCACCTCGGGCTCCTGCGCGAGGGCGCGCGCGATCGCCACGCGTTGCTGCTGGCCGCCCGAGAGCTGATACGGATACGCATCCGCCTTCGCAGCGAGCCCGACGCGCGCGAGCAGCTCGGTCGCCTTGGCGTCGGCTTTCTCGCGCAGCACGCCGCGCACGATCTGCGGCGCCATCGTCACGTTCTGGCGCACGCTGAGGTGCGGGAACAGGTTGAACTGCTGGAACACCATGCCGACGCGCGTGCGCAGCTGGCGCAACATCGCGTGCCCGGCGGGGATCCCCGGGCGCAACGTGACGTCGCCGATCTCGATCTCGCCGCCGTCGAACGTCTCGAGATAGTTGAGACACCGAAGCAGCGTCGACTTGCCGCCGCCCGACGGGCCGACGATCGCGATGGTCTCGCCCTTGCCGACGTCTGCGGTCACGTCCCGCAGCACCTCGAGCTTGCCGTGCGACTTACAGAGTTTGCGGACGCTGATCACGCGCCAGCCTCCTCTCGAGTCGCCGGGCAAATTCAGACAGCGGGAAGCTCATCGCGAGGTACAGCGCCGCGCACGCGAGGCCCGGCACGAGCCAGCCGCGCAGATCGACGGCGGCGATCGACATGCGCTTGGTCAGCTCGATCACGGTGATCACGCTGACGAGCGACGAGTCCTTGAGCAGCGAGACGAAGTCGTTCGTCATCGGCGGCAGCGCGAGCCGCAACGCCTGCGGGATCAGCACGTGCCGCAGCGTCTGCGCGGGCGACATGCCGAGCGCGCGGGCGGCCTCGATCTGGCCGCGCGGGATCGCGAGCAGCGCGCCGCGATAGACCTCGGCCTCGTACGCCGCGTAGTTGAGCCCGAGCCCGAGGACGGCCGCGGTGATCGGGCCCATCGAATAGTAGGGCGCCAACCCGTAGTACAGGACGAACAGCTGCAGCAGCACCGGCGTCCCGCGGAACACCTCGATGTAGATGCGCGCGATGATCCGCGCGGGCAGGCCGCCGAACACGCGCGCGATCGCGAGGATCAACCCGATCGGCACGGCGATCAGGAACGCCATCACCGACAGCTTGATCGTGACCCATGCACCGGCGAGGAACAGCAGGATCTGATCGAGATCGAAGCTCGTCGCGCGCACGCCGGTATCGGCGGTGATCACCGGCGCGGGCTCGGTCTGCCGCGCGTCCCACAGCTTCGCGCCGCGCAGGATCCGCTCGAGCTCGCCGTCGGCCCGCATCGCGCGGATCGCGTCGTCGATCGCCGCGGCGAGCGCCTCGTCGGTCTTGCGGATCCCGATCACGTACGTGCCGCGCGCGACGTCGCCCTTCACGCACTCGATCGTCGGCCGCGCCGGGATGCAGCCATAGCGCTCGGCGATGATGTTGTCGAGCAGCACGGCATCGACGCGCCCCTGCTCGAGATCGATGTACGGCTCCTCGTTGCCCTCGTAGACGACGGCCTCGAGCGGCTGCGCGCGCAGCATGTCGTGCGCGACGGTCTGGTTCAGCGTGCCGACGCGCTTGCCCTTCAGATCGGCGAGCGTCTTGTACGGGCTGCCCACCTTCACCGCGAGCGTCTCGGCGTAGATGAAGTAGGGCTCCGACAGCAATAGCCGGTCCTTGCGCTCGGCGGTGGCCTCGAGCCCGTTCGCGACGATGTCGAAGTCCCCGCGCTCCAGCGAGGGTACGAGATTCGACCACGCGTACTGTGCCATCTTGGCCTGCACGCCGAGCCGCTTCGCCAGCGCGCGCATGATGTCGACCTCGAAGCCGGCGATCCCGTCGGGGGCACCCTTCTGCTCGTAGATGTACGGCTCGCCACCGGCGAGATCGGCCCCGAACTGGATGATCCCGCTCTGGCGGATCTTCGTCAGCGTGGCCGACGTATCGTGCGTGTCGTGGCTGCTACAGGCAACGGCCAGCAGCGCGAAGACAACGACGACACGAACCATCCGCGCGCAGTATAATGAACCCATGGATCTTTCGCGCATGCTCGACAAGTGCATTCGCGATCAGTGGTCGATCGACGACCTCGATTGGTCGCTTCCACCACCGGCCCTCGCGCGCGACAAGGAGGAGGCCGTCTGCCAGTACTTCACCGACATGGCCGGCATCGAGCTCCTCGCCGGCGCGCTGTTCGAGACGCAGCGCACGAAGACCGAGGATCCGCTGCTCCACAAGATCTTCTCGACGTTCGTCGCCGACGAGAATCGCCACAGCGCCGTCGCCACGCGCCTCGCGCAGCACTACGACGTGCACCACTACCGCACGTACGTCGAGAGCCCGTCGCTCACGAAGTTCCGGCCGTACTTCCTGCGCGTCGTCGAGCAGACGTCGCCCGAGATCGCGAACGCGTACATCACGGCCGGCGAGCTGATGCTCGACGTCGCGCTGCTGCGCTCGCTCGACGATTACGTCGACGACGAGATGTCTCATCGCGCGATGCACCTCGTGAATCGCGACGAATCGCGCCACATCGCGATCGATTTCTACATGTCCGAGCTGTACTCGTCCGACGAGTACCTCGCCGAGGCGGCGCGCCGGCGTCCGCTCACGCCGCGGCGCCTCGTCACCGGCATGCACGCGCTGACATCGATGATGTGGCACGCGAAGCCGTTCCTCCAGGACGTCTTCCTCACGCCGATGGACATCACCGATCCGAACGGGTCGCGGATCGTCGAGGCGTTCAAGCGCGTGCAGCTGTTGATGCGCAAGCCGACGATCGCGCGGCTGCCGTTCTCGCGCTTCATGCTCGCGATGCAGGCGCTCTACAATCATCCGCGGGTCGGCCGCTTCGCGGGGCCGATCCTGCTGCGGCTCCTCGGCGCGGACGATCGCGCGGCCCGCTACCAGTTCACCCAGGCCGAGCTGGCGCGCATCAAGGATCAGTCGTTCGACGAGATGGCGGAAGACGCGCTCGCCGCCAAGGCGATCAATTAGCCGGCACTTGCTTCGGCGGCGGCTGGACGCCGGGTGCCGCGACGACCGGGAACCCGAGGCGATGCCACTCGAGGATGCCCTCGTCGAGGATCGCGACGTTCTTGAAGCCCTTCGCGATCAGCATGTCGACGATCTCGCCCGACAGGTGATGCGGACACGCGCAGTATGCGAGGACCCACGTGCCGTCGTTCTTGATCTCCGGTAGCCGCTTCGGCTCGTGGTGCGGGATGGAGACGGCGCCTTTCACGTGGACGCGCATCCAATCGGATTCCGGACGCGCGTCGATGATGATCATCTTGCGACCCTCGGCGAGCGCCTTCGCGACCTGCGCCGCCGGCACGTAGCGATTGTTCGGCGTGCACTTCGGGTTCTCCGGCGGACACGGATCGCTGCGCGGCGAGAACTGCGGATCCTTGCCGCCCGGATTGATCACGAGTGGCTCTTTGCCCGTCGGCGCCGGCAGCTGGCCTTCCGCCGGCACGGTGCTCGCCATGCCGCCCAGCCCGTCGAAGATGAACGCGACGACGTCGTCGATCTGCGCGTCGGTCAGCTTGCCCTTCCAGGCCTCCATCGGTTTCGGCGACTTCGAACCCGGGCGTCCCCACACGATCGCGTGGCGCGCGAACGACGGCGTCGACATCGAGCGCCAGGTCGAGTTCGCGAGCGAGATGCCCTCGCCGCGCGCGACGGTATCGCCGTGGCAGGTCTGGCAGTTCGTGGCGTAGACGATCGCGCCCTTCTTCGCATCCCCGGGACCGACCGCGAGGTTCGGCTTCGCGGCGGGCCCCTTCGCGCGGAGCCACGCGACGAGCTCGGCGACCTGCGCGTCGTCGAGCGGGCCGTTCATCTGCTTGCCGTACGCGGCCATCGAGGTGCCGGGGCGACCCTGCACGATCGAGCGCGTGATGAACTCGTCCGTCGCGCTCTCGAGGAACGTCGACGTGACGAGCGACGGCGCGTGATCGGCCTGGTAGCCGTTCGCGTCGGCGCCGTGGCACACGGTGCACAGCATCGTGTATGCGGCGGGCGGGCCCTTCGCGACGACCGGGGCGGCCGCGTCGGCGACGACGACCGGCGGCGTCTTGGTCGGCGTCGCAGACGATCGATCGCAGGCGGCGACGAAGAGCAACAATAGGAGGGCGCGCACGAGGCGCCGACTATGCCACTACTAGTGGCGATGGTCGCGGACCGTCGGGCCCGCCGGCGGCGCTTCCTCGTGGCGATGATCGCGAACCGTCGGGCCGGTCTGCACCGCGGCGCCGGCGTTCCAGCGACCTTCCACCCAGCGGTGGTGGTTGCCGTTGCGCTCCCAGTGACCCTGGACGAACACGTGCCCGCTGCGCTCGCGCTCGTAGTACCCGTCGCGCCAATCCCAGCGGCCGCCGTTGCGGACCCAGCGCCCCTCGATCCACACGAAGCCCGCACGGTTTTCATACGTCACGACGCGGGGAGCCGGCGGCTCCTCATCGACCTCGACGACGGCGACGGGCGCCGGCGCGATGAACCGCGCGTTTCCACGAACGACGCAACCACCGCTCAGCGCGGATACCAGCAGCAAACCACCAATGATGTTCTTCATCTCTTTAGGCTCCTCTCGGTAGGTACCGAGCAACTTGCAGACCACTGACTTGGCAAAAGGTTACGGGGATCTAGCCACGAGCGTGAACTCGCGAGCGTGAAATTCGCGCCACATCACGAGCTGGTGCGTTGACCAGATGATGCGTTCGACGATGGTTTCCGCCCTCCTATTCTCATCCACGTTTGCCGCGTCGGTCACATCGGTGATGGTCCTCGCACGATCACCTACACCCGACCGGTGCGCGTTGCCCGCCGGCATGACGACGACCGATCCCGCGCTGATCGCGCGCGCGATGTCGTGCCGCGACGTCGAGGCCGGGCGGATCTCGATCGAGCAATACCGCGCGACGCTCGAGCCGACGAAGATCGACTCACCGTACTTCAAGCCGGTCATCATTCCGAGCGCGCCGCAACCGCAATGGGCCGCCTCGGTTCGCGCGGTGTCGTCGGAGTGGAGCCCGACGTCGTGGTCGGCGTTCAACGTCCTCGGCGCGCCGGACGTGTATCCGCAACACGGCGATCTCGCGAAGGCGTGGGCGTCGCGCGAGCAGGACGCCCCGACGGAGTTCATCGAGGTCGGGTTCGCCGAGCCGGCCCACGCGAGCGCCCTCCAGGTCGCGCAGACGTTCAATCCCGGGGCGATCGCGGCCGTCGAGTTGATCACCGCGAGCGGCCAGCACATCCAGATCGCCGGGGCGCCGAACACGTTCGTCGCTGGTTCGACCTCTCGGATCGACACGTTCTCCACCGCGTGCACGAGCGAGCCGATCGTCGCGGCCCGCGTCACGCTGAATTCGGCGGCCGTTCCCGGATGGAATGAGATCGACGCGATCGGGCTCGTCGGGTGTAAGCTCTGAGGCGTGCGTTGGCTTCCCGTGGTCGCGGCGATGGGGTTGTGTGCATGTGGCGCACGCATCGCCGACTCCAGCATCACGGCCGGACCCGACGCGAACACGCGCGATGACGATCACGACGCGCCGGTGACCGAGGGCGATGCGCCGGACGTCGACGCCTTCGTGCTCGGCGACTTCGGCGCGCCGCAACCGTTGACGTTCGCGAACACGAACGTCGACGAGGACGACGGCACGATGTCGTGGGACGGCATGGAGATCATCTTCGCGCGCAAGGACGCGACGGAGAAACACCTCTACGTGTCGCGCAAGGATGCGCAGGGCGTGTGGTCGACGCCGGTGAAGACCGCGTTTGCCGGCGGCAGCGCGATCCGCGACGAGGGGCCGCGCTATTCGGCCGACAACCTGACCCTGTACTTTGGCTCGACGCGCACGCCGAACAGCGGCGGGTCCGACATCTGGATGATCACGCGCCAGGCGGCGACCGACGCGTGGGGCGCCACCCCGACGAAGATCACGACGCTGACGAGCAACCAGACGGACAAGTGGGTCTCGCCGTGCGCGACCGACTTCCTGATGATCCGCACGACCGAGGCGAACGGGCAGAGCGAGATCTACGGCGGCACCGGGCTCGCCGCTCCGACGAAGGTCGAGGAGCTCGACTCCGCGACCTCCGAGACCGGCACGCTGCTCGCGCTCGACTGCCTGACGGCCTACTTCGCGTCGACGCGCGGCGGGACGAACGATCTGTGGACGAGCCATCGCACGTCGACGACGACGCCGTGGCAGACGCCGACCAAGCTGAGCTTCTCGACCGACACGAAGGACGAGCAGGATCCGTGGATGTCGACGGACGGCCGCACGTTCCTGTTCGCGAGCAACGTGAACGGATCGATCGATCTGTTCATGGCAACGCGCTGATCTTCGCGAGCTCGCGGACGAGATCGTCGCGCGATCGGATCGTCGCCCCGATCCGCGTCACGTTCGTCCGGCGCTTGTACTCGAGCGTCAGCGCCGGCGGATCGCCGTCGGGCTCGAGCCGCGCGTGGATCCGCTCGAGGATCCCGTCGTTCGATCGCTGATACTCGACGTGGAACAGATCCGTCATCGCGATCTCCGCGAGGTGCTCGCGCGCGACGTACGCGGCGAGGTGCTCGCGCACCGTGGCGACGAAATCGAACCCGAGCCGCGCCGACATGCCCGCGTACGCGAGGCGGCGGAGGCCGAGCGTGAACCGATCGAGGATCGGCTCGCTCAGCTGATCGGGCCGCTCGGTCACGGCGACGGTCAGCCGATCGCCCGTCGCGAACACCTGGACGCCGAGCGCGCGAACGTCCTCGGGATCGACGAGCGGCCGCAGCGGTTTCGGAAACGCGATCAGCCAGCCGGCCGGCGGCATCGGCGCGTAGCGCCCGATCGCGAGCTCGCGATACGGCGGCCCCTTGTCGAGGACGACGATCGCGTGGGCGAACGGCACCGCCGCGGCGAAGCGCGCGAATCGCGCCGCGAAGTCGGCGTTCGGAAACGTCGCGGTCACCGTGCCATCGTTCGCGAACGCGGTGCCGCCGAGCGCGCCCTCGCGCGACGCGAGGAGCGTGCGCGTCGTCGGCTTGACGATCCACGTCGCGATCTTGCCGATCGGATCGTCGCCGAGCGGCCGGTGCGCGTTGAAGTTGACGCGGAACGCGTCGTACGGCTGCGCGAGCGCTTCCCACAGCGCGGCGATCGCCTCGCGCGTCGGCGGGAAGCCCGTCACGCGCATCGTGAGGAACGGCGTCGCGGACGCCGCGGTCGGTCGCGTCCACGGCACGACGATCGACGTCACGTTGGGGAACCGCGCGAGCTCGGTCTCGATCTCGCGCGCATCCGCGGGGTCGAGGATCATCTTGTCGGCGCTCTCGACGATGATCTCGGTCGGCCAGCGATCCGGCACGGTGCGCAGCCGCTCGAGCAGCGCGTAGGAATCGCGGCGATCGCCGGCGCCGCGCGTGATCACGATCCGGTGAAACGGCCCGGGCGCCGTGTCGCGGATCATGCGGAGGCACCAGCCGACCGGCTTGTAGAACGACGGGCGGCCGAGGTCGATCTCGAGCTCGCGCAACGCCCCGCCGCGCTCGGCGATCGCGACGTACTCGCCGGCGGAGCGCCGCGGCGTCACGACGAGGCGATGGATGCGCTCGAGGAGCGGCGACGCGACGGCCCACCGGCCGATCGGGATCGGCCCCGCGAGCGCCAGCGTGCGCAGCGCCGGCAGCTCCGGAAGATCGAGCGGCAGATCGTCGGAGATCCGGAGCCGCAGCTCGTCGATCGTTCGCGATGCGAGCTGCTTCGCGCTCGCCGCCCCGACGAGGCCGAGCGCGCGCAACGAGATCAGCTCGGCGCGATTCGCGAGCGCGACCGCGAGCGCCTCCGTGGTTCCCACGATCTCGAGCACCCGGACGAACGCCCACGCGGGATCGCGCACCAGCTCGGCCGCCTCGTCGGCGGCGGCCACGTCGGATCGCGGCGCGCCGCTCAGCTGCCCACCCGCGAAGAAGCCGCGCTCGAACAGGCGGCCCTCGTCGACGAACCACCGATCGAGCTCGCCGGCGAACGCGCGCCCGTGCTTCTCGATCAGCTGCTTCGCGTGCCGCTCGCGAACCTCCGACGGCTCGGCGAGCTGCAGCGCGATCAGCTGGCCGCGCGGATCGCCGCGTTGCACGAGCGCGTCGCCGAGGACTTCGAGCGTGGCGCGATCGGCCGGGTCGCGCGCCACGGCCTCGAGGAGGGCGGCGACGTCCGTCGCGATCGGCGCGTCGTCCATCGCGACCTCGATCGGCACGACCGCCTCGAGCTTCGCGATCTCGGCCGTCACGGTGACGCCGCGGCGCGCGTTC
>JADMIO011201762.1_pt1 | contig 17689 bp, 15 predicted proteins | sample 8958161 | NCBI WGS metagenome assembly JADMIO01 (sample SAMN16585339, study PRJNA669376) | soil metagenome | isolation source: Crop rotation soil | place: USA: Cullars Rotation, Alabama | collected 2011
CCCGCCGGCAGGATAAGGTTCTGCAGATTGAGCGCGTTGGAGATGTCGATCGGGGAGAGTTGCTTGGCGTACAGCTCGTCGAGGTTGAGGTCGACCATCACGGCGCGCTGCTTTCCGCCGAAAGGATAGGAGACGGAGGCGCCCTGGACGGTCCCCAAGGGGGTGCGGATGAAATTGTTGCCGAGATCGAAGATCTCCTGCTCGCGGAGGGTTTTGCTGGAGAGGCCGAGTTGCAGGATGGGAACGCTGGCGGCGTCGTACTTGAGGATGTTGGCCGGGAACATCCCGGGGGGCATCTGGCGGAGGGAGGTGTTCATGGTGGCGGTGGTCTGGGCCACGGCCATGTCGATCTTGACGTTGGGGTGGAAGTAGATTTTGATGACGGCGTAGCCGGAGTATGCCTGGGACTCGATGTGTTCGATGTCGTTGACGTTAGAGGTGAGGCTGCGTTCGAAATTGGTGACGACGCGCTTTTCCATCTCCTCGGGGGAGAGGCCGGAGTAGACCCAGAGGACGCTGACGACCGGGATATCGATGTACGGAAAGATATCGACCGGCATGGAGACGATGGCGGACCCGCCGAGGATGGCGATCAGGATGGCCATGACGACGAAGGTGTAAGGGCGGCCGAGGGCCAGACGAACGATCCACATGAGGGTGTGCTTAGGGCGAAGTATACCAAGGCGGCTGGGCGGCTCGCTTCGCTCGCCGCGGGGTCGGGGGCCGGGGGCCAGGGGCCGGGGATTTGGGCGGCTTCGCCGCTTGGGATGGCCGGAAGGGTGACGACATTCGTAAATGTGCTGCAGAGTGCGGGGACGGACCGCCTTTTCGATTTTGCGGGAACGAAGCCAATCCGGGCGGCTCGCTTCGCTCGCTGCGGGTCGGGGATTGGCGGCCAGGGGTTTGGGCGGCTGCTCCGCCGGAGCTGGCGGGCAGGGGTGACGACATTTGTGAACGGCGTGCAGAGTGCGGTACCGGCCGGATTGTCGATTTTGCGGGAACGAAGCCAGTTGGGCGTCGACGGGCTGGTGAGGCGGAAAAGGTGACGACATTCGTGAATGTCGTGCAGAGGTCCGGGGACGGGCCGGACGGCGATTTTGCGGGAACGAAGCCAGTTGGGCGTCGACGGAGTGGTGGGCCGGAACAGGTGACGACATTCGTAAATGCCGTGCAGGGCTGGTTGGGCGGACTTTGGGCGTCGTCGGCCGAGATTGGCTTGGGGCCGGCGACGGGCGTGAAATCCATCCTCCGATTCAAGGATGGCACACGGTGTCAAGTGTTTTGGCTGATTTGGGTCATCTCGGAGCTTTAAGTCTTTTGTTTAGAGCGGTCAAAATCTTTAGGCTTTTCAAGAACAGGAGCGGACACGAGATGGGTTCGTTCTCCCAGCAGATGTTCAGCTCGCCGTGTTCTGTCTCCGCCGCTGCTCACTCGCTTTTAGGATTTCGCTCATGTCCCCGGCCGGCCGGATCTCGAAAATATTGCCATGTGTCAGCGCCGGATGCCGGCTGATGAGCTCTACAGCGTGGTTCATGTCCCGCGCCTCGAGGATGAGAATGCCGCCGAGTTGTTCCTTGGTTTCCGCGTAGGGGCCATCGGTGGTCGCCACTTTGCCGTTCTTCCATGACAGGGTCAAGGCGGTTTCCGGACCCTGAAGCGCTTCGCCGCCACCCCAGTTCCCGTTGGCGCGAAGATGATCGTCGTAGTCAAAGCATGTGTCGAACATTGCGTTTCGTTCAGCCGCGGTCATGCCCTCGAACTTGCGCTTGTCGTAGTACCCCAGACAGATGTATTTCATTGTTGGTCTCCTTGTTCCGGCGCCGGGTAGAAAAGAAGCTCGCGCACTTCCCCGGGCACGTCGCAGGCGATGGCAGCCTTCTTCGCCCATGCAAGCGCCGCATCCAGATCGGCCGCTTCCAGTATCCAGAATCCGCCCATGTGCTCCTTGGTCTCGATGTACGGTCCGTCGGTGATAAGCACCTTGCCGTCGGGCTGCTTTCGCAGCGTTTTGGCGTTGGCGGCAGGCGAAATGCCGCAGGCGAACTTCCTGGCGCCGGCGGCAATCAATTGGCGGTTGAGCGCGTGGATCTCTTCAATCATCGATTCGGTTACGGTGGACGGGTCGAAGTCGTCGGGGAGGTAGTTACAGACGAGATAGTGTGGCAAGATTTTCTCCTTGGTTTCCATGATTTGCTTCGCCCTATAGTCGTTGCGAAGGCCGAAAATCGACAGCCGCGCTGATTTTTTATTTCAGCTGCCGAATCCGGTCTTGCAGGAATCGCCGCTCCGGTTCCTGCCGGGTCAGGCGCAGAGCTTTCTCATAAGACGACCGAGCCTCCGCCATCCTGCCGAGCCTGCGGCACAGCTCTGCACGGGCAGAATGCGCCAGGTAGTAATTTGCCAATTCGCCATGCTCCATCACCGCGTCGATCTGCTTCAGACCGGCCTCGGGACCGTCGCGCATGGCAATTGCCACGGCGCGGTTGAGATGGACAACGGGCGAAGGCTGAATACGCACCAACTGGTTGTAGAGCGCCACAATCTGCCGCCAGTCGGTCGCAGCGGCCGATTCCGCCTCCGCATGAACGGCTGCAATCGCAGCCTGCAGTGTGTAGGCGCCGAAGCGCCGCGAGCTCAGGGCCTTCTCCACCAGCGCCACTCCCTCCGCGATCTGTTCGCGGTTCCAAAGCGCGCGGTCCTGATTCTCCAGCAAAATTACATCTCCGGCCGGTGAGGTTCTCGCGTCGCGGCGAGATTCCTGCAGCAACATCAGGGAAAGCAACCCTATGGCTTCCGGCTCCGGCTGGAGTTCGGCCAGCAACCGTCCTAAGCGAATCGCCTCGCTGGTCAGGTCGGCCCGCGTCACTTCCGCTCCCGCCGCAGCCGAGTAGCCCTCATTAAACACGAGATAAACGACCCGAAGCACCGCGTCCAGCCGCTCCGGCAGTTCCTGAGGCGACGGCGCCTCGTATGGAATCGGCGTCTCTCGAATCTTTGCCTTGGCACGTACGATGCGTTGAGCGAGCGTAGCCGGCGTCACGAGAAATGCGCGGGCAATCTCTTCCGTAGTCAGGCCGCAGACTTCGCGCAGGGTGAGGGCAACCTGTCCTTCCGGAGGCAGAGCGGGATGGCAGCAGGTAAAGATCAGACGCAGGCGATCGTCCTCAATCTCTTCATCTCCGGCCTCGTAATTTTCGCCGGGAGCACCGTTGGCTCGCGATTCCAACTCGGCCGCAAGATCTCTCTGTGCTCCACTGAGGCGCACGCGCCGGCGTATGGCGTCTATGGCCTTGAAGCGTGCCGTGGAAATCAGCCAGGGGCGTGGCTTGTCCGGAATACCGGTTTGAGACCAGAATTCCAGAGCGGCGGCGAATGCCTCGTGCATCGACTCTTCCGCCAAGTCTAGGTCGCCCAGTAGGCGCACGAGCGTTGCCAGAACGCGGCCCGATTCCGAGCGGTAAAGGGTCTCAATGGTCCGGCTGAGTTGTTCAGGCACGGGCGCCGACATCTACGCCACGCTAGCAAAACGGAATGGCTCAATACAACCTGCGGAGCGCGTGTGGCGAAAGTTTGAAAATGCGCTGGCACACACGTGGGGCTCTGAAGAATCGATGCGTTATCGGAGTTTCTCAAGCCGTCGCGGCAGCGGCCAGCGTTACCTTCGCGCGCAGGGCGGCGATGAGCGGATCATCGATGGCATCGGAAGACCCCAGCCCGTTGTCGGAACGGAATTGCGCCACAGCGCTGCGCGTTCGCTTGCCGAGGATGCCGTCCACGCCGGCGACGTCGACACCGAGGAAAGTGAGGTACGCCTGGGCCTGACGGACACGGATATCGGGGAGCGGACCGATGGAGAGTTTCTGAAAATTGGCGGCGAGCAGCGTGTCGTAGTGGTTCTTCGCAAAGTCAGCGCCGTTGTACACGGCGGCGAACGCGGCCCATTGGTGCGTGGCGAGCGCCGTGCTTAATTTGGAAGAGCGGACGAAACCGGCCATTGCCTTCAGTTGGGCGTCCTCGGCATCGACCATCGCGGACACCATGGCTTCGACGGAGGGGAAGCCGGCAGCGGCGGAGTTGAATCCCATCACCTGGCCGATTCCCCAGGAGGCGCTGTTGAGGGCGGCATGGCGGTTTAGCGCGATGGCCTTGGCGAGACGATCATACTCACGGGCGCCGCCAAGGTAGCCGCCCGGGTCGGGAGAGCTGATGTCGGGCGCGACGCCGTCAAAGGCGCCGCCGGTCTGCTTGTGAAAATGATGCCGTTCGAAGAGGATGGCGGGACGGCGATCGGGGAGGAAGCCGAAGCCCCTGGTTTCCACCGACAGCACCGTCCAGATCTCTACCGCGCCAATACTCAAAAGGTCCTGCGCGGCTTTTAAACCATCGGGAGAAAGGGGAGAGGCCTGGCCCTGGAAATCCTGCATGATCTTGGCAGTATAACGCCATTGGCGGGGGCTTGGGAGGGCGGCGGGATGCGGCGGAGCGGGGCCATTGCTGGCTGACGAAACCCGGCTACACCCATCCGGACAAACCATATTTCTCGCCTTTCGATTGCTGGGCGCGTTGGCGGGAATCCGGGATCGCCCGATCGTGCTGAAACGTTTCGTCAATGGCGCTGAAGGCGAGGCGGTTTGCCAGAAGCAGTGCTAGCGCAAGGAGCCCTACCACGGCTGCGAGGACGGCGGGTGACGCGGGTTCGGGGACTGCAGCGGGTGTCGCAACAGTTTGCCGTCCACGGGTACCGACGGGACCGTCATGCCGAGAGCCTGGTAGAGCAGGGACAAAAAACGAACTATGATTGCCCTATGCCACGCGTGAAGTCTCGTCTTCCGGCCGCCGCTTTGACGGCGGGCCTGGTTCTCGCTGTCTACGTAGAAGCTCAGGAAACCCGGTCGCCCGATCCCGTTTATCCTTTCGGCGCCGTGTACTTCCGGAAATCCAACCCGCCAGAAGTGGACTGGGCTAGCGACCATAAGATGGCATCCGAAATAGGCGTCAATGTCTTCCGCCACTGGTTCATGTGGGCCTCAATCGAAAACTCTCCCGGCCAGTATGACTGGCGCGACTATGACCGCATGGTGGCGCTCGAAGGCCAAAACAAGATTAAGGTCGTGATCGCTGAAATCGTGAACGGCGCACCTGAATGGATGTGGGACAAGTATCCCCACGCGCGCATGATCGACAGCAGCGGCAATGCCGCCTGGCCTTCCGTGAGCCCGAGCAGCGCAACCGGGAGCGCGCCACTTTGTCTTGACAATGAAGATGTGCGCGCCGAAGCCGAAAAGTTTCTCACGGCGCTGGTTGAGCACTATCGCGGAAATCCGGCACTGCTCGGCTATGACGTGTGGAATGAAGGCGCCGTCCAGGAATGCTTCTGTCCGGCGACGCAGGCCAAATTCCGCGAATGGCTAAAGGCCAAGTACGGCACCATTGAGGCTCTCGGCCGCGCCTGGCATCGTTACAGCCTGGCTGACTGGCAATACGTCCATCCACCGCGCGCCGGCGGTTATCCCGATTCACTCGATTGGCTTGCCTTCCGGCGTGATGACGCCATACGCCTGCTGCATTGGCGCACGGATCTGATCCGCCATCTCGATCCGAAGAGCAAAGTCACCGGGCACGGCACGGCCACGCTGACGGAGATCGATTGGCGAATGGCTGATGCGGTCGATACATACGGCTATACGTGGGTTGCTTCGCGCCATAGCAACGAGCTTGCCGGCAGCAGTTCCGGGACGCAGTTTCAGGCGGTCGACCTGGTGCGCGCGGCATCGCGAGGCAAACCGTTCTGGCATGCCGAAGCAACCGGGGGCCCGCTTTGGCTACAACCGCAGGTGGTCAATCGGCCGCTCGAAGACGGCCGCAGCTCGGACGAGAAGGACGTCCGCGTGTGGAGCCTGATCGATATGGCCTGCGGCGCCACTGGCATCTTATTTACCCGCTGGCGCCCCTTGCTCGACGGCCCGTTATTCGGAGCATTCGGTCCCATGGGCATGGATGGCTCCATCACACCCCGGGCTGAGATGGCCGGCAAACTCGCGCGTTGGGCGAATGGGCATTCGGAGATATGGAAGTCGCGGCCGGTGAAGGGCGACGTTGGCATCGTCTTTATTCAGGAGGCCGATGATTTCAACTCCGTCCAAAGCACTCTGGCCACCGGTCGTGGCGGAACGGGAGGGGGCGCCATGGCGGCGGGCGCCTACGGGCAATCTGTGCAGGGCGCCTATCAGGCCTTTTTCGATTCTGGGATTCAGGCCGACTTCGTGGGGATTGATGACATCGCACAATATCCGGTCATCTATTTGCCATTTCCCGAAATGCTCAAGAAGGCTACGGCCGACAGGCTGCGCGATTATGTGACCGGTGGCGGCAAACTGATCAGCGAGGGTCTGCCCGCTTATTTCGGGGAGGGCGGGACCGTGGGAACCGTGCAGCCGAATCTCGGACTGGACCAACTGTTCGGAGCGCGCGAGACTTACGTACAGTTTACGCCGGACCTACTCGACAAGCTCACTCTGACGGTCAGAGACAAGCAGATCGGCGGCGCATATTTCCTCCAGGAGTACAGGCTGGCGGGAGGACAGGCGGCGGGGCAATACCCCAATGGCCATATCGCCGCCGTCGAACATTCTTCAGGCGCCGGAAAGACGCTGCTGATCGGAACATTTCCGGGGGGAAGCTATTACCGGAACCACTCACCGTCGACTCGGGAATTTTTCGCCGGGCTGCTCAACTGGGCTGGAGTGCAGCCCCGGTTGCAGTCGAGTGATCCGCAGATCAAGGCAAGGCTGCATGAAGGAGCCGGCGGCGTCTATCTTTACGTCGTGAATCCAACACGCACCCGCAAGATTGCGAGAATCTCCCTCCCCACGGCGTTTCAAAGGGCCGAAGAACTGTGGCAAGAGTCAGGCGCTCCGAGCGTCAACGGCAAGACGGTGACTGTTGAAGTCGAGGACCGGAACGCCGCCGTTATCCGTTTGCGATAACGATCCTTGGTTCTCATTAACCGGTCGCGCCGCCGTTCCGGCGAAGCCACTCGCCGCGAAGGCCGTCTACCGCCCCTTGCGAAAAAATGCGCGCAGCCGCTGGATAGGCGTCAGGCGTACTGCCTTGCGGCGAACTGCATTACGACGCGCCGCATGAGTTTCAGGCCGAACAGATCCGAGTCGCGCAGGCGATCGCCAGCCAGCTAACGTTTGCCGCCGAGCAGCGTGCTGAACAGAAACCTTTCTAACCGGCTTCCGCTACAGCAATGGATCGGCGCGATCGTATCTCCTGATGACCAAGCGTACCCGGACGGTATGGCGGCCCATCCACCGGCCGCAACTGCCACGGTTCGGCATGTGGCGCGAGGCATCAGTCCCGAAAAGAAGAGTGGCGCGCGCGCGGAGGTGGTCGCCGAGTCTGTGCGGAATAGTGGGAAACGATATGCCGCGCGATTCGAAATGTACAGGTCGGGTCTCCGAGGCATACCTATCAACCAAACGGGGGGGCTAACCGGAGAAAAAAAGGGTTCGAGGCCATCCGCATCGGGGTTAGAGCGGCTATGACAGGTTGGAGCGGTTGCGGCCATACGGCCATTGGCGGGGAGTGGGGTGCGGCGGGGCGAGGGCAATCGGGTGTAGCCTGATTTCGTGAGCCAGGACGAGGCCGAGGTACTTTCCATCGACGGGCGGGATGTGCGGATCACGCATCCGGAAAAACCATATTTCACGCAGCAGACGAAGCTCTCGAAGATCGAACTGGTCCGGTACTACCTTTCGGTTGCGCCGGGGGCGCTGGCGGGAACCCGGGATCGTCCGATCGTGCTGAAACGTTTCGTGAATGGCGCGGAGGGCGAAGCCTTCTACCAGAAGCGGGCTCCGGCCGACCGGCCCGCGTGGCTGCGGACCGTCACGCTTTCCTTTCCGTCGGGCCGCACCGCGGAGGAGGTCGTGGTGGACGATGCGGCAGGGCTGGCATGGATTTCAAACCTGGGGTGCATCGAACTGCATCCGCATCCGGTGCGCACGGGCGACCTGGAACATCCGGACGAACTGCGGGTGGATCTCGATCCCGGCCCGGGGGTCGGGTGGGGCGACGTGCGGACGGTCGCGATGGAGGTGCGGGCGCTGCTCGACGAGGTGGGACTGCGGGGATGGCCGAAGACCAGCGGCTCGCGCGGAATGCACATCAATGTCCGCATAGAGCCGCAGTGGACGTTCACCGAAGTGCGGCGGGCGGCGCTGGCGCTCTCGCGCGCGGTGGAGCGACGGGCGCGTTCGCTCGCCAGTTCGAAGTGGTGGAAGGAAGAGCGCCACGGCGTGTTCCTGGACTACAACCAGAACGCCAAGGACCGGACCACCTGCTCGGCGTATTCGGTGCGGCCGCTGCCGGACGCGCGGGTCTCGACGCCGCTCGATTGGGGGGAAGTGCCGGATTGCGAGCCGGCTGACTTCACGGTGCTGACGGTTCCAGCGCGGTTCCAGAAGATAGGCGATCCACACGCGGGCATGGATCGGGCAGCAGGGTCGCTCGAGGGGTTGCTGGAATTGGCGGCGAAGGATGAGGCGGAAGGGTTGGCGGACGCGCCGTGGCCGCCGCATTTTCGCAAGATGGAAGGGGAGGCGGCGAGAGTAGCGCCCTCGCGGGCCAAGCCGGCGGCGAAGAGGCCGGCGGCGAAAAAGGCTCCCCGGACGAAGATGCCGCTGCTCACGGTGGCGAATTCGCCGGACAAGCAGGCGGCGCTGGCGGGGCTGGAACGGTGGAAGTCGAAGCACGCGCAGGCGGCGGGATTTCTGGCGGTGGATGATGTGCTGGTTGATTCGATGCGGGGCCGGTCGTCGACCTGGACTCGGATCAGAGTGAACCTGCGGCACGTGCCGGAGGAACTACGGCCGGCGCAGGAGACGCCGGATCCGGACGACGATCCGACGCGGGAATGGCGCGCGCGGCGGCCGCGGTGAGCTACTCTCGAGGGCCGATGCCCAGGGCTTTCATCTTGCGATAAAGATTGCTGCGCTCGAGGCCGAGCAGCTCAGCGGTACGGCTGACGTTGCCGTTGGCCTCTTCCAGCTTTTTGAGTATGTACTCGCGCTCGGCGGCTTCGCGGACTTCCTGCAGGCTGCCGAAGCGGTCGAGGGGACGCTCCTGCTGGCGGCGGACGGCGTGGAGCGGGATGTGGCGGCCATCCACACGGACCTGCGGATTGAGGATCACGATGCGCTCGATCAGGTTCTTCAACTCGCGGACGTTGCCGGGCCAGTGGTATTCGGAGAGCACGTTGTAGGCTTCGGGCGTGAGTTCCTTGGGCTTGCGTCCATAGGCGCTGGTGAATTCGGCGAGGAAATGGTCGGCAAGCAGCGGGATGTCCTCGCGGCGGTCGCGCAGAGGCGGCACGAAAAAGGGAATGACGTTGAGGCGATAGAAGAGGTCTTCGCGGAAATTGCCGCGCTCGATCTCCTCGTCGAGATTTTTGTTGGTGGCGGCGACGACGCGCACGTCGACCTGGACGGATTCGGCGGCGCCGATGGGTTCGAAGCGCTGTTCTTCGAGCGCGCGGAGGACCTTGGCCTGGGTACGCAGGCTCATGTCGCCGACCTCATCGAGGAAGAGGGTCCCGCCGTCGGCCTTCTGGAACTTGCCGATTTTGTCCTGGTGGGCGCTGGTGAAGCTGCCTTTGTTGTGGCCGAACATCTCGCTTTCGATCAGTTCTTCCGGGATAGCGGCGCAGTTGACTTCGACGAAGGGCTCGCCGGCGCGCGGGCTCATGGCGTGGATGGCGTGGGCGACCAGTTCCTTGCCGGTGCCGCTTTCGCCGTACACGAGGACGCGTCCGTTGGTGCCGGCCATGAGGGAGAGCTGCTGGCGGAGGGCCTTCATGGGAACACTCTCGCCGATGATGCGATAGCGCTCGCCGGTGTCGGCCTTGAGGCGGCTGTTCTCGATGGTTAGGCTGCGATGGGTGAGGGCGTTCTTGACGACGACGGAGACCTTGTCGATGGACAGCGGCTTTTCGAGGAAATCGAAAGCGCCGAGCTTGGTGGCTTTCACGGCGGTTTCGATGGTGCCGTGTCCGGAGATGACGACGACTTCGGGACGCTCCGCGAAAGGGACCTCCTGGATGCGGGCGAGGACTTCGAGTCCGTCGAGCCCGGGCAGCCAGATATCGAGGAGGACGAGCTCGAAGCCGGCGGCGGGTAGGGCGGCGAGGCAGGCTTCGCCGGATTCCACGGCTTCCACGGCGTAGCCCTCGTCTTCGAGCACGCCGCTGAGGGACTGGCGGATGCCGGGCTCGTCGTCAACCACCAGGATGCGCCGGCGCCTCATACGTTGAGGGCCGCGGAACGGGCAGCCTCGGCGGGCTCGGATTCGATCAGGGCGGGGATCTCGACGGTGAAGCGGGCGCCGAGCGGCTGATTGTCCTCGACCCGGATGATGGCGTTGTGCTCGGCGACGATGTGGCTGACGATGGCGAGCCCGAGTCCGGTGCCGCGGTTCTTGGTGGAGAAATAGGGAAGGAAGAGTTTCTCCTTGTCGTCGGGGCTGACGCCGCAGCCGGAATCGGCGATGACGAGTTCGACGGTCTCGGCGGCGCCGGGTTGGGTGAGGATGTGGAGCTCCTTGACGAGGGAATCCTGCATGGCTTCGGCGGCGTTGTCGACGAGGTTGACGACGACGCGCTGGAACTGCTCGCGGTCGAGGTTGACGGGGGGAAGGCCGGGGGCGAAATCGGTGCGGATGGCGATGCCGTCGAGGCGGCCGTGGAAGACGGCGAGGGCGGCGGCAACGAGCTCGTTGAGGTCGCAGCGAACGGGCTGGGCGGTGGGGAATCGGGCGAATTGCGAGAATTCATCGACTAATGTTTTTACCGATTCCACCGATTTAGAGATTGTCGCTGCGCATTCGTTGAGAATTCGACCGGTGGGAGCGGGGATCTCGATGCGTTCGATCTGACGCGCAATGCGCTCCGCCGAGAGCGCGATGGGGGTGAGCGGGTTCTTGATTTCGTGGGCGACGCGGCGGGCGACCTCGTGCCAGGCGGCGGATTTCTGGGCGCGGAGGAGCTCGCTGGTGTCCTCCAGGACGAGCACGAAGCCGGAGGTCAACTTCTCCTCGAGAGCGGAGACCGTAACGGCGATCTGGAGTTTGCGGGAAGCGGTGCGCAGCTCAATCTGGCGGGTAGCGATGCCGGTGCGGCGGGCGCGCTTCATCAGGTATTTGATCTCGGCGGTGTCGTCGCGCGAGAAGAGGTCTTCGAGGCGGGTGGCTTTGTCGAGGGCCTCGGGCGGGAGGATTTTGGAAAGGGCGCGGTTGACGCGCTTGATGGAACCATCGGCGCCGATGGAGATGACGCCGGTGGGAATGCTTTCGAGGATGGCCTCGGTGAAGCGGTTGCGGCGGTCGAGCTCGCGGCTGCTGGATTCCAGCTCCTGAGTCATCTGGTTGAAGCCGCGGACCAGGCTGGCGAGCTCATCAATCGCCCGAACATTCACCCGGTGAGTGAGATTGCCTTTGCGGACTTCGCTGGCGGCATGAAGGAGGGCGGTAATCGGCACGCTGATCTGGCGGGCCAGGAAGATGGCGATCCAGGTCGTGAAGAAGAGGACGAACAGGGTGATGAGGATCATCACCATGGTGTAGAAGAGCTTGGCGTTCTTCATGAGGTCGCGCAGCTCGATCCACTCGCGGTTGTACTTCTTGATGCTGGAGACCTGGTCGGCGACATCCATCGGGATGGGCGAGGAGAGATCGACGAAGCCGAGGGTACGGTCGCCCTCGAGGACGGGGATGCGGGCGTGGACGGAGTTGGAGCCGGGGGCGTCGCTCCGATTCCAGGAATCGACCACGGTGGACCCGTCGGGCGCCAGGACGGCGGCGGCATCGGCCTCTTGAGCGAGGGCGAAGCGTTGGAGGAAACCGGGGACGGGGGATCCGGCGAGCGCCTGGCGCACTTCGGAGTGGGCGGCGAGCAGGGCGGCCTGGGCGTTGGTCTCATCCTGCATTTCGCGCTCGAGGAGCGTGGCGGCTTTGACGAAGACGTCCACCTGCTGTTGTACGGGGTTGGTGAACCAGAAGTTGAGGCTGCGGCTGAGGACCTGAAAGCTGAAGGCGACCAGGCAGAAGACCGGGACGCAGCTCAGCGCGAGGGCGCCGAGGACCAGCTTGGTGCGAATGCGGGAGCCCTCCTGATTCCCCTGCCGGGCGATGTAGAGCTTGACGAGTTCCCTGAAGAGCAGGAATCCGAGGGTTACTACGAGGACGAAAATGAGGGTGGTGAGGGCCCAGAAGAAGGAGGTCCGATAAAGCATCGAGGGGCCGAACTGTCGAAGATTGAACGATCCGCTGAGCCAGACGACGAGCAGCACGCACACGACCAGCGCGATGACGGCGGACACGAGGAGCCAGGACTTCTTCATCGGGGAGGGCCTTAATCCTCAATTATACGTGGGAAGCGGGGGCGGCCCGCGGGGCGGGCAGGGTCAGGCGGTGGTTGCCATGGCCTGGTCGGCGCTCGCGGAGAGGACTTCGCGGACCTTTCCGACCAACGTCTTGGGGGCAAAGGGCTTGGGGAGGAAGGCGCGTCCGCGGCTGAGGATGCGCTCGACCACCTCGGGACTCTCGGGATAGCCGGCCATGAAAAGGCAGACGGTTTCGGGATGCAATCGCGAAAAATGCTCGGCTACGGTGGGTCCGCTCTTGCCCGGCATGATTACATCGCAGAGAAGCAGGCGGATGGGTTCGTCGCGCAGAGCGCCGATACGCAGGGCATCATCGGGGGAGGCCGCGCTCAAGACTTCGAAGCCTGCCTGTTCCAGAATACTGCAGACAATCTTCAGCACGACCGGTTCATCGTCGACGACCAGGACGGCCTCGCGATCTGCGGGCGATTTTTTGTCCGTGTACATGGTTGTCTTCGGTGCCTAATACGAATCTGAGTGATTCTAGCCGGGATTGAGCGCTAAAGCCAAGTTAACTACAGACAACAATGTACGGTCCGATACGGGGTTTTAGCCGCTCCAGGACCTTCTAAACTATTTTTAATTTTTCACCGATATAGAAAGCATGAGACCCGTATTGAGGACAATTTCGCTAGCCGTACTGGGAGCGCTGTGCTGTTGGGCGCAGAAGGACCCGAAGAAGATAAGCAAGGCAGACGCGATGAGCGCGGCAATCGCTAAGGTTCAACCGGAGTACCCGGCGGTCGCCCGGCAACTGAAGATCGCCGGAGACGTCGAAGTGGAAGTAGTGATTACGGAGGATGGTCTGCCGCAGGACGTCAAGATCGTGAGCGGGAATCCGGTGCTGACGAAGCCGTGCGTGGAAGCGGTAAAAAGATGGAAGTTCAAACCGTTCACCGAAGAAGGCAAGGCGGTGAAAGCGGTGGCCGCGCTGACATTCTCGTTCCAGAAGCCGTAAAGGCCCGGAGACTTCGAATGAATCTCACGCGTAAGCTGCTGAGTAGTTTTGGCGTCATGTTGGCGCTGGTCCTGGCATTCGCTGGACTGGCGGTATTTCTGGCGGGCGACTTTCAGGGGGATCTCAACCGCGCGGTCAATGTCACGGCCCGGCAACAGTATCTGGCGGGCAGTGTGAGCACGGAAGCGGCGGAGATTACCAGCCTGGCGCGCGGATCGGTGCTCTCGGCAGTAGTGGGCGACGGGGGGCATGCATCGGCGTACCAGAGGCAGTTCGGGGAGGCGGTGGCCAAGCTGCAGAAAGTGCTTCGAGAGCTCGGAGCGATGTCGCGGGGACAGGAACTGTCGGCGATTCTGCGGTCGCTCGAGGAACAGGCCGGAATGTTGGAGGCAGGCGGAAGGCAATTGCAACAGGCGCTGGGGAACCAGCAGATGGACGCGGCGCTCGGCATCTTCTCGCAACTCATGCAGCCGCGGCTGGAACAGATCGGGCAGACGGCGGCCGGACTGGTGGACCAGCAGAACCGGGAGTTGGGAAATGCGGCGGCCGCGGCGGCGTCGAAATCCAGCAAAATCCGCAAGCTGACGCTGCTGCTGGGGCTGTTGGCGCTGGCGGCCGGCACGCTGGTGTTCTGGATTGTGCGCGGCGCGAGTGTCGAACTGCGCGGCCTGGCAGCCCGAATGGCGGAGAGCGCGGGACATGTGGCGAACGCGGCTTCGCAGGTTTGGCAGGCGGGCCAATCGGTGGCGCAGGGAGCGTCCGAGCAGACAGCTTCGCTCGGAGCGACATCCGCCGCCACGGAGGAGATTGTCGGGATCACGCACAGGAACGCCGACAACGCGTTGCAGGTGGCGGGGCTGATGCAGCAGTCGGAACACGGGGCGGCGGAGGTCAATCAGAGCCTGGACAGGATGGTGGCGAAGATGCGGGAGATCGATAGTTCGAGCAACAAAATCGCGCGGATCATCAAGGTGATCGACGAGATCGCGTTCCAGACGAACATTCTCGCGCTGAATGCGGCGGTGGAGGCGGCGCGGGCGGGAGACGCAGGGCTGGGCTTCGCAGTGGTCGCGGACGAGGTCAGAAATCTGGCGCAGCGGTGCGCGCGCGCGGCGCAGGACACCACGGACCTGATCGAGGAATCGATCGCCACGACGCACGATGGGAACACCTGTCTGGAGCAAATGGCGGGGGCGGTGCGAGCGATGACGGAGAGCTCGGTGCGGGTGAAGTCGCTGGTGGACGAAGTCAATTCGGGGAGCCAGGAACAGACCTCGGGGATCGAGCGCATTTCGCAGGCGGTGTTGCAAATGCAAAATGTCACGAAGCAAACGGCGGAGGGGGCGCAGGAGAGTGCGTCAGCCGGGACCGAGCTCATTGACGACGCCGACAGACTTCAGGGACTGGTTGGAGAGATGCGGGAGATGGTGGGAGCAGGTTAAACCCAAGCGGGCGTCGAGTGTTCGTCGCGCCCGCCTGGAGGAAATTGAGTTTAAATTTTGGGCTAGGTGCTGGCTTTTACGCTGTCCACGGTGATGGATTCGCCTTCCATCTTCCCGGATACGGTGACTTTCTTTCCAGCGAAGTCCTTCACCTTGTCCTGATTGGTCACGGCGATGATTTTGCCGTCTTCGGTGGCGATCACGGCCGGTGCTCCGCGACCCATGCAGCGCTTGGCGCAGGCTTCGTCGCCCAGCATTTCTTTCTTGCTCGCACAGTTCTTGTCGACGATGTAGCCAGTGACGTCCGCGCCGAACGCGGAGATTGCCATGGCGGAAGTAAGCGCGAGTCCAGCGATCAACTTCTTCATAGGTGTCCTCCCTCTGAGTGTGATGAATCCGATTTCACGACTATACCTCCGAATACGAGCCGGCTGCAAGTTTGGATGTCCGAGCGACTTAACAGTTGTAAACGGAAATCTAGTAAAAAAGGTACTTGCGCCATTGCGCATCGCCGCGTCCCAACATGCGCATGAGGTGACGGGAGGTGTGCAGGCTGAAAGGACGGGGTTGGCGGGCGAGTTTCATGCCGGCTTCTTCGGGGGTTCGGCTGCCTTTGCGATTGTTGCACTGGTGGCAGCAGGCGACCAGGTTCTCCCAGGCAGATTCGCCGGCGCGGGATCGCGGAATCACGTGGTCGAGGGTCAGTTCGCCGGAGGGCATGGTGCGATGGCAATACTGACAGGTATAGCGGTCGCGCATAAGGATGTTTTTGCGCGAGAGGGCGCGGGTCTGGTGAGGGATGCGCCGGTATTCGAGCAGGCGAATCACGGAAGGCAGGCGCACGTTCGCGCGCGCGGAGTGGATAGCGTTGAGCGATTCCTCCTCCGCCGCAGCCACGCCCTTCAGCACCAAGACCAGGGCACGGCGCGCCGCGCAAATATTGATCGGCTCGTAGCTGGCGTTGAGGACCAGCACCGGTTTTTGCAGTCGATCCGCCATTTCTAAGACACTCCCTCCCACAGAACTTGATCGGGCGCCGCATCGAAGCGGGGCATCCTGCGATCGGCCCGGGCGATGGTCAGGACGGCGACCCGGGCGGCCCCCGCGCGTTTGAGTGCAGCGGCGCAGGCGGAGGCGGTGGCTCCGGTCGTCAATACGTCATCGATCAGCAGAATGCGCTTGCCGCGCACGCCTTCGGTGCGGCGGCAGCGGAAGGCGCCGGCGACATTGCGGCGGCGCGCGGTGTTGCTGAGGCCGGCCTGGACAGCCGTGGGCTGTACCCGTCTCAGCGCAAGGAGGACGGAAATACCGGTACGCCTCGCGATTGCGCGCGCCAACAACTCCGATTGATTGAACTTTCTCCGCCACTGCCGGCGCCAGTGCAGCGGAACGGGCGTGATGCAATCGAAACTCTCGGTGCGGGGCAAGGCGGCGGACAGGAAGCCGGCGAAGGTCTGGGCCAGGGGCTTCATCCCCGCATATTTAAACAGGTGCACCAGTTTGCGCAGCGTCCCTTCGTAGGCGCCATACGAATATGCCGCGTCAAAACCACGAAGGCCGCTGCGGCATAGAGCGCAGCGGCCTTCTTCGTCCAAGGGGAATCGATTTTGGAATGGCGTTCGACAACTGACGCAGAAGAATTCAGAATCCAGAGGCTGAGGCTCGCACAGACAGCGGGCGCACACCGGAATACGTGTAAACCCGGTTAAGGGCTGGTCACAAACATGGCAATTGTCGGGGAAGAGGAGAGAAAAAAGGGCGTGAGAGGTTGTACGGACTGCCGGGAAACCGAGACTGGAGAATGCGGATCGGATTCTACTCGAGAAGACCCACCCCCACTAAGTTCCTATTGTACAGGAAATGGGGATGAATGAAAACATGCGGTGGGCGAGGCGTTTCGGCAGCGGAGGGTGTCGATTTCTCCGTGGAGGCGCTGGTCGCGAGAAAAACAGGGGTCAGGTACGAAGAATTGCCTGGATCAGCCCTTCTATCGTGTACGGGTCGGCTTGGGCTTGAACTTCGAGGCCTAGCGATTGGGCGGTCTTGGTGGTCACGGGTCCTATGGAGACTATTTTGATTCCCTGGAGAGCGTCGGCGCCGACGAGATCGACAAAATTGCGGACCGTTGAGGAACTCGTGAAGGTGATGATGTGAGGTTTGCGCGGACCGTTGAAGACGGGAGTCGATTGCGCCGGGGGGACGGTGCGGTAGGCATCCACGACATCGACCAGGGCTCCCCGCCGGGCGAGTTCGGCGGGAATGAGGTCTCGGGCTACGGCGGCGCGGGGGAGGAGGACCCGCTTCCGCGCGAGATCGTAGGGTTCGAAGGCGGCCAGGAGGCCTTCGGCCACGTATTCCGTTCCCATTAGGTCGACCTTGAGGTGGAGCGACTCGATCGCCGCGCGAGTGGCGGGACCGATGGCGCAGATGCGGGCGCGCAGGGCTCGCAGATCGACCGCGGACCGGTCCAGGCGGTCCAGGAAGAAGCGGACTCCGTTGGCGCTGGTGAAGATGATCCAGTCGTAGGAGGTGAGGGCCGCGATCGCCCGGTCGAGCGGAGCGTAATCGACGGGCGGTTGGAATTCGATGGTGGGAAGTTCGATCACTTCGGCGCCGAGGGCGTGCAGGCGGGCGGAGAGAGATTCGGCCTGCTCGCGGGCGCGGGTTAAAACAATGCGCTTTCCGAAGAGCGGCAGGCGTTCGTACCAGTTGAGCTTTTCCCGCAACCGGACCACCTCGCCGACCACGATCGTGGCGGGGGGCTTGAGATCGGCAGCGGCAATGATTCCAGGAAGGGTCGTAAGAGTGCCGGTGAAAGTTTGCTGGTCGGGGCGGGTGGCCCAGCAAAC
>JADMIO010634603.1_pt1 | contig 17688 bp, 16 predicted proteins | sample 8958161 | NCBI WGS metagenome assembly JADMIO01 (sample SAMN16585339, study PRJNA669376) | soil metagenome | isolation source: Crop rotation soil | place: USA: Cullars Rotation, Alabama | collected 2011
ACCGTAATCTCGAAGAACGTCGTCGCCTTCGAACCGGTACCGGTGCTCACCGTCATCAAGTAGGTGCCGGGCTGGTTGAGAAGACTTGCAGGCAGCTCGACGACCATCATCTGAGAAGAGGCGGAGTTGACGCGCACCGGCATCCCGTCGATCGTGACCGACGGATTCCACCCGAACTGACCGGTGACGAGTACCAGACCGCCCACCTTGTCGACGACGGCATGGGTGATCACGTTCTGTCTGTATTGCGCGTTGACTGTGCCCTGAGCGCACACAAGGCAGAACACCACGGCTGCTAGCTTTCGCATGAACATCCTCCTGACGCCTCCAATAAGCGCAAGAGGCGAGCCGCTCCGACGCCAGGTCGCCCGTACTCCTAGCGCTCGTAGGACTTACGCCGACGTCGTCAGCAGCATCGGCGACCCGGCGCAAAGCGTGCGGTGTCTCGCGACAAAACGCGTCTCACAGAATTCGGATCCGTCGTCGGGCGTGCGAAGTGATGTGCGCACAGGCGTGCGCCATCGACGGAATTTGCAATGAGCGCGGGGTCGTGGCGATCGGCTAGCGCGGATTATCGAGGGTGATCTGACGCACCCACAACCCGTTGGCGGACTCGGCTGTCTGCGACAGCGTCGTGGTGAACTGCTCGGCGAGCGTGCCGGCGCGTGCACCGGGCGACACGCCGAGCCCGCCGACGCCGCGCAGCACGCCGACCGCTTCGGAGGGCAGCGGAGACGCGAGGACCGGGGCGTTCAACTGCGGACGTGGCAGCGACGCGAACATGCGGTCAAAGGCGGGCAGCGGCTCCGGCGTGGCGAAGATCAGGAAGTGCTCGCGACCGCCGGCGCTCGTCACCTTCCAATAGAGCGGCGTCGAGGCGCCTGCCGCGGGCAGGCGGACCGCGCGGCCGGCGGGGATCGGGTTCCCCACTGCCTGGTCGGGAAGTGGAAACAGGAGATACGACTCTCCCCTGTCGTCCTCGTTGACGACATAAATGTGAGTGGGTTTCGAAACCTGGATCCGGAGCGCCAGTTGGTCGCCCGGTGTGACGCGATCGCCCGCCCCGAGCCTGACCTCGCCGGTTTCGGAGACCCGGTAGAGGCCTGCATCGATCGTGTACGCCGTTGCACCGCCCGGCGCGATGGCGGGTGCAGTCGCGGCCGCCGCGGGTTCTATCGGCTCCACGCGCGGGCGCGTGGCCAGCCAGTAGGCCGGCGTGCCAATGACGATGCAGGCGGCAGCCACGGCAGCCGCGATGAAACGCGCGGGCCAGGTGAATCGCTCGTCCTGCTTTCCGCCATCGGGTGGCGCGCCCAAGAACCGCGCGAGTGCGCCCTCGAATGCGCCCGCAGTCGGGAACCGCCGGCGCGGATCCGGATCGAGCGCGCGCTCGACGATGCTGACAAACTCGTCGGCCAGATCGGAGCGCACGTCGCGAAGGTGCACGCGCTCGTGGCGGCGATGCGCGTCCTCGACGGCCGCGCGTGTGTCGCCCTCGACCGGATATCGATTGGTCACCAGATGGAAGAGCAGGACGCCAAGGCTGTAAATGTCGGTGGCCTGCGTGCGCCGCGAGCCCGTGAAGACCTCGGGAGCGAGGTAGAGCGGCGTGCCCGCGAAGTCGTCCGCGCCGCCGACGTAGGCATGGAGAAAGTCCATGTCGAGGTCCTTGCCGGCGCCGAAGTCCATGAGGACGTTGCGGCCGCCCTCCTCGCGCATCACGTTGTGCGCCTTGATGTCGCCGTGGAGGAGCCCGGCGCGATGCACCGCCGCCACGGCACCGCACATGTCGCGTCCGACAAAGGACGCCTCGGGCCCGCTGAAAGTGCCCTGCCGCTGCAGCAGATCCTCGAGCGTGGTGCCGCGGACCAGCTCCATCCAGAGGCCGACTCGCCCGTCCACCCGATCGGCGCCGTATACCTGCACGACATTCGCGTGGCGAACGCGGGCGAGCAGCCGCGCTTCCTTCAGGACGCGGACGACGTTCATCGGACTGTCGCCGTCTTCCCGCATCAGCTTCAACGCGATGTCGCATTGCAGCTTCGTGTCGTGCGCGCGATAGACGTCGGCAAACGATCCGCTGCCGAGGCGTCCGAGGATCAGGAAGTGCGCCCACCCTCGCGGGTCGTCCGCTTCATTGTCGGCGATGGCTTCGCCCATGGCGACGGCCTCCTGATTGGTCTGATGAAACCTGGCTATCTGCTCGAGCGTTCGCAGCTCGTTGAGGATGCGATCGTCGTCGCCGCCGACCTGCCGCGCGACCCTCTCCCACTCGATCAGCGCGCCGTCGCTGATCGACGCCGCCACCGACGACAGCACCTCGGGATCGTCAGGAACGTGTGTCACTGGACATCTCTTTCGCAAGCTTGACGAGTGCACGGCTGACGGCGACGTGGGCGGCGGCGACGCTCGGCTTGCCGAGGGCGGCCGCGACTTCGACATAGGGCAACCCGAGCTCGATGCGCGCGACGATCGCCTCGCGGTCGGCCGGCTTCAGGCGCTGCAGCGCCGCTTCGTAGCGGGCGGCCGTCTCCTGCCCCACCGCCAGCTCGAATGGCGTGGGATCCTCCGCCACCCGATCGCTATCGAGGGCGGTCGTCGGCCGCCGGCGTGCCGAACGCACCTGATCGCAGATGCAGTTGCGGAGCGTGGTGTGGAGGAACCCCCCAAACGAGCCATCGTGCCGGGGCTCGAACGAGTCGAGCCGTCTGACGGCCTTCGTCAGCGTCTCCTGGACGATGTCGTAGGTGTCGAGCGCGCCGCGCGCGTAGGCCGGCAGGCGGCCGTGCGCCCACTTCTGCAGGCGCGGCAGGTAGCGGGCGCAGAGGTCGTTGAGCGCCAGCTCGTCGCCCGCCTTGGCGCGGACGAGCAACTCCATGGACGTCAGCGCGTTGGCCGCGGCCGGCGCCGCCCGTTTCACATCGCGCGCGCGAGAAGACACGTGGTCGGCCATCAAGGAATCCGGCCCGAATGTCAGTGCTGTGGCGGTCATGATACAGGAAGTCCCCTGCCCGTTCCGTACCTTCCCTAACGGCGTCGGCGGCGTGTTCTTACAGCGGGGGAAGTGCGTTGTAAGAAGGATCCCCCGCCGGCGTTAATGGATGCAGGAACGTAATCGGACGGTGTAGGCCGTGCTAGACTCCGCGCGGCGTCACCCACACATCAACGGAGGGTTCTCATGGCAGGCTCAGGCCCCCCGAAATCAGCGCTGCTCGCGTATCTTGTCGCGAAATATGATCCCGACGCCTTAGGCCTGTCGAAGTGGGTACAGGCCGAACTGAGGGCATTGCGCGCGGCTGCGAAAGATGCTGGCATCCCACTCGCCGTCGAGGTTTTCTACCGGAACAGAAACGCGGCGATGCGCGCGTTGTTTGCGCCGGACATGGACCTCTGGCCCGACGATTGCGATGCGCCATTTGGCGAAAACCCGATCGAAAATCACGCCGGTGCTCCAAGGTGGACGCCGATTAATCGGGCTTCACCGAACGATGGCGAGGCATTAAGAGATTTTACCGTCGAGGCGCGTCGACAAATAAAAGAAGTGTGTGGATTTGCACCCGCTTGCCATGTCGGATTTTTCTTCGGTCACGGTTACGGTCCCGTGGGAATGTTCTATACGAGCCAACCCGGCGAGCGAAGGCGTGCTAATGGCCAACCCGACTACCTCACTCTTACGGAACTAGCCCATGGCGTCAAAGCGGGCGAGCCGCTCGACCTGCTGGTACTGAAATCGTGCCATTTGCAACTTCTTGAACTGGTGTATGAACTCGAAGGTTCAGCGCGGCTACTCATTGGTTGCCAGGAAACGGCGGCTGTCTCACCTTGGCCCTGGGCGGAGCTCATGCCGATTATGGCGGCAGGCGGCGACGTCGAAGCTATGAGCCGGAGATTCGTCGACCGTTTAGGGGAGTTTTTGAAATCCCCGGACAATCGCGACGATGGCAACAACGGCACGGTCAGTAATGTTCCGTACAGCGCTCTTCGGATCGCGCCTGCGCGAGGCGCCTTTAAGAAACCGCTTGAGAATTTGGTGGAGGCGATGCGACTGGCGGCGCACACCGGAATCGGTCTTCGCGACCTTCACTCGGCGTTGGAAGAATCCCGCCACGACAGGCCTGGAAGGGACCCGGCTCTCATTCGAGATCCCGCTCTCATTGATATCGGCAAACTCAGCGCCAACCTGATGGCCAGTGAGAGCCATCGAGAACTGGGCAAAGCTCTCGATGCGGCGCTGCACGCAGTGCTCGTTTTGGACAAGTCAAACGATCATTATTCTGGACTGAGCGCCTATTATCGACCCCCGGTTGGAACTGCCTCCAGGGTCGATGTCAGTCGCAACCCTGTCGAAACAGCCCGTTATCAAGAACTCAGCCTCAAGGAAACTGGCTGGCCATTGATGGCGCTCGAGCCGCTCGTGTTACCCCAAACTGGGTTGAGCCCAACATAGGAGGAATCAATGCCCAATAAGAAAGGCGTGATCTTCATGGAAGCGCCGCCTAAGCAAGGCGCAGCTGCCGCAGTGAAGATGCCTGGTACGCGGCCGGGTGCTGCCGGCGACCTACAGGACGTGCTAAACGATTCGATATGGAAGATCAAAAGAGCCCGACCCACAGATCCCAAAAAGAGGCGAGCCCGGATCTCCTTCACGATCACAGAGCCGCCGTCCGAATAATGTGAATGCACCTGATGCGACATCGTCTAGCCAAGGCCGCGCTCACGCTTGCCGCCGCTATTGTCGCAGCGCACCTCAACACCCCGGAACTCACGGCATCCGGCGATGGCGATCAAATTTCCGCGCTCGCAGCGTTGGAAGAAGGTCGTTATGCTGACGCGGAAAATGAAGCCGAGAGAGTCCTGTCCGCCGTCAGTGCATCACGCGATTCGACTCCAGCGGATGTTTCGCGTGCGAGAAATCTTCTTTTGGAAGCGCGCATCGCCAATGGACGCGCGGCGGACTCCGACACGTTAGCCCTCGCGGAAGGTCTTGTTCGGTTGAGCGACACGCTCGCCGCCGACAGCGCGAGATCCTTTCGAAATCTCGCGGCGATTCAGATCGAACGTGGAGATTTTACCAAGGCCCTCGAAAACGCGGAACGCGCCTTGGCCGCCGGCGCCACAGCCTGGCGCTCGGATGATCCTGAGTGGGCGGACGCGCTGGATGTCAAGGCCAAGGCGCTCGTATCGCTCGAAAAATTTGAGGAGGGCCGAACGATCCTCGCGCAATCACTCGCCGTGCGGAATGAACATCGTACCGCTTCGCCTGTTGCCGTTGCTCGTTCACTGCGCATCGCCGGATTTCTTGAATGGAACGCAGGCAATTACGACAAAGCGGCAACCCTCTTAGACCGAGCACTGACAACGTGGGAGTCCGCGGCGCCAAATCACCCGGACAAGAGTTGGAGCCTCGCAGACCGTGGGTACGTGTTTTTTCTAACGGGTAACGTCGCTGCGGCGGAACAACGCTGGAGCGAATCACTGTTGTTGGCGACGAAGCGGTTGCGGCCAGACCATCCCGCGATTGCCCACTATCTGCGCAACCTCGGACTAGCTCAAAACATCTTGGGTCGAATCCCTGACGCGCGGCGGTCGCGCGAACGCGCGCTCGAAATCGGCGAGAACTCGCTCGCGTCCTGTGCACCGGAGCTATTCTGGCTTATCAACGACAACGCTGTTTCACGTCAAACCGACGGCGACTATAGGGACGCCCTGACGCTTTATCGGCGTGAGCTGGCCATGGCGCGATCCTGCGCAACAGACGAGTCCTCGAATACGGCCACAGCAATTTACAACATGGCCTCGCTGGCGTACGAAACGGGCGATTGGACCGAGGCGGAGCGTCTCGCTCGCCAAGCAGCCCGAGTTTGGGCAAACCGTCTCGGGCCAATGCATCCCTACGTCGCGCGCGCTCTTGACCAAATTTCCGAGGCCCTCGCAAAACGCGGCGATTTCGATGGCGCGGTGCGTTTGTTGAACCGTGCGCTGACGGTTCGGCGAAAAGCCTTTGGAAAGCGTCATCCTCAAATCGGGTGGAACCTCAACGAAATCGCCGAAGTCCAAATGAAGGCCGGCAACCTTGCCGCAGCGAGCAAGACGATCACCGAGGCGATCGAAATCTACCGAGATCCTAGCCTTGCCGGGGAACCCGATGAACTCGCCCGCGCGCTGATATTTCGCGGACGTGTGGAGATGCAACGAGCATCCTTCGACATGGCGCGTAAGGATTTTGCCGAAGCGCTCGCCGCGCGGCGCCAAAAGTACGGCAATCAACATCCACTCGTGGCGGAGGCGCAAGCGTCCGCAGCGGCCGCGGATTTCGCTCTGCGCAGCGAACCGGTACCCCTGGCTCCTGCGCTTGCCGCCGAACAGGTTGGCCGCGAACACCTACGCTTTACCGTTCGTTATCTCCCAGAACGCCCGGCGGTGGCTTATGCGGCCGCTCGGCCAAGGGGTCTTGATCTCGCCCTCTCGATAGCGGCGGTCGATCCCACACAGGGAGCATCGCAGATTCTCGACGCCGCCATCCGATCTCGAAGTGTCATCCTCGACGAATTCGCTGTACGTGCGCAAATGGCCTCTAGTAACGATCAGGAACTCGCATCTCCGACCGCAACGGTCGTTGCCGCGCGTCAGCGATTCGCGACGTTGATGTTTCGCAGCCTGCAGGGCGAATCAGTGCCGGCCCCATTGCTCGACGAAGCGCGGGAAGAGAAGGAAGACGCTGAGCGCGAACTCGCCGAGCGCAGTGTTGCCACCCGGGAGGAAGCCCAGCGGGCACAGACGGGTTTAGAAGAGGTCCGCGGCGCGATGCCCGCGGGCTCGGCGCTGGTTTCCTTTTTGCGATATGACCGAACCTCGTTCGTCAATCGGCCGTCGGGCCGAACGATGACGACGACTCCGTCGTACATCGCGCTGGTCATGCGCGCCGACGGCGATGACGTTCACGTGATTCCCCTGGGCACTGCTGCGTCCCTCGATCGGCTCGCGGATATCTTTCGCGCCGAGGCCGGCGGCCGCGCGATCGCAGCGGCCGTTGGGCCGCGCGAAGCCGAACGGGCGTACCGTGCTGCGGGCAGTGCTCTCCGCATTCGTGTGTGGGATCCCCTCGCCGAATCGCTGAAAGGCGCAACTCGCGTCTTCATCGTCCCCGACGGCGCGCTCAATCTCGTCAGCTTTGCCGCGCTGCCGACCGGGAACCGATACCTTCTCGAAACCGGCCCGACGATTCACTACCTCTCCACCGAACGAGATCTCGTTCGCGGGACCGCCGCCCAGGGCCGCGGACTGTTGGCGCTCGGTGGTCCCGCCTTCGACGGCCGCGGCACCGCATCGACCATTGCAGCGCAGCGGTCCGGCTGCGGCGCGATCGGGTCGCTGCGATTCGAGGATCTTCCCGGGTCCAGGGCCGAGGTGCTGGACATCGCGCGTATTTGGGGCACCGGCAACGACGTCCTGACGCTCAGCGGCCGCGCCGCGACGAAGGCCGCTCTGACGCGAGACATGGTCGGCCGCAGGGTTATTCATCTCGCGACGCACGGCTTCTTCCTCGGGTCGGACTGCGGTACCACCGTTCCGCGCACGCGGGGGGTTGGTGGCATCGTCACCGCAGCAACAACCACACCGATTGACAACCCTCTCTTGCTGTCCGGCCTCGCGCTCGCGGGCGTCAACACGCTCTCTGGCGCGAGACAGAGCAACGGCATCCTGAACGCCGAAGAAATCGCGGGACTCAACCTGCAGGGAACCGAGTGGGCCGTCCTCTCGGCGTGCGACACGGGCCTGGGCCAAATCGCGGCCGGCGAGGGCGTCTTCGGCCTGCGGCGGGCGTTCCAGATCGCCGGCGTTCACACCATCATCATGAGCCTGTGGTCGGTGGAGGATCAGTCCACGCGCGACTGGATGAAGGCGCTCTACACCGCACGCCTGTCGAAACAGTTGGATACGCCCGACTCGGTGCGCGCCGCGAGCCTGCAGGTCCTCGAGCAGCGGCGGAAGCGGAACCTCAGCACTCACCCCTTCTACTGGGCGGCGTTTGTCGCCGCCGGCGACTGGCGCTGATCCAACCCACCGCATGACGACGGATCGGGTCGTACCGGAGGCAGGCGCGATCGCCATGCGCCTGCAGAGCAATGTCCCCCAGGTCCTGCTGGTGCACGCGAACACGCCGCAGCGCGAATGGATTCTCCCGAAGGGGCACCTCGAGGCCGGCGAAACCGCCGCGGCAGCCGCACAACGCGAGCTCGCGGAGGAAGCGGGCGTTGAGGGACAGGTCATTCAACTCGTCGGCACGCTCGAATTCGCCGCCCGCGCGCGCCGCCTGCGCGTCGACTACTTTCTGCTTGCCGCAGGCGGGACATCAGGTCCCGGCGAAGCGGACAGGGATCCGACCTGGTTCGACTTCGACGAGGCGATGAAAGTGCTGATATACGAGGACACGAGAGCGCTCCTCGCCAAGGCACGGGAGATCTACGTGCGCAGCCTCGCGTGACCCGGGTCGGTGGGCCCGGCCGCCTTGTCGGCCGCGCGCTTCCGCAGCACGACGACGAGGCCGACCAGCAGGCCGGCGATTGCGGCCGCAATCATCACCAGGCCGACGAAACCCGCCGACCCGAGGACGACGTCACCCATCGTGATCTCGCGCGTGATGGGCGGCTGATGGATGGTCTCGATGATGATCGGGTGGCCCGGCAGCGGCGTCGGAGACGGACCGGCGCCCGGCGCGGGGGCCGTCGAGGGTGCGGGGCCAGGCTGCTGCGATGACATGGGGTGCGCGCCGGCCGAAGCCGGCACGCGTCAGATTACTACGGCCGGTGGGCCGGCTGAAGCCGGCCCCGACGTCAGATCGCTGAAGCCGGCCCCTACGTCGACTTGCTCCACGACTCCACGTCGAGCGCGAGCTCGGCCAGCGTCCGCACGCCGACGCCGGTCGCACCCTTCGGCTGATACGGCTTCGCTTCCTCGGCCCACGCCGTGCCGGCGATGTCCATGTGCACCCACGGCAGATCGCCCGCGAACTCCTTGATGAAGAGCGCCGCGCTGATCGCGCCGCCCGCCCGGCCGCCGGTGTTGGTGAAGTCGGCGATCTCGCTCTTGAGCAGATCCTTGTAGTCGTCGAACAGCGGCATCGGCCACGAGCGATCGCCGGCCCGCTCGCTTGCCACCCGCACCTGCTCGACCCACGACGCGGGGCGGCCGAACAGCCCGCTCGTCGTCTTGCCGAGCGCGACCACGCACGCGCCGGTCAGCGTCGCGACATCCACCAGGTGCGTCACGCCGAGCTTGCGCGCGTACCACAACGCGTCGCCGAGGATGAGGCGCCCTTCCGCGTCGGTGTTGATGACCTCGACGGTCTTCCCCTCGGCGCTCGTCAGGATGTCGCCGGGCTTCATCGCGCGGCCGCCGGGCATGTTCTCGGTCGCCGGAATCACGCCAATGCAGCGGACGGGAACCTGGAGCCGCGCCATCGCCGCCATCGCGCAGACGACGGCGGCGCCGCCCGACATGTCGTCCTTCATCTTGTCCATGTTGTCGGACGGCTTGATCGAGATGCCGCCGGTGTCGAAGGTGATCCCCTTGCCGACGAGGCCGAGCACGACGTCCTTGACCGCCCTCTTCGGCTCGTGACGAAGGACGATCAGTCTCGGCGGCTGCTCGCTGCCGCGCGCGACGCCGAGCAGGAGTCCCATCTTCAGCTCGGCGATCTTCTTTTCGTCGAGCACCTCGGCGGCCACGCCCGCCGCCTTCGCCAGCGTGGCGGCGCGCTCCGCGAACTCGCGCGGCGTCAGCACGTTTCCAGGCTCGTTCGACAGCGCGCGCGCCATGTTGGTGCACTCGCCGAGCACGCGCCCGCGCTCGAGCGCCGCCTCCTGCGGCTCGCTCGTCCGGACCTCGACACGCTCGAGCCAGGCGACCGGCTCCTCCGCCGTCTTGTAGGACGTCCCCTCGTAGTTGGCGAGGACCGCGCCCTCCGCCAGCGCCTGCGCCGCCCGATCGGGCGCGAGGCCGTCCGCGCCACGCCAGATGATCGCGATGCTGCCGAGCCGCCGCTGGCGCGCGAACAGGCTGCCCATAGTGGCAACGCGCCGCAGCACCTCCGTGGTCACGTCGGCGCGTGAGCCGGCGCCAATCCACAGCGCGCGCCGCGCCTTCCAGCCCTCGCCGGTCAGGGGCGTGAACAGCTGCTCGAACGGCTTGCCGCTGAACTCGCGCCGCTGGCGCGCTCCGGCGTATTCCCCACCGGAGGCGCGATCCAGGTCCGGCTCGTCGGCCAGGTTGTCGTCGTCGAAGACGGGAATCACCAGGAGGTCGGCGTCGAGTTCCCGGGTTTTTCGGGCCGTGGCGGTCACGGCCGGTGTTTTGTGCACCGTCTGCATCTCCGTCGGTCGTCCTTGTGGGAGCGGCTCGTGGCCGTCTAGAATCGAAGGCGCCAGCTCAGGGGACCAATCATGACTGACCCACGTCGCGCGCTCTGCACGGTTGCTGCGCTCGCCGCTGCACTAGTGGCCGCGGTCCATCCTTCAGCTGCGCAGCGCGACGCCGCGGACAAGAAACCCAGTTTATCACTCAAGGCGACGCCGCCCGCCGGCTTCGCGCCGCTTCGCGTGCACCTCGTCGTGGACGTCCGGGGCGGTCCGAACGACTACGCGGACTTCTACTGCCCCACGGTGCAGTGGGACTGGGACGACGGGACGATTTCCGAGAATTCTGCCGACTGCGATCCGTACGAAGCGGGCAAGAGCAGCATCCAGCGCCGCTACAGCGCCGACCATACCTTCCGCCTGTCCGGCGACTATCGCCTGACGTTCAGGCTCAAACAGAAGGACAAGGTCATCTCCTCGGCGACGACGACGCTGACGGTGCGGCCCGGCGCGAACGAAGGGTTCTAGCGCGCGTGACGGCGTCAACCGAGCGCGTCATGTCCGAGCTGCAGGGCCGCGTCCGCGACCGCGTGCGGGCCGAACTGGTGAGACATGGCGCGTCGGCCGCGCTCGAGGACCCGGCGCTCTTCGCCGAGGTCGACGCCATGCTGCGCGCCGCCATCGACCGCAGCAGCGCCTCGGCACTGCTGCTGCCGGAACTGCTCGGCGAGCCGTCCACGTGGCGACTCGAAACCGCGATCAAGTACCAGACGCACCGCGGCGCGGCAGGCGCGCCGATCATCTTCGTCAAGCAGCGGCTGCTGATGCCGCTCCTCCGCTGGTTCTACGAGTTCAACCGCGACAACTTCGAGCGGCAGCGCCGGATCAACCAGGTGCTGTTCGCGTGCGTCCAGGAGCTGGCGATCGAAACGACCCGGCTGCGCCGCGAGCTGCGAGAGGTGTCGGGCAACTCCCACGACAGGGCGTGAAGCTCGCGTTCGTCGTCCACCGCTACGGCGGGGGGATCGCCGGCGGCTCGGAGATGCACTGCCGCCAGCTGGCCGAGCGTCTCGCAGCCCGCCATGACATCACCGTGCTCACCACGTGCGCGCGCGACTACGTCACGTGGGAGAACGCCTATCCGCCCGGTGTGTCGGTCGAGGACGGCGTACGCGTGCAGCGGTTTCCCGTCTCACGTCCCCGCAACCTGAAGCTGTTCGCGGACCTCAGCGACGAGGTCTTCGACGACCTCGGCTCGCCGCCGGAACGCGAGGTGGCCTGGTTCCGCGCCAACGGGCCCGATGCGCCGGCGCTGCTCGACCACCTTCGCACGCACGGCGCGGACTACGACCTCGTGCTCTTCTGGGCCTTCCGCTACGCGCCGACCTACTTCGGACTCCCGCTCGTCGCCGAGCGCGCGGTGCTCGTGCCGACGGCGGAAGAGGATCCCGCGATCGACCTCGACGTGCTGCACGACTTCTTCGGCCGGCCCGCCGGCTACCTCTTTCTCACACCCGAAGAGGAAGCGCTCGTCTCGACGCGCGCCGGACGCGCGCTGCGTCCCTCGCGCGTCGTCGGCATCGGACTCGAGCCGGAACACGATCGGCATCCCTCGCGCGAGGCGATCGATCGCCTCGGCATCCCGCGCGACTTCGTCCTCTATCTCGGCCGGGTCGATCGCAACAAGGGGTGCGCGACGCTGCTCGAATATTTCCAGGAATACGCGGACGCAGGTGGACAGACGACGCTCGTGCTTGCCGGGCCGTCGACGCTGACGATCCCGGATCGGCCGCGGATCCGCGCGCTCGGTTACGTCGAGGACGCCGTGCGGCACGCGCTGCTCGCCCATACCCGCGCGTTGATCGTCCCGTCCCGCTACGAAAGCCTCAGCATCGTCCTGCTCGAGGCGTGGAATCACGCCGCGCCGGCGCTCGTCAACGCGTACTGCAAGGTGCTGCAGGGGCAGGTGCGGCGCGCCAACGGCGGCCTCTACTACCGCTCGTCGCGCGAGTTCCAGGAAGCGCTGTCGTGGCTGCTGTCGAATGACGCCGGCAGGCGCGAGCTCGGCGAGCAGGGGCGGGCGTACGTCGAGCGCGAATACCGATGGCCGACCGTGCTGGAGCGCGTCGAAGGCCTGCTCGAAGAAGTCAGTCGACAACGGTCAGCGGCACGGGCATGAACCTGTCGTCGTGCAGCACGTAGGCGCCAATCTGCATCCCGCCCGCGCTTCCGCCGAGGCCGACGATCAGGAACACGAAGTCGCGAAACGCCTGCGCCGTGTCGGTCTCCGACGGCTCCGGTCCGCCGCGCGGGTGCGAGTGGTACGCGCCGACCACCGCGAAGTTCTCTGATTGGGCTGCGTTGATGCGCCGGCACCGCCGGATTTGCGCGAAGTAATCGACCGGAGAGATTTCGTAGCGCCTCGCCGGCTCGTCGGCGCCGTTGCTGGCCGGAATGGCCTCGAGGATTTCTCCGGCCCGTCCCACCAGCAGGCCGCAGCACTCATTCGGGGCGTCGCGCCGTGCGTGCGCGACGATGGCGGTCAGCGCTTCGCGATCGATGCGTACGTCAGGCAGCGGCAACCTCGATGACCATCGCGATGCCCATGCCGCCGCCGATGCAGAGCGACGCCACGCCCTTGCCGCCGCCGCGCGCGCGCAGCGCGTAGATCAGCGTCGTCAGCACGCGCGCGCCGCTCGCGCCGATCGGGTGGCCGAGCGAGATGGCGCCGCCGCGTGTGTTGACCTTCTCGGAACCGAGGCCGAGCTCCTTGACGACCGCGACCGCCTGCACCGCGAACGCCTCGTTCAACTCGAACAGGTCGATGTCCGACGCCTTCAGCTTCGCGCGCTCGAGCGCCCTGGTCACGGCCGGCACAGGCCCCATGCCCATGATCGCGGGGTCAACGCCTGTCGAGGCGAACGACAGGATCTTCGCGAGCGGCTTTCTTCCCAGCTTCGCCGCACGTTCGGCGGTGGCGACGACGACGGCCGAGGCGCCATCGTTGATGCCGGAGGCGTTGCCCGCCGTGACCGTCCCGTCCTTCTTGAACGCGGGCTTGAGCCCGGCCAGCTTGTCCGCCGTCGTCCCGGCGCGGGGATACTCGTCCGTGTCGAACGTGACGGGATCGCCCTTCTTCTGCGGGACCTGCACCGGCACGATCTCGTCCTTGAACAGCCCGCCCTTGATGGCCGCCTCCGCGCGCCGCTGGCTCTCGGCGGCGTACGCGTCCTGCTCCTCGCGACAGACCTTGAAGCGGGTCGCGATGTTCTCCGCGGTGATGCCCATGTGGCAGCCGCCCATCGCGCAGGTGAGCCCCTCGAGCAGCATCGCGTCGTAGACCTCGCCGTGCCCCATCCGGAAGCCCCAGCGCGCCCCCTTGAGGATGTACGGCGCGTTGGTCATCGACTCGGTGCCGCCGGCGAGCACCAGGTCCGTGTAGCCGACCCGCGTCGCCTCGACCGCGTGCACCACCGACTGCAGGCCGGAGCCGCAGACGCGATTCACGGTCTCGCCAGGCACTTCCTGCGGCACGCCCGCCTTGATCGCGGCCTGCCGCGCGACGTTCATGCCCGCACCCGCCTGCAGCACACAGCCCATGATGACGTCGCCGAGATCGAACGCCTTCACGTCGGCGCGGCGGATCGCTTCACGGATGACGATCGCCCCGAGATCGACGGCGGAGAAATCCTTGAGCGCGCCGCCGAAGGAACCGATGGGGGTGCGGCACGCGCTGAGAATGACGGCGGGTTCGTAGTCGGGCATATCAATGAGCCGTTGGTCCGGCTGAAGCCGGACCCCACCGATATCAGTGGAGTCCCGACCTCACGCGGACTAGACCATATGGAAAGACCGACCTCGGCTTTGCATCTGACGCGGGTTACTCTCAGCCTGCGACAGCTCGGAGCAGAGCCGCATACAAAGGAGGTCGGTCGTGATGAAGTCTACAACCATCATTGCTTTCGATCAGCATGCGGCGACGACGGTCGCCGCGGTCCTGCTGCCCGGCCATCGGACGCCGGCGCTTCACACGCTGACGTCCGATACCGCCACGATTCTCCGCTTCGTCGATCGCATGCGACGTCAGCGACCGATTGCCTGTTGTTACGAAGCCGGTCCCTGCGGCTTCGAGGTACAGCGCGCGCTCAGCGCCCGCGACATTCCTTGTGACGTGATCGCCCCGGCATTAATTCCCCGGCGCCCCGGTGATCGCATTAAGACGGACCGCCGCGACGCGGGCCAGCTCGCCATCCTCTATCGGGCGGGCGCCCTCACCGCGATTCACATCCCCACGGACCAGGAAGAGGCCGCGCGCGATCTCCTGCGCTGTCGCGAAGACATCCGCGCCGATCTCCTTCGCGCGCGGCATCGTCTATCGAAATTCCTGCTCCGCCACGGCCGGCGCTTCACCGGCACCAAAAAGGCCTGGTCGAAACGCCACGACGGCTGGCTCCGCGCGCAAACCTGGCCGCTGGCCGCCCTCGACCAGACACATCGCGCCTACCTCCGCGCCGTCGAGGAAACCGTGGCCCGCCTCCGCGCCGTCGAGCAGGACCTGCGCGGCTTGCTCGATCTCGAGCCGCTCGGCCCGCGCGTCCAGCGTCTGCGCTGCTTCCGCGGCATCGACGATCTCACCGCGCTGACCATCGCCGCCGAATTGGGCGACCCGCGTCGCTTTCCGACGGCACCGAGCACGATGGCGTTTGTCGGGCTCGTCCCCTCCGAGCATTCCAGCGGCACCAAACGCGCCCGTGGCGCCATCACCAAAACCGGCAATGCCCATCTGCGGCGCGTCCTCGTCGAAGCCGCCTGGCACTATCGGCATCATCCCTTCGTCGGCGACGCCCTGCGGCACCGCCAGCATGGCGCACCCGAGACCGTCATCGCCCACGCCTGGACGGCCCAGCACCGGTTGCATCGCCGCTACCAGCGCTTCGCCGCGCGCGGCAAACCCAAACAGCACATCGTCACGGCCATCGCCCGCGAGCTCACCGGCTTCGTCTGGGCCGCGTTAACCCAATGATCTGATCGGCCGACTGTCGAAAGGAGAATCCTCGGCGGTTCTATGCGATAGATGACTCCGGTCTCGAACTCGCGCTCCTAGAGCGAGGCAGCTCCCGACGAATCATGGTCATGCGGTGCCGACCCGCGAATATCAGAGTGATTCATCGTCGTTGCCGCTCGGCCGATCAGATGACTGGGTTCCAACCACGCCCGCACCCGGATGGCTTGATAAGCCGGGTGCGGGCTGAACGTGCTTACGAACAAATGAAATTACCGGCTCATTGACACCGGTCTTTCCATATCAGAACCGGGCTGGTTCTCCTTCAGTGTGCAGTGTTGCGCCGGTTGCCTTCCTGACCGCGTCAACCGTCGTGTCGGAGGCGATTTCGCGCAGCATGAGACCGTCCGGCGTCACCTCGATCACCGCCAGCTCGGTGACGATCAGGTGGACCACCTTCGTGCCGGTCAGCGGCAGCGCGCACTTCGTCAGGATCTTGTGGCCGCCATCCTTCGTCGTGTGCTCCATCGCGATGATGACGCGTTTGGCGCCGGCGACGAGATCCATCGCGCCGCCCATCCCCTTCATCATCTTGCCCGGCACCATCCAGTTGGCGAGATTGCCTTCCTCGTCCACCTCGAGGGCGCCGAGCACGGTCATGTCGATATGGCCGCCGCGGACCATGGCGAACGAATCGGCGCTGCTGCAGTACGAGGTGCCAGGCAGCTCGGTGACGATCTCCTTGCCCGCGTTGACGAGGTCGGGATCGATCTCCGACTCGAGCGGGTACGGACCGACGCCGAGCATGCCGTTCTCCGAATGAAGCGTGATGTCCACGCCGGGCGGCACGTAATTGGCCACGAGCGTCGGCATGCCGATGCCGAGGTTGACGTAATCGCCGTCGTGCAGCTCGTGCGCGATGCGGCGGACGATGCGCTCCCGTTTGTCCATGTTTATAAGACCGCTCGTAGAGGCGGACCTTCAGGTCCGCCTGCCGGCTGCAATTGGCGAACGGTGCGCCGTTCGATCCGCTTCTCGTAATAGGCGCCCTTGAGGACGTGCGTGACGAAGATTCCCGGCGTCGCCACGGCGTCGGGATCGAGGGCGCCAGGCTCGACGATCTCTTCGACTTCCGCGAACGTGACGCGCGCAGCGGTCGCCATCACCGGGTTGAAGTTGCGCGCGGTCTTGCGGTAGACGAGGTTGCCCTTCGTGTCGCCCTTGTAGGCCTTGACGAACGCGAAGTCGGCGTGCAGCGGCGCCTCGAGGATGTAGTGGCGCCCGTCGATGACGCGCGTCTCCTTCCCCTCGCCGACCATCGTCCCGTAGCCGGTCGGCGTGAAGAACCCGCCGATGCCCGCGCCCGCGGCGCGGATACGTTCGGAAAACGTGCCCTGCGGCACCAGCGTGTACTTGATCTCGCCCGCAATCGCCTGCCGCTCGAATTCCTTGTTCTCGCCCACGTAGCTGCCGATGAAGTGCGCGACCTGCTTGGTCCTGACGAGCATGCCGACGCCGAAATCGTCGACCCCGGGGTTGTTGCTGATGATCGTCAGGTTGCGCGTGCCGCGCGCGTGCAGCGCCCGGATGAGGTTCTCCGGCAGGCCGCAGAGGCCGAAGCCGCCGCACATCACCGAGGCGCCGTCGTGCACGAGCGCGACCGCCTCGTCGGCGCTCTGCAACACCTTGTTCATGTCAGTGATTATCCTTCATCAACTCCGCGCGCCACTTCGCCGCGGCCGAGAAGATCGCCTCGACGGCCTCGCCGCGCCGCACGTCGCCGCGCAGCTGCGTGAGCCGCTGGATCAGGCAGTCGAGGGCGCTCTCGATGGCGTCGGCGTTGGTGAGGCAGATGTCGCGCCAGACGTCCGCGGGGCTCGACGCCAGCCGGGTCGTGTCCACCAACCCGCGCCCGGCCATCCGCAGGCCTTCGCCGTGTGCCGCGCTCCCGACGGCGTCCATCAGCGCGCTGGCCGCGAGCTGCGGCAGGTGACTCACGAACGCCATGACGCGGTCGTGTTCGTCCGCTGAAATGATCTGCGGTTTCGCGCCGAGGCCGGTCACCAGTCGCGACAGCCGCTCCACGGCATCGCCGCTGGCGTTGTCATCGGGGGTGAAGATCCACGGGCGGCCGGCGAACAGATCGGGCCGCGCGAACGCGAACCCCCCGCGTTCGCCGCCGCCGAGCGGGTGCCCGCCGACGAAGGTCAGGCCAGGTGCCAGCGCGCGGGCCGCGTTCACGATCTCGCGCTTGGTGCCGCCGACATCGGTGATGGTCCGCTGTGCCGGGTCCGAAAGGACCCGGCCTGCGGTGGAAGGCAGGGCGGGTCC
>JADMIO010838986.1_pt1 | contig 17686 bp, 6 predicted proteins | sample 8958161 | NCBI WGS metagenome assembly JADMIO01 (sample SAMN16585339, study PRJNA669376) | soil metagenome | isolation source: Crop rotation soil | place: USA: Cullars Rotation, Alabama | collected 2011
CTTTCCCGTCATCGATGAAAGCGCTTTCCGGGTAGGAGTACACAGAAACAGGGGATTGAAAAAAACCACCTGGACTTGCCCGCAACAGGCCACCGTGAAAATTGAATATGCCTTCGCTATTTGAGCCTCCGTAGGAAACACGCGATAAAGTCAGCGTCCCTCCACCGAGGTTGAAGATGCCGAAATGGAACGCCGGTCCCAGAATCCCACCGAACTGCAGGTTAAACACGTTCAGCAAGCCATCGTGAGACATGTTGATAACGCCGGTACCTATTTCGCCGACCCATACATCAGGAGATGTCACCACGCCGCCAGAAATGTTCACAACACCCATTGCGTTGCCGTAGGGATTCCCAGCGCCAATCGTGATGGCGTCACGTAACGTCGTAAAGGAGCCGCCACTTATGTTGAAAACGCCGCGATCATACGAGTTGCCCACTACGAAGTACGAGGCAGTCGTGACCGTGCCACCGAGCTGCGTGAAGGCCGCATAAGCGGAATTCGTGGTTCGGTCGCCGAGCCAGAATTCGCCTGTGTTTGTGGTGATTGTGCCCGAAATGAGTTTCAGCGCAGTGACGGAACCGTCAGCCTGGCCGAAGACCAAACCGGGGGGATCAAAAAAGTTCACCCACTTCCCATCTGCGGCGAGATTGCCGCCGTTTATCGTGAACACGGTCGGTGTTGTGGTTGTGCCAATGACGAGGCCTACTCCTGTCCCTCCTCTCGTACCACCGCTCAGCGTGCCAGTGAGGTTGATGTTCGCGACAGAGGAGCCGGTGCCTCCGATCATGGTGTAGCTCGGGTTGGTCAGCGTTCCTGAAAGGTTCAACGTGGCGCCACCGGCCACGTTGATCCCGAGATTGCATTGGCGCTTACGGGCACACTCAACGTTGTCTGACCCGCATTGACGTTGATCGAGAGGTTCGAAGTTCCGGTTGTATTGCCATTAAGAAAGAGCGTTCCTCCCGACCCTTGGGCGAGCGTGTATGCGCCTGCGGTGCTGTTGAATGTCAGCGCGGCGACCGTCTGATCGCCATCGAGCGTGATCGTGGCCCCGCTGGGATCGGTGAGGATTTGACCGAACGTTGCCGTGTCGCCAGCAGTGGTAGGGATGCCATTGTTGAGCCAATTGGAAGGCGTGGTCCAACTGCCACCGCCATCGACGTTCCACAGACCGTCGGTAGCAGCCATTACTGGCGACACCGTTTGCGCGACCGCCAGACTGAGAACTAGCGCGAGGCTGCGGGATTTGTATCGGGGCTGCATACCGGGGGCCTTCCATCTCGTCGTGGCGACACAATCGATTGCCGTGGCCTCAATGTTATTACGCGCGGGTGCGCCGTTCAACGAAAAGACGAATTCCGCCTGCTTTTGGGTAGCCGGGTAACCTGGCGAGAAGAAAGAATTCAGAAGAAAGAAGCCCAAAAGGGGGGGAAGGCGAGCGCACGCCGCAGACGAGGGCGCGTAAGACGCGGTTATCGTCGTGGCATCGCACTGCCTAGAAATCATTACTGGACTGGACGAGTACGCCACAACTTTCGCCCGTTGGGCCTCCAGGGAGACGCCCTCTGTGGCCTGTTCCTCCGTACTGACGCGGACGTAGCCGATGGCTGTAAGGGATTTCGTGGAATGGTCTTGCATCGCGGCACCTCCATAAGTGTTACCGTGGGTTCCGTTGGTAACACCATGAGTGCCATGAGTTTGGGAAAACATCTAGTCAATTCCGCCACGTGAAATCGCTAGATGGCCCAGCGGTTATGAACTGATCGAAGCTGCGCGCGAGATTGGTCGACAGGTTTTTTCCCGGAATTTTCTTGGCGCGCACTCGGCCTGCGATTATAGACGCTGACACGAAATGTTAGTCGCAGCAGATCCCGTCCGACCGCCATCGGGTTGACTCATTTCCGAATCTCGTGGCGGTCCTATCAGCAGGCACGGATAAATCGAGTCTTCGTCTAGAGGAGAGGCACATGGCGAAGAAGGCAATCCAATGGTTCACTTCATCCGCGCAACTCACGACTCGGAAGATGGCTGCGCCACACCGGCGAAAGGGGCCTCTGTGCCGAGCGGTGATCGAAGCCCTAGAGCCGCGGGTGTTGCTGAGCATCAGTGGCATAAAGCCTGCGGTCATAAATTCAATCACCTACGATGGACTTGATCACTACGGGACGAACGGTCCGATCGTCGGAACGGAAACGGCAACGTTGCACTGGACGAATTATGAGGAGTCTCCAGACGTAGTTGTTCTGCTTGAAGTCAAGGAACCACATTCTGCCTTCGCAAGCAATTATTTCACGCTCTATAGGTTTTCAGCTACTGAGAGCAAGAACGAGTACACGATGCTGCTCAACGCCAGCGCACAATACGCTTTTCGCGTGCGGACGTTGACTGCGGGGGGATCCGTTTATTCCAACGAATACACGGTTACAACGGACTGGCCTGGATCACATAACTTCAACCTATCAGCAGACACGTCGACTCCGAACCAGACTACGTTTACATGGAATGACACCGTGGGCGCAAGCAACTACGGGTATTTGATCCGCAGCAGCAACGAACCATTCTCCGACCGTTGGGATAAATCCTACGGCGGGTTCAGCAGCATTCAGGATGCAGGGACCGATCATGCATCTGCTGTACTCGGTAATACATTGTTAGCTTTCTTATCGGGAAGTTCGCAGCTCGCCTTTTACCAGTTCGGCGACGATGCAGCACAAAGAATCAATTTCTCCCCGACCTTTTCTATCTCCACTCCAACTAGCGTAGTCGCGTCTGTGTCAGGAGGTTTTGGAGGGACCTTCACCATTTATTACGCCGATCCGGGCACTGGTAAAAGCGCTCACATCATGGGTGCCGATGGAACCACCGGCGGCGATTCAACTTCATATGGCGGATCTTACCCTGCATTGGACGAGAGCTTGTATTACTCATTTATTCGACCAGGTTATCTGTCTGTTTATTACGCGAGTGACTCTTCCGATGATACTTCTCCAAACGTATGGGTGGATTTCTCAATCGCGCTTCCCCCTCACTCCATCCAAACAGGTCCGGCCAGTGAAACAACTGCCGTGATTTCATGGGAGGATTCCGCGTGGGATGAAACGGGCTATGAAATTCAAAGGTCATACGACGGGATTAACTGGACTCCGCTTACGACAACCGGTCCGGACGTAGGCCAATTCTACGACACGGCCATTGTTCCTTACGAGTCGTATTACTACCGCGTAAGAGCAGTCCGCGCGAATTCAAGTCTGAATTCCCCTTGGACATGCACCGGTCTACAGAGAAATGCATCTAACACGTACTGTCCAGATTGCAGCGGCCTTACCGCGTTCAGCGTCGGACCCAATCAGGCTCCTCTCCTGAGTTCCGGAAATCAGGGTGGCTTAACAAATCTTGGGAGCAATCAGGTAGCACTTGCCGGCATCGGGAGCGACGCGGGAATTTCGATTGGCGAGTCGACGATCATAAGCAACCAGTTCAGCCAGCAGAATGCTTTCGGCCTGGGTACCGACTCGGGTCAGATTCCCACGCTGTATGTGCTGCACAATCATGCGGTCGTGATCAGAAGTGCCGCGTACCGCGTGTATTTTGATCCTGGTTCACCGAATGGCACGTTCAACACCTACACTCCTGTAACTGGTAATCCGTTCTCGCTGGTCCACACGTGGAACGGAACGAGCACGGTGTTCATTCTCAGCGACAGCATTGGCAACCAGATGACGTTTGCTAATGCCAGCGCAGGCAACAGTGGGACATTCCAAACGTATCGGGAATCAATCGGAAATGGCATTTCGGCCACTAATTCGGGGACGACTATCAGCCAAGTGCTGGCGGGCGGTCATAGTCAGACGTACACCTACACCTATTCGAGCGGAAGAGTGAGCTCGGTCACTCTCACCAAAGACAATAGTACAGTTCCGACAATGACTATGTCCTACAGATATTACACTGGCGGCAGTGGAGGAATTTCCGGCGACCTCGAATGGGTTAAAACCGTTTCGGTCACTGGTGACTGGCAGCTTTCTTACATGCAATATTACACAAGTTCCGGTGACAGCTTCCAAGGCGGCTTAAAGTACCTGGTCTCGGGAGCCTCAGCGCTCCGGATGTTGGCATCGGTCGGCGTAACGGATCCCGCGTCGCTCAGTGATTCCACACTCTCATCCAGTCTTGCCTTAGCTGCCATTTCAAGCTACGCCGATCTCTATTACGTCTACGACGATGCGCACCGTATTACGTCAATGACCATTCAGGGAGAAGGCTGTTCGCTGTGTACGGGCGGCCTCGGAACAAGTTCATTCGAGTATTTCGTCAGCAATTACGATGGAAGCGACTACAACACCTGGAAATACCGAACGACTGAAACACTGCCGGGCTACGACGCGAACCATACATCGAACAGTGAAAATGCGCAGGTAATAACTTACTCGAATTTCCTTGGGCAAACGATCCTCAGAGTCACCGTCCAGACGGCAACGGACACCAAGTGGCTGGAATATTTTCGATATGACTCAAGTGGGCGGCAGATTCTCCACGCCCTTCCGTCGGCTGTGACTGGTTACGATGAAAGCCTGCCCGACCTCATCGGGTGCGATTCAACGGGCAATCTTCAATATGTTTCAAATAGCGCCGGCTTGGTCGAGCATACGGAATATTATGGCGGAGGTGAAACACTGGCGACAGAATCGACGGCCGGGGGTGCGATCGGTTACCTGAATGCCACCGCAATTTCTCACGGAGACGGTGGCGGCACGCCCACCAAATACTACCAGTCATTCACGGATTACATTAAACACGTTGCCAATGGCGCATCCTTTTATTACACGGCGCATACGAGTGTGTTCCCCCAAAACGTCACGTCAAGCAGTAGCACGGGTGCACGCACGATCACCTACAGTTACACGTGGCAAGTGCAAGTTAACAATACGACTCAAACGTCTGCCCAAATCGCGACCATCAAGACCACCATGCCAGGCGTCAGCACGGGAAATAATGGTCCGGGTACAGAAAATGGCGATACGTCTGTCGTGGCGTTCGACAGCTACGGCCGCGCTGTGTGGACCAAAGACGGCGACGGGTACGGCAACTACAGCGAGTATGATTCCGCCACGGGTGCCGTGACGAAGACGATTGTGGATGTGGCTTCGAGTCAGCTTCCATCGACATTGATCACGTTACTCAACAACGCCAGCGTTTCCTACCATCCGACTGGCTTGAATTTAACAACAAACTACACAAACGACAGCGTGGGCCGCACGACAGTTATCAGTGATCCCAAGGGTAATCTCAGCTACACAGTCTATGACGATGCCCATCATGCGGTGTTTACCTTCGCTCAAGATACGCTCACTAGCAGCGGAAGTGTGGGGACGTTGACGACGACTGGCCCAATTAGTATGTCCCGTAGTCAAATACCCTACCGCTACGTTGGCGCTACTGCCGCGGGCACGGGCACGCTTACCGGCAGTTACTCAGAAATGCTGTCGTTCTCTGGAATGCTCGCGGTGACCATTGTAGGTGGACAGATTCAAGTTCCGAGTTTTACTTTTGCTGACCGAGGAACTGTCAATGACGATGCTTTGCTCAACCTAATTGGAAATGGCACGACGGGCTCGGCGCAGTTTTCGATTCAATCGCTGTCGCGCACGCTGGAAAATGCCGCCTCGCAAATGGTCGAATCCGACGCTTACTACAATCTCAGCAACTCCACGGACATCAATTACAAGTACCTTACGTACCTGCAGACGCCAGCCTATAGTGCTTCTTCGGGCAATGATTCTGCCAATTACTATGCGACAACCTACGGGTACAACAGCCAGGGCAGGCAGGCAAGGGTTGTGAGTCCAACAGGTACGATCGTTGTCACGACTTACGATCTCTTAGGGCGGATGGTGGGAACGTACGTTGGAACCAATGACACTCCGTCCAGCAACCTCAACGGAATGGGCGGGACCAATTGGGAGGACTTCATCTACGCCGTCAACGCAAATGCTACGGCCAGTGTCGCGGGCACAAACATGATCCTAGTCAGGTCCAACCAGTATGACGGAGGTCCACTTGATAGTTCCAACTGGTCTGTTGGCGACTCCAACGTAACTCAGACCACCAGCTATCCCGGCGCGAGCATGAGCAATCGCGTTTCAAACTATGCGTACGATTGGCGCAATCGATTGGTGGCGACCAAGAGTGCCTCTGAAGCCAGCGAAAGCACAAGCGACAACACTCACTTCATCGCCTTTACTGAGCTGGATAACCTGGGAGAGGTGACGGTAAGCGAGACCTACGATGGCGACAATGTAGCATTGAGTGCCACGAGCAAGCCCTCAAGCAATCTGCTTCGTGGCAGGACTCTTTCCGAATATGACGAACAGGGTCGAGCTTTCCGCACGACCACGTATAGAGTTGATCCTTCCGATGGGAGTTACTTAACGGAAAGCACTTACACGCTGGTTAGTCAGAGCTGGTTCGATCATCGCGGAAACACGATAGCGAGCTATAGTTCCGGCGGGCCCGTAACAAAGATGACGTTCGATGGCGCCGGGCGTCTGACGATGAGCTACACAACAGATGGGGGAGCGGTCAATCGAACCAGCAGTGCTGGAACGATCATCGGCTCGTGGAGTGCGGCGGGTAGTGTCACCAACGACATCGTTCTGGAGCAAACTGCAATCGGATACGACGCCAACGGAAATACCGTCGAAACCATCACGGCGCAACGGTTTCATGATGATCCTGCCACGGCCAACGGGGCGCTATTTACGGTGGCGATTACAAGCGATGGCAGCCTTAACGCCACGGCTGCGGGGGGCACACTTGCGGCCCGGCTTTCGTATGTCGCCAGCTACTACGATACGGCTGACCGCACGATCTTCACTGTAGACGTGGGAACCAACGGAGGGAGCGTCTGGACGAGACCCAGCTCAGTGAGCGATAACGCTCGCTCCGACACGGTGCTCATCACCAGCTACACCTACAACCCAGCGGGCGAAGTCGATGTCGAAACCGATCCCAAAGGAATCGTCAGCAAGTCATTTTACGACGGCCTTGGCCGCGTGACTTACAGTGTCCAAGCCTGGCATGCCAACGGCACAAGTTTCAATCCAACGGTCGTCAACTCCTTGCCGACCTCGGACAGTAGCGACCAGACCACCGCCTATACCTATGATGGCGCCAATCATATCCTGACCCTGACCACGATCGTGCCATCCGGAGAGACGAATCAGACCACGAAGTATGTCTACATTATCTCCGACGCTACAAGCGCCGGCTTTGTGAGCAGCCCGGTCGTCTACTCCAACGACCTGCTCTGGGTCACGGAATACCCAGACACTACCACCGGCCAACCCTCTTCCGCAAACGCCAACACCCTCCTCTCGACGTACAATGCCTTGGGTGAACCGATCACCAAGCGTGACCAGAACGGCGTCACCCATACCTACAGCTACGACGTGCTAGGCCGCGTCACGCTGGACGGCGTCGCGGCCAACCTTGGCATCAATGATTCAAGCTTTGAGCACCAGAGCGTAAGCACAATTGTCTACAACGCGACTGATAGCGCAACGATAGGTGGATGGACCTTCACCGGCGACGCAGGTTTGACAGCTGACGGCAGTGCTCTGCACGTCGGCACGACACACGGCGGCACACAGGCAGCGTTTCTGCAATCCAACGCCACCGATGTCAGCGGGTACATGACGCAGACGGTCACAATTGCCATCGGCGGCAGCTACCAACTCAATTTCATTGCTGCGCAGGCCAATACAGCCAGCCAAGCGCAAATCCTCAATGTGCTGGTCGACGGCGTTTCGATGGGCGCGTTTAAGCCCTCTTCGAGCACCCAAGGTACATTTGAGTCGTTTACGAGCGACCCCTTCACAATTCCCGCCGGAAGTCACGTCATTAAGTTTTCCGCTGTCGCGGACAAAGTTGGCGGCACGCAAACGATTTTCGTGGATGATGTATCCATTTCCCAGGCGACGTCGCCCGCGCCGGTGGCCGCCACGCTGGACAACGCGGGCTTCGAGTCGCCTGTGGAGGCCGCCGATACGACCACTCCCAACGGAACCAGCAGCACTTGGACCTATTACGGCAGGTCCGGCATCGCCCCTTGGGCGGACAATGCCGATGCCTCCCACAGTTTCTATCAAGGCACCAATGTCGCTTCCGACGGCACGGACCAGGTCGCGTTCCTTGAGAACAACGGCACTAGTGGCGGCACAATGACTCAGACCGTCTACTTTGCCACGGCAGGGAAATACAACATCACCTTTGCGGCCGCGGAGCGCTTCACTTCGGTCCCCATGATAGTTGAAACGATTGAACTCAAGATCGACGGCATTTCTGCGGGTACGCTAACGGCTGCGTCATTGGGGTCCTTTTCGACGGTAAGTACCAACGGCTTCGTGGTGGCGCAAGGTGATCACGTTATCACCTTCTCCACGTGCAACACGAGTAGTCACCATGCCATGCTCATCGATAATTTGTCCATTAACTTGCTTGACCAGCGCCTGGCATTGACACCAATCCGCTCCGTCGGCACGACCTACAACACCCAGGGACTCATTGACACGATCAACAGCTATAGCAGCGCCACTGGCGGGTCGGGATCCATCGTCAATCAGATCCAGCGGCTCTACAACGGCTTTGGACAACTGACGCAGGAATACCAGGAACACTCCGGCTCGGTGAATACCTCGACTACGCTCAGCGTGAAATACATGTATGAGGCCTCCTCCAATACTTACTCATTAGGCAGCCGCCTCACCGGCATGACTTATCCCAACGGCACTACATCGGCTTTGATCTACAGCTATGGCGCGACGACCGGTCTTAGTAGCGTCATCAGCAGATTGGATAGTATCATCGGGCCTGATAACTCGAACTCGACCTCCAGCTCTTCCCTGGAGAGTTACAAATATCTGGGACTAGCCACGGTGGTCGAGCGAGACCACGACCAAACCGGGATTAACCTGACCTACATCGGCGACCAACTGCCGACGATTGCGCATCGCTGGACGCTCGATGACGGCGTAGGGTTCCCCGGAGCACCCTATACCGTGGATTCGGCGGGTTCGCTCACCGGCTCGCTCCAAAACTTCAGCTCACCATGGCATGATACCGGCGTCGATGGCGGCTCACTGCAATTCGACGGCAGTGATGATTACGTCTCGCTGGGCGGGGCTATCACCACCAGCAACACCTTCACAATCTCCGCGTGGATCATTGAAAACCACTCCAATATCCAAACCATTCTGGCCAACAGATCAAGCAGTTCGGACGGATTCGCATTCTATGTGAATTCGTCGGGGACTTCGGACGGCAAACTGGTTTTTGAGACGGGAAATGGCACAAACGCTGCCACGGCTACTTCGATATTGGGTGCCGTTTCTACAGGGGTTTGGCATCATGTGGTGGCGGTGATTGATCGCGGAAACAGCAAAGCCACGCTTTATGTTGATGGGCAGGATGTCACGAGCACTTCCACGATCCGCAATGACTTCACGCTTAGCGCCGGTGCCTACATCGGCAGTTTCACCAATCAGACCAATCCGTTCACCGGCACCATGGATGATATCCGCATCTATAACAAGCTGCTCACCGGAGATCAGGTAGCGCGGCTGGCAGCGCATGAGGGGCTTGCCGGAGGCATCCAGGCGGCTGGTGACCAATCTACCGGTGACAAATATCCAGGTTTGGACCGCTTCGGCCGTGTGGTCGATCAGCTGTGGAACTCGACCAACGGCACGATGGACCAATTCGTATACGGCTACGACCGCGACTCTAATCGTACGGTCAAGATCGACCCCATCGATAACACGAAGAACGAAGATTATACTTATGATGGCCTCAATCGCCTCAAGAACACCAACCGCGGCGCCTGGGGCGGCTCAACTTACCAGTCGTGGAACATGGATGCCTTGGGTAACATGATCACGATCACCAACGGGACCGCGAACACCACGAGCACGTTCAACAGCCAGAACGAGCTGACCAGTTTCGGCGGCAACACGTTGACCTTCGACAACAACGGGAACACCACCACGGACGAACAGGGCCGCAGCCTCATCTATGACGCCTGGAACCACCTGATCCAGGCCAATGGCACCGACAGCAGCATTATCGTCAGTTACAGCTATGACGGCATCGGCCATCGACTCACCGAGACGGCCAGCCAGAGTAACACGAGACACCTCTATTACTCGGCAAGCTGGCAGGTGATCGAGGAACGCATCGAGAATTCAGGCCTCAAGCAGTCGGCGCGGTACGTCTGGAGTCCGGTGTACGTCAACGCTCTCGTGCTTCGCGACTATGACTTCAACCTGACCGGCGGCAGCGATTTTGACATAAAGGAACGCACGTATGCCTTGCAGGACGCGAACTGGAACGTCACGTCACTCGTGACCCGGCCGGCCAATCACGGCGATGTCAATGAGGACGGCGTCACGAACATCCAGGATTTCGGTATCATCGCCAATCACTGGCAGAAGAAGGTCTCCGGCGGAGAGATCAACGGGGACCTCAACCACGATGGCATTGTGAATAGCCAGGACCAGGCCATCGTCTCCCTCAGCGGCAATTGGCAGCACACCGGCAATATGTTTACGTGGATGCTCACAGAGCGGCTGGCGTACGATGCCTATGGCAAGTTCACGACGACCGTTGCCGACAACACTGGAGCGTGGTTCAGCCGCGGGGATTATCTGGCGTGGAATATCACGTTCCAGGGGGGACGCTACAACGCGACGCTCGGACAGGTATGGTTCCAGCAGCGCATTATGAGCGTGACTACGGGAAGGTGGCTGACAGCGGATCCCCTGCATTACGTTGATGGTCCGGACTACTATGAGTTTGTCCAAGCAAATCCGATTACGTATATAGATCCGTGCGGTCTTTCCGCCCTTCCTGTAACCACTCCCGTGCCCTACACGGGGCCCAATCCGATAGCCATTATTGGTGCTGGCGGTGCAGTGGGTGCAGGACTAAGCAGCGAGCAGCTTGCCGCACTATTGTTGGCAGCTCGATATTACGGCGGAGCTGGAATATCAGGTTTTTCACAAGGGCTTTCTCTTTTGGGTCCCGAGGCGGCTGCGGGCGCGGCTACGGCCGCCGGCATCACCGTCGCCGTTGCGGGAGCGGCATTTGCCGGTTATGAAGCGGGGTCGTTGATCGACCAAGCTTACATCAAACCGTACTTCGATGAGGCTGATGATTACATAGAACAAGTCAATGAACGCGGTAGACGGCAAATACAAGCGATTAAACAAATACAAGCTAGTAACGCGATATCTAGGCAGAGCTATAAGATGGCCCTACAGCTTTACAGAGCCTCCGGCATCTCAGATGATTTCTATAAAAAATGCACAAATGTCATCAATCTCAGCAGCACTGGTTTCAATCCTAGTCAAAGGATGGATTTGGTGACGTATTCAATGTTGTCGGATATTTGGCTTACCACAAATGGACCACAGATGTTGCATTCGCCAACAAATGAAAGTGTTGTAGTCGAAGGACGCGTGATGAATATGAGCGATGCGGGCGATATGTTTGGAAAACGTGAAAAACGCGCGCATCCTAAACTTTATCCTCCTTATACAACAAAGGAGCCAGGTCATGTGCCGGATGTAATTATTAGTGGGCAGCCTAATCCGTGGATGTGGCTGCCGATGGAGCCGAAAGCAAATAACTCAGCAGGGAGACAAGAACAGTTGTGGATGGGCGCACACCCCAATACTCCCGCCGAGTTCATTACAGTTGACGGCAGGAGCCCAGGATCATTTACATTTTAGGATCAAAGAATGACGGAAAATCCTGCACAACCAGCAATGCGAATCAAAGAATATTTCCAATCTCGGTACGATTTGGTGCAACCTCCTGCGACCGATAGCGACATCATCCAAGCTGAAGAAATCATCCAAATCCGATTTCCGCAGATCTTACGTGAATTATATTTGCTCTGCAATGGTTTTTGTGGCCCCATCGGCTCACCTTATTTGCTGCCACTTCTTGGCGAATCGTTATCATTGATTGATTTCACAAAAATGATTAGGGATTTTCCGTCAGAGGATGTTTCTGGATTCATTTCTTTCGGGAGTAACGCGGCAAGCCATCCATTAGCAATGCGCGAATTGGAAGATGGTGGCTTGCGAATTGTATGTTGTGATCCTGAGGCATCCAAATTTATTGAACTAGGGAATGATCTTTTTGAAGTGTATGTTGAAGATGAAAGACGGTGCCAAGAGGATGTCGGGAATCTCTCATGAAAGTCAACTATTGAAGAGTCGATATGCAAGCGTCGTCAAATCGTTGGTGACACTTCTGATAATGTAGTTTCCTGCTCAGCGTATCTGCTTCTGACGTTGCCCTGTTTTCTGTACCTGAGGCTCGAATGCGTCCGCGGTGGTTGTACTCGCTCTTGCACTGGTTAGCCAACAACCTAGCGTGGCGGGCTTTCTCGAAGACCTCTCGCCGCGAGGCAGAATAACTTTCGAATTCCGAAGCAATCTTTGCGGCGATGGTCAATCAGAATATTTCACAAAATTCCGTGACGACAACAGTCCCTGCTCGGCGTAATCGTGCTTTGGCTGGCATTGCTGGCGGCGTGGACATTGCTCGTGATGACGGCGTGGCATTACACGCGCCCAAGAAAAACGCTGTCGGCATTTCCGGTTGAACCTGCGTCTCAACCGATGAAAAATGAATGATGGACGGCAGGCGAAGGTAACCCGTGGACCTTCCGGATGTCGGTGGCGAAGTTGTGCCGCAGCCGGTGGGGATGCCAGTGATGGTCGCGGCGCCACTGCCGGAGAGTGGCGGGATCCATAAGGATGGGCATCACGGCCCCGAACCAATGGCTGTTAGCCCCGGCCGCTTCGAGTGTTGACGGGTTGGGGAGCGAGTTGGATGTCTTCGAGTTTGAATTCGGCGGCAGGATTTTGGTCTTTGGAGAGGACAAGGGGTTTTTCGCCGCGGACACCGCGCACTCTGGGCAGTTCGGAGGCTTCGATCTTGGCGCCGGCGCTGATGGGGACGCCTTTGAAGATGTATTCGCCCTTGTCGTTGGTGGCGATTTCGGTGCCGGTGAGAACCCAGGTGTCGGCCGCGAGAGGGATGAGAAACCGGACGCGGATATTCGCAGCAGGCTGGCCGTTGGTTGCGAGGACTTTGCCGGTGACCATTACAGTCGGGGCGAGTTGGATGGGATTGGGAAGGGACGTATTCTGGTCTGCTCTTACTTCGATCCTTGTGGGAGCGATGCCGATGAGGGGGAGTTTGTTGTCAGCGGGGGTGGCGAGTTTTGTGGCATCGGGGGAGATTGTGTGGAGGAGCGTGGCGTCATCGACTCTGCGGCCATCGCGTGCTGTGCCTGCGAGGAGGCTCACGTCATCCCAATTCCAGGCGGAGACGATGGTGGCGCCGACGGGAACATCTTTGAGCACGAATTCGCCGGCTTCGTTGGTCAGTGCGAGTTGCATGTACGTGCCGACCCGGGATTTGACGCGGATATTGGCCGCAGGTTTGCCGTCGAGGTCGAGGACTTTTCCCGTGATGGTGCCAACCATTGGGGGAGTCGCGGCTACCTGTGCACGGAGCAAGGCGGCTATGGAAAGGGCCGGAGCGGCGGGGGCCAGGAAGATCGCGAGGGATAGACAGCGCCTGATCATGAGTTGTCCTCTTCAAAAGACAGGGGGTGAAGGGGGGTTAGGGACGTTGCCGCCGGCACGTTCTGTGCCCACGACACCTTGGCGCTGAACGCCGTCAGCATTGCCGCCGCCACCAGGATGCAAACCACGTTACGCATAGATTACCCCCTTATGTAAAGCTCGGCGCGCCGCCATGCTCGATCCCGCACCCACATGAGCCCCATCTCCACAATGAACCACAAACTCACGCCGATGCACATCACCGCCCCGATGCCGATATAAGTCCCCACATGCCAATTGACCACCACCGCCAGCAGCGCCCAGCACGCATTGGCCAAATAACAGGCCATCAGCAGTACAATTGAATCAATTCCCCCCTGAAAGTTCCGCTGCGCCCGCCACGCCAGAATGCCGCCCACTATCAGCGCACACATCGACAGACACCAGACGCCCGTAAATAGCGGTCCCCGACCGCTCCCTATGCTCCCCTGGGCCAGCCTCTTGGCAAATTCAATCAGTAAAAAGAGCACCGGCATCACGCAGACTGCCGCAACACCATAGCCCACAATACGCTCTGCCAGCCCCATCCGGCCAACGCACGCGCGAATCACCAGACACGCCAGCAGCGGTGCCATCATGAAATTGATGCTCAGCAAACACATCTCCGGAGGCCACCTCCCCATATTCATGGCCGCAAACATTTCCACAAACATGTCCTGCTCCGAGCTCTCATGTGAAATCATGCGGCCAGCAACGCGAATGCCGCCCACAAACACCACAAACTTCGACCCCTCGAACTGCACATACGCCGTCACCACATTCACCACCGCCACCGCCACCAACCCCCATTTCCACGGCACCGCCATCCTCATCCCTCACCCCGCTCGCATACTCCAGCGTCACCACTTCCTGTCCCATCTTCGCCATCATACCTGGCCCCGGTCCGCTCCTCTGCCTCTTCAGTGCCTTCTGCGAGAACAACTTCGTGCTCCCTCATGACGCTGGAAGAGGGGCTTTAGATCCGACCTCCGGGGCAAAACCCCGGCGCTCAGATAGCCTTTCTCGCGGGAATCTACAGATCTAGGTGTGACCTCCGGGTTCAGAACCGGTAGTGAATGCCCGTCATTGCTGGGGCTTTTCTTGGGTTTAGAATTTGGGGCGTGCCTAGAGCTTGTCTAGGCTTGTTGGGCGCACGCTTTGGTCCAAGTTAGCCCAAATTCGAACTTGCCGGCGGCTTGCGCGTGTCAGAGACAACTTATTCTGACAGGGGTGGGGCATAAGGGACCAAAATGGATGCGCTTTCCGCCACATGTCCCCTCCCACCCCTTGGCCTTACATTACCTGTTGCCATGACGATTGCTCGACCGAAAATGCGCCTCGCCGACGACTCGGAATTGCTTCGCGCTTATGCCGCAACTGGCTCCGCCGATGCCTTTCGCCAGCTCGTTGATCGGCATCTCCCCGCCGTCCACGCCGCCGCCAACCGCATTCTTCGGCGGATGAACCTTGTCCACCATGCCGACGACGTCGCGCAGTCCGTCTTTATTCTCCTCGCCCAGAATGCCGCCAAGATCCAGACAGGTGCGCCGCCCATCGGATGGCTTTACAAGGTGACCCACTACGCCTGTGCCAATCTCCAGCGTCTTGAACGCATTCGCCAGAAACATGAGCAGGAGACCGCCGCCATGCGCCCCACCGCTGCCGCCTCGCCCACCGCCTCCGACGCCGAAGCTCTTCTGGACCCCGCGCTCCAGTCCCTTTCCAGCCGCGACCGCAACGCCCTCCTCCTGCGTTACACGCAAAACCTCTCCCTCGCCGAAATCGCCCGCCAAACGCACGTCCCGGAAGAGACCGCCAAAAAACGCCTCCACCGCGCCCTGACGAAGCTCCGCAGATATTTCGCTGCTCACGGCATGCTCTCCGCGGCCCCGCTGGCCCTGCACGGTCTGGCCCCCTCTCCATCGACCGCATTAACATCCATGGCATCGGCCATCACCTCCGCAGCCCTGGCCCCCGCCACAATCGCGACCGCTTCCAGCATCCTCATCGCCAAAGGAGTCGCACATATGATGACTGCCGCCAAAATTCAATTCGCGGCTGCTCTCGCCGCCATCCTACTCCTCTCCGGCACCGGCATTTTCCTTCTTTCCACCCAAGCTCAAACCCCCGCCAACAACGCCCCGGCACTGCAGTCTGTCACCCCCGGCACCCAAGCGACAGCTAAGACGCCGCCGCCTGCCCAACCTGCCGCTACCACCAAGCCATTACCCCCAGGCACTCTCGAAACCATTGCCAACATTAGAGCCGCATATAAATCAGTGGAATCTCGCAGCTCCTCGGTCACTGTCACGCAAAGAGGTCCCCTGGGTGAAAACATAGTCTTCACCCGACAGATCACCGACGGCACCCGAATTGACGAGACGGCAGACCGATTTGATAAAACTTTCGGTACCGATGACGTCTTTCGCCATGAGTATAGCTCCCGACACATATGGGATGGACAACAACTCATATCCCGGCAAACGTGGACGGGGTCGGTCCGTTCTACCGATCCAAAGTCTCGTGTGATGATCTCTACTGCCTTCATTTCACATGATCCACGAGAGGCATTACGGCTCCGCGGCTCCGCCGGAGCAGACAATTTTCTGCAAGGGTATATCCAGATGCACCACGTCGGTGATCTACTCGAGCAAGCCACCACCCTTTCAGCGGCCCAGGAGGTCCTGTTGGATGGATCACCTTCTCTTTTGTTCTCCGGGAAATGTGCCCTTGGGACGTTTCAAATATGGATCGATGCCAAAACGTCCTTTCTCGCAAAAGCAATCCTTGACCAGAAAGAGGGCGACCTCTACTGGGATGACAAATTACCAAAGGATTTCCCCAAGGTGCCCGGCCAGGTCCCCGTGGATGCCGTGACCACCTCGCACTTTGAACTCTCCGATATGAAGATCGTCCAGATCGGCGGCACTTTTATTCCTGTTTCAGGGAAGGCCGCCAACGTGGAAACCTATCGCACACTTCCACCCAACTCAGGCACCGAGATTGAGGTCCGAAGTGGCATCAATCTCCACCCCGACTTTGCAGCCCTGAACGCCTTTCAAATGGACGGCATCTCAGAAGGACAGCAACTTGAGCCAATAGCCATCGATATCACCGATCCAAAAGATCCCAATCACTACATCTGGCATAACGGCAAACCGATACTCGATCCCGCCAACCAAACACCCGCCGCGCCCAAGGCCCAAACCCCTTACCCTACGTCATCGCCTCTCATTCACAAAAATCAGATTTCAGTTTGGCCTGGACGATGTGAGGTTGAGGGCCCAGACGTCGGAGCGGCGGGACGTGTTTGACGCAGATTTTATGTCCCGAAATGCGATTGCCGTCTGTATAAGGGGAGAGGAAGGGTGACCGACAGTGGACGACCAGGAGTTATTGAGAAGGTACGTTGAGAGCGGGTCGGAGGGGGCTTTCGCGAAGATCGTGGAACGTCACAGGGATTGGGTGTATTCGGTGTGCGTGCGGCGGCTGGGGGATCCGCATGGGGCGGAGGATGCGGCGCAGGCGGTTTTTATGGCGTTAGCGCAAAAGGCGCGGGCGCTGGCGAAGCGGGAATCGATCACGGGCTGGTTATATCAGGCGGCGAATTTCGCGGCGGCGGATGCGAGAAAAATGGCGCGGCGGCGCGCCCAGCGTGAAGCGGAGGCCGCGGATATGCATGCTCAACGGCTGGCGGACACGGAAGAAACCTGGGAGCGGCTTGTGCTGCAACTTGAGCCGGCCATGGATCGGCTTTCGGCGAAGGAGAGGGTGATTCTGTTGCAGAGGTACTATGAGAAAGAGACGCATCAGGAGATCGCCCGGAGGCTGGGCGTTTCCGAAGAGGCGGCGAAGAAGCGTGTGGCGCGGGCGATAGAATCGCTGCGTGCGATACTGTCGAAGAAGGGTGTGATTGTGCCGGGGGTGGTGTTAGGGGCGATGCTATTGGAAGGGACGGTGCAAGCGGCGCCGGCGACCCTTTCGGCGGCGGGTTGTGGGGAAAG
>JADMIO011437937.1_pt1 | contig 17685 bp, 16 predicted proteins | sample 8958161 | NCBI WGS metagenome assembly JADMIO01 (sample SAMN16585339, study PRJNA669376) | soil metagenome | isolation source: Crop rotation soil | place: USA: Cullars Rotation, Alabama | collected 2011
GGGGCTCGACGTTTGAAGCCCAACCTCGAACGCCCGACACCCCCTCCCTACCCTCCCCCTCAAGGGGGAGGAATTTTAGGGCATGCCGCTACCGGTTCAGCCAATCGAGATCGTCGGCGCCGACCCAGCCGAAAAGATAATTGGCGTAGAACAGGCCGAACAGGATCGCCGACACGATCGTCGCGCGGAGCGCCGCGCGGCCGAAGCTGAAGGCGTGGGGGGCGCTTTCGGCGTGGCCGGGCTCGACTTCGACGCCCGCTTCCTCGGCGGTGCGCACGCCGAAGGGCAGGACGAAGAACAGGCTGATCGTCCAGAACAGAATGTAGATGGCGAGAACCGACGTCCAGCGCATCAGAGACGCACGATCAGCACGCTGACGATCGGCTTCTTGCCGGTCCATTCGGTGGCGCAGCGGCGGACGGCAAGGCGGACCGCGTCGCGCAACCTGTCCTCGTCCTTGTCCTTGTTCTTGGCGACCGCGTCGGCGGCGGCGTCGCGGGCCTGGGCAAGGAACGCAGTGCGATCGTCCTCGACGGGTATGCCCTGAAGGTCGATCTCGACGTCACCCTTGAGCCGATCGTCGCCGTCGAGCGCGACCGCGACCGCGATCGAGCCGAACATGGCGGCGCGGCGGCGCTCGTTCATGGTCGCGCCGTCGGCGGGAAGGATGACGTCGCCGTCGAGGATGAGCCGCCCGACCCGCTCCTCGCCGATCTTCTCCGGGCCGTCCGGCGCGAGGCGGACGAGATCGCCATTCTTCTGGACGATGCCGTGCGGGATGCCGCGCGCCTTGGCGAAGCGCGCCTGCTCCATCATGTGGCGCATCTCGCCATGGACCGGGACGATCATTTCGGGGCGGATCCAGTCGTACATCGCGGCCAGTTCGGGTCGCCCGGGGTGGCCGGAGACGTGGACCGGCGCCTGGCGGTCGGTGATCATCTCGATGCCGCGCGCGGCAAGCTCGTTCTGGATGCGGCCGATGGCGATCTCGTTGCCCGGGATCTGCTTGGACGAGAATATGACGAGATCGCCGGGATCGAGCGCCAGCTTGTGCTGGCCGAAGGCGATGCGGGCAAGCGCGGCGCGCATCTCCCCCTGCCCGCCGGTGGCGATGATCATGACGTCGCGCCGGGGCAGCTTCATCGCCGTTTCGAAGTCTATGATCTCAGGGAAATCAGTGAGGTATCCCACACTCTTCGCAACACGTAAGATGCGATCGAGACTGCGGCCGGCGACGCAGACCTGGCGGCCGGTGTCTTTGGCGACATGGCCCAGGGTCTTGAGGCGCGCCGCATTGGAGGCGAAGGTGGTGACGAGGACGCGGCAATCGGCGTCCTGGATCACCTCGTCGAGGCCCTTGCGCACGCCGAGCTCGGAGCCCGAGGATTCCTCGTTGAAGACGTTGGTCGAATCGCAGACCAGAGCGAGCACGCCCGCGTCTCCGATCGCGCGCAGCTCGGCCTCGGTGCTGGGATCGCCGAGCTGGGGGGTGTCGTCCAGCTTCCAGTCGCCGGTGTGGAAGATGCGGCCGTGGGGCGTGTCGATCAGCAGCGCATTGCCCTCGGGGATCGAATGGGCGAGCGGAATGTAGCGGAAGCCGAACGGACCGAGCCGAAAATCGCCGCCGAGGTCGACCGTGTGCAGCTTGATCTGGTCGAGCAGCCCCTCCTCCTCGAGCTTGCCGGCGATCAGGCCGGCGGTGAAAGGCGTCGCGTAGAGCGGCACGCCGAGATCGTGGGCGAGATAGGGGATGGCGCCGATATGGTCCTCATGGCCGTGGGTGAGAACAATGCCGAGCAGATCGGCCTTATTCTCCTCGATGAAGGCGAGATCGGGCAGGATCAGCTCGACGCCCGGATAATTGGGATCGGCGAAGGTCAGGCCGAGATCGACCATCACCCATTTGCCCTCGCAGCCGTAGAGATTGACGTTCATGCCGATCTCGCCCGAGCCGCCGAGCGCGAGGAAGAGGAGTTCTTTGCCGGGTTTCATCTAAATCCTTCGTCACCCCGGCGAAGGCCGGGGTCTGCTGGAGACACCGTGACCTTTCGACGTGAGATCCCGCCTTCGCCGGGATGACGGCGAGAGGTCAAGCGGCAGATTGGCTCCGCGCGTAGAGCATGGCGAGGCCCTGGATGGTGAGATCGCCTTCGATCGCGTCGAAAATATCCGTGTGCGCGGAAAAGAGGGTGGCGAGACCGCCGGTGGCCACGACCCTGACCGGGCGGCCGATCTCGGCCTTCAGCCGCGCCACCAGCCCCTCGATCATTGCGATATAGCCCCAGTAGATGCCGATCTGCATCTGCTCTTCGGTGGTGCGGCCGATCACGGAGAGATTGCCTTTGGGCGCCTCGATGGCGATGCGCGGCAGCTTGGCGGCGGCGCTGACCAGAGCGTCGAGCGACAGGTTGATGCCGGGGGCGATGATGCCGCCTTTATAGGCGCCGGTATAATCGACCACGTCGAACGTCGCCGCCGTCCCGAAATCGACGACGATCAGATCGCCCTCGTAGAGCCGGTGGGCGGCGATGGCGTTGAGCACCCGGTCGGCGCCGACCGATTTCGGCTCGGCGACGTCGAGCGCGATCCCCCATTCGGCCTGCGCCTCGCCAGCGACGAGCGGCTCGACGCCGAAATATTTGGTCGCCAGCACTTCGAGATTGTGCAGCGCGCGCGGCACGACCGTGCCGATGATCACGGCCGAGACGTCGACCTTGCTATATCCCTCGAGCGCGAGCAGCTGATGGAGCCAGACCGCATATTCATCGGCGGTGCGCCGCGCGTCGGTCGCGATCCGCCAGCGCGCGCGGATCGCGCCGTCCTCGACCAGAGCGAAGACCAGGTTGGTATTGCCGGCGTCGATGGCGAGCAGCATGGGAAACGCCTTAGCCCCGCGGCCTATCGTTGGCGAGAGGCTGCGTCGAGCGGAGTTCTAGCAGCCAAAACCCGGATGCATCATCGCACGCGGTTGGCCCAGTCGCCATTCGACACCGTCATACTCGTCCTGCAGCGGCTCGTCGGTTTCATCACCGAATTGAAGCTGGGTGCCGACGGGACAACCGAGTTCCGGAAGGTGACGCCGCAAGAGCTCGCGCGCCGCATCCACATCATAGGCATCGACATCTACCCCGCAAAATATGATGTCCCGCGAGCCATCGGGCTTCTCCTCGCTTAACAAGGAGCCACCGCCGCTGACATAACCGAAGCCAGCAAGTCCCAGTTCGGCTTCGAGCGGATCTTCGTAGCGCGCGGCGCGATCGAGTGGCTGAAGCGGTTCGGGTAGCAAGATGTAGATCAGGGAGGTCGGAAGGTCGGCGGCATTTTCTGCCTCTCGTCGCGAAGTCAGCTTTGCTGCGAGGTCGCGCCAGAACGCCATCTCCTACTCCCACCTTGAGATCGGTCTCAGATGGCGCGAACCAACCGCCAACGTCAATTGCCGGGATGATAGGTCCGCTCGGCGTGGCCCGCGAGATCCTCGCGGTAGAAATAGACGGGGCGCAAATTGCCGGCGGCGTAGCGTTCGGCCTCGTCGTTGAAGTGCGGATTGCCGGGATGGCCGCTTTCGCCGCCGGCGGTGACCGCCCAGGCGCGGATGCGGGAGCCGAACTCGACGATTGCGACGAAGCTGTTGCCACTGGTGCCGTACCAGCGCCGCGTGCCCGGATAGGGCCGCGAGGCGAAGGAGGCGAGCGTGCCCCAGCGCGCCTGGGCGAAGGGGACGGGGATGCTTGGGCCGTCGTCGTGGAAGCTCTGGTTGGCGATGGCGTCGTCGAGCCGCTGGAAGCGGTTGACCTCGCTCCAGGGCACGCGCCAGCCGTGCCAGTCGCGCTCGAGCCGGCCGACGGCGCTGTTCAACATGTCCAGCTTGTCGCGGCCGCTCAATGCGGCCATCGCCTCCCACATATTGCCGTGCGGCGGGCGGCGGCGCCCGGCCAGAGTCCACAGCTCCTCGGCCCAGAAGGCGGCCAGGGTGGTGGGCTCGGACCCGGCGGACCAGCGCGAGTCCCAATCGCGCAGCAGGCGCACTGGGCCCTCCAGCCGGGCGCGGAGCGGGTCGGCGCGGGGTAAAGCCGCCCAGGCCTCGGCCAGGCTCGGGACGATGCGCGGGAAGAAGGGCATCCAGGGATCGTAGGCGATCCGGCGCAGGCCCTCCGGGGTCAGGCCGCGCGCAGCGGCGAGCAGCGCCGTGGCGTGATCGCCGCGCGGGTTGGCGCCAGCCTGGTCCATGTAGCGCGGGAAAGCGGCCTGGGACGGGCTGGAGGCGCCGGCCGCGCGCCAGGGCGCGTCGTTGCTGTTGTAGATCCAGTGCCCGGCCGGGTCGCGGACCTCGGGCAAAGCGGCGAGCGGGGTGAGGCCGTGCCAGTCGGTGGCCGGATCGCTGCCGTCGACCGGATCGCGATAATCGAAGCGGTCGGCGCGCACCGGCACGAATTGCGGGTGGAGATAGGCGATATGGCCGTCCGCATTGGCGTAGATCGTGTCGTTGGACGAATTGGCCTGGCGCGATGAAGCCTCCATGAAGGAGGCGAAATCGCGCGCCTTGGTCCTGAGCCAGCTCTGCTCCAGCGCGGCGATCGGCCGGTTCATCAGCGCCATCGCGATCCAGCGCTGGCCCGCCGCGCGGACGATCGGGCCGTGATGGGTCGCGTAGGTACGGAAATTGCGCTGGAGCATGCGGCCATCGCTCTGGCGCACGTCGAGGCTGATCGTGACGATGCGGACCGGGCGCAGTTCGCGGCCGTAGCGGTAGAAGAGCCGGCCGCCGCGGCGGACGATGGTCTCGGCGAACTCGTCGACCGAATCGACGCCGCTCGACGTGTGCATCCAGCCGGCGCGTTCGTTGAAGCCCTGGTAGATGAAGAACTGACCCCAGGTCGAGGCGCCGTAGGCGTGGAGCCCCTCCCCGCTTTCCATGCCCAGCTCGGAGCGGAAGAAGAAGCTGGTGTGCGGGTTGATCAGCAGCAGGGCGTGGCCGTCGCGGGTCAGCGCCGGCGCGATGGCGATGCCGTTGGAGCCGCCCGGCTCGGGCTCGCCCGCCATGGCGATGCGCGGCGCGCTTTCGCCGCCGTAGAATGCGGCGAGCTGGGTCAAATCGGCGCGCTCGATATCGCCGCCGATGCTGCCCTCGGTGAAGGAGAGCGCCATCCACGGCTCGAACTGATTGAGCGCGCGCGGCTGGACGTCCGGATGGGTTACCAGATAATAGTTCAGCCCCGCCGCCCAGGCGTCCATCAGCGCGCGCAGCCAGGCAGGGCTGCGGCGATAATCGGCCTGGAGCTGGACTGGGTCGATCCAGAGGCGCTGGCGCAGGTCCTGCCAGACCGCGGCCTCGCCCTCGGCCTCGGCGGTGCGGCCCAAAGCGGTCAGCAGATTGGCCTCGATACGCGAGAAATCGTCTTCGGCCTGCGCGTAGATCGCGCCGAACACCGCATCGGCGTCGCTCCGGCCGCGGACATGGGCGATGCCCCAATCGTCGCGGGTGATGGTGGTTCGGCCGGCAAAGGCATTGCCGATCGCCTGGGCCGGCGTGACCGCGGACGCGGCCGAAGCGAGCGCGGCCACCCCGAAAGCCACACCCACGCCTATCGCCCACCTGATCACTTTTTGCCTCACAGCAGGAAAACGTCGCCCGCGTGTATGACCCTAAGCCCCCCATCTTCAAGCCGAAGCCGCAGCGCGCCGGATTCGTCGAGCCCCTCGAACGTGCCGCGCACGCCGCCGCTGGCCAGAGCGGCGCCGATCGGGTGAGCGGCGGCAAGCCAGGCGGCGCGAACGGGCGCCAGCCCTTGCGCGTGCCAGCGGGCCAGCCAGCCTCCGAAGGCGGCGGCGAGCCGCTGCAGGAACGGGTCGGGCGCGACCGGCGGATTCAGGCTGATGGCGGGTCGATCGAGATCCTGGGGATGGTGGGCGAGATTGACGCCGAAGCCGACGATCACCGCATCGCCCTGGCGCTCGAGGAGGATACCCGCAAGCTTGGCGCCGCCGACCAGCAAATCGTTAGGCCATTTGATCCGGGCGGCCGGCACGTGGCGGTCCACGACCTCGTGCAGGGCGACGGCGGCGACCAGAGCCAGGGTCGGCGCCGGTGGGTCGCCGGGTTGGAGCCGGACCAGGGTCGAGGCGTGGAGGTTGCCGGGGGGCGATTGCCATGCCCTGCCCTGCCGGCCCTTGCCGCCGGTCTGCCGATCGGCGCGGAGCCATGTGCCTTCAGGGGCGCCTTCGCGTGCCAAAGCGGCGACATCGTCGTTGGTGGAGCCCGTCTCGTGGACGGTGCGGATCAGAACAGGGCCTGCGCGGCGTTGTTGGTGGCGATGTCGAGCGCGTTCCAGGCGAGATAGCCGAGCGGCGAGACGAACACAGCCGAGCCGAGGATGATCGCGGCGCCGACCGGCTCCCTGGTCGGGGCGAAGGCCGGAGCGGGCTCGTCGAAATACATCAGCTTGACGATCATGATGTAATAATAAGCGCCGATCACCGAGGTGGCGATGGCGATTGCGGCGAGCCAGGTGAGATCCGCCTCGACCGCGGCGGTGAACACCATGAATTTGGGCACGAAGCCGAACAGCGGCGGAATGCCGGCCAGGCTGAACATGAACATCGCCATGGCGAGCGCCAGCATCGGCCGGGTGCGCGACAGGCCTGAAAGGCTGGCGATGGTCTCGACCGGCTGATCATCGGCGTCGCGCATCCTGAGCACGACGAGGAAGGCGCCGAGCGTCATCACCACATAGACGCTCATGTAGAAGAGGACCGACGCGACGCCGGCGGCGGTGCCAGCGGCGAGGCCGACCAAAGCGAAGCCGACATTGTTGATCGAGCTGTAGGCGAGCAGGCGCTTGATGTTCTTCTGGCCGATCGCCGCGACGCCGCCGAGCACGGTCGAGGCCAAGGCGGCGAAGATCACGATCTGCCGCCAGGCATCGGTCGCGGGGCCCATCGCGTCGACCGAGACCCGGACCAGCAGAGCCATCGCTGCGACCTTGGGCGCGGAGGCGAAGAAGGCGGTGACCGGGGTCGGCGCGCCTTCGTAGACGTCGGGCGTCCACATGTGGAACGGCACCGCGCTGATCTTGAAGGCCAGGCCGGCGAGGACGAAGACGATGCCGAACAATTCGCCGGTCGAGACGCCATCGCCGAGCGCATGGGCGATGCCGCCGAACTGGGTGGTGCCGCTGAAGCCGTAGAGCAGGGAGATGCCGTAGAGCAGGATGCCCGAGGCAAGCGCGCCGAGGACGAAATATTTGAGGCCGGCCTCGGCCGAGCGCGCGTCGCTGCGCTGGAAGCTGGCGAGGACGTAGGCGGCGAGGCTCTGCAGCTCGAGGCCGACATAGAGGGTGATGAGATCGGTCGCCGAGACCATCATCCCCATGCCGACCGCCGAGAAGAGGATCAGGACCGGATATTCGGCGCGATAATCGCGGTCGCGCCCGAACCAGCCCATCGCGGCGACCATCGAGACGGCGGCGGCCGCGTAGATCACGATCTTGGCGAAAGCGGCGAAGCCATCGGCGGCGAACAGGCCGAAAAAGGCGCTGCCGGCTTCATTGCCGAAGCCGAGGCCGGGCAGCAGGACGGCGGCAACCGCCAGCAGAAGGATGGCGAGCCAGGTCAGCGCTTTCGCCGAGCGGTCTCCGGCCCAGGCCGCGGCCAGCATCAGCACCAAGGCGCCGATGCTCAGCACCTCTTCGGGCAGGACCAGGAGGAAATCCCTCAGCATCAGTGATGCCCCTCCGCTTCGTGCGCCGCGGCCGGCGCGGGCGTGCCGGCGGTCGGCTGCGCGTCGCCCTGCGGCGCGGCGCGCTCGATGCGGGCGAGGAGCAGATCGACGTCGGCGCGCATCGGCGCGATGAAGCTTTCCGGATAGACGCCCATCCACAGCACCGCTGCCGCAATCGGCGCGAGGATGGCCAGCTCGCGCGGGCTGAGGTCGGTCATCGCCGCCGCTTCGGGCGTGCGGGCGGCGCCGAAAGCGATCCGCCAGTAGAGATAGAGCATGTAGGCGGCGCCGAGGATGATGCCGGTGGTCGCGACCGCGGCCACCCAGCTATTGGCCGCATAGGCGCCGACCAGGCTCAGAAACTCGCCGACGAAGCCGGATGTACCGGGCAGGCCGACCGAGGCCATGGTGAAGACCATGAACAGCAGGGCATATCGCGGCATATTGTTGGAGAGGCCGCCGTAAATGGCGATGTCGCGGCTGTGCAGGCGATCGTAGACCACGCCGACGCACAGGAAGAGCGCGCCCGACACCAGGCCATGGCTCAGCATGACGACGAGGCCGCCCTCGATCCCCTGCCGGTTGAACGCGAACAGGCCGATGGTGACGAAGGCCATGTGGGCGACCGACGAATAAGCGATCAGCTTCTTCATGTCCTGCTGCACCAGGGCGACCAAAGACGTGTAGACCACAGCGACCATCGAGAGGCCGAAGATGATCCAGATCAATTGGGCCGAGGCCTCCGGGAACATCGGCAGCGAGAAGCGCACGAAACCGTAACCGCCCATCTTCAAGAGCACGCCGGCGAGGATCACCGAGCCCGCGGTCGGCGCCTGGACGTGCGCGTCGGGAAGCCAGGTGTGGACTGGCCACATCGGCATCTTGACCGCGAAGCTGGCGAAGAAGGCGAGCCAGAGCCACGTCTGCGCTTCGGGCGGGAAATCGGTCGCCATCAGGTCGGGGATGAAGGTCGTGTGGGCGAAATTGACCATCCACAGCATCGCGACCAGCATCAGCACCGAGCCGAGCAATGTGTAGAGGAAGAATTTATAGGCCGCGTAGATGCGCTCGCGCCCGCCCCAGATGCCGATGATCAGGTACATCGGGATCAAACCGGCCTCGAAGAAGATGTAGAAGAGGTAGAGATCCTGCGCGCAGAAGACGCCGATCATCAGCGTCTCCATGAGCAGGAAATTGGCCATGAACTCCGGCACGCGGCTCTGGATCGAGGTCCAGGAGGCGGCGATGCAGACAGGCATCAGGAAGGCGGTGAGGACGATCAGCATCAGGGCGATGCCGTCTATGCCGAGCGCCCAGGCGAAGCGGCCGAAGACCGCGTGATATTCGGTGAACTGCCATTGCGGCCCGCCCACCCGATAGGCGGCCCACAGGCCGATGCAGAGCAAAAGGGTCGCCAGGGTGGTGATCAGGGCGATCCAGCGCGCGCCGTTGGCGCCGCTCAGCAGGCAGGCGAGCGCGCCGAGCAGCGGCAAGGCGAGGATCGCCGAGAGGATCGGGAAGCCGGCCATCATCGCGTCATCGCCCACGACAGGGCGCCGGCGACGCCGAGCAGCATGACCAGGGCGTAGGTGTAGAGATAACCGGTCTGGATGCGCGCCGTGACGCGGGTGCCGGCGACCACGGCTGCGGCGGCGCCATCGGGGCCGAAGCGGTCGATAATGCCCTCGTCGCCCCGCTTCCACAGCAGGCGGCCGAACCACATGGCCGGGCGGACGAACAGGATGTCGTAGAGCTCGTCGAAATACCATTTGTTGAGCAGGAAGCGGTAGAGGACTCCGAACTGCTCGACGAAGGCGGCCGGGAAGGCCGTGTTGCGGATATAGGCGTAGAAGGCGATCGCGAAGCCGGTGACCATCGCCGCGCTGGCCGAGAGCTTCACCCAGAGCGGGACGAGGTGCGAGGCGTGCATCAGATGCTCGTCGAAGGCGACGCTGCCTGCCCAGAAGCGCGCCCCCTCCTCCGGATCGAGGAAGGCGCCGTGGAAGACCAGGCCGGCCGCGACCGCGCCCAGCGAGAGCAGGCCGAGCGGGACGAGCATCGTCCATGGGCTTTCGTGCGGGTGATAGCCGCCCGTGCCGGTCTTGATCTCCTGCGCGCCCGCTTCGTGGACATGCGTGTCATGGCCGGCGTCCTCGGCATCGGGATGATCGTCATGCTCACCATGAATCGCGTGCTGGATATGCTCGGAGGCGGCCCAGCGCGGCTTGCCGTAGAAGGTCAGGAATATCAGGCGCCAGGAATAGAAGCTGGTCAGCAAGGCCGCGAACACGCCGATGAACCAGGCGAAGCCGCCATAGGCGCTGCCGCTCGCATAGGCGCTCTCGATGATCGCATCCTTGGAGAAGAAGCCGGCGAAGCCGAGGCTGGGCAGGCCGGCGACCTGGATGATGCCGACGCCGGTGATGGCGAGCGTGCCGATCAGCATCGCCCAGAAGGTGAGCGGGATCTCCCTGCGCAGCGCGCCGTAATAACGCATGTCCTGCTCGTGGTGCATGGCATGGATCACGCTGCCTGCGCCGAGGAAGAGCAGGGCCTTGAAGAAGGCGTGGGTGAAGAGGTGGAACATCGCCGCGCCATAGGCGCCGACGCCGGCGGCGAAGAACATGTAGCCCAGCTGCGAGCAGGTCGAATAAGCGATCACCCGCTTGATGTCGTTCTGCACGGTGCCGACCGTCGCGGCGAAGATGGCGGTGGCGGCGCCGACGACGGTGACCACCGCGGTCGCGGTCGCGCTGGTCTGGAACATCGGCGACAGCCGGCAGACCATGAACACGCCGGCGGTGACCATGGTCGCGGCGTGGATCAGGGCCGAGACCGGCGTCGGGCCCTCCATCGCGTCGGGCAGCCAGGTGTGGAGGCCGAGCTGGGCCGATTTGCCGCAGGCGCCGATGAACAGGAGGATGCAGAGCAGCGTCATCGTGTCGACGCGATGCCCAAGGAAGCCGATCGTCGATCCCGCCATGTGCGGCGCCGCGGCGAGGATATCGGGGATCGAGATGGTGCCGAAGACCAGGAAGGTGCCGAATATGCCGAGCGAGAAGCCGAAATCGCCGACCCGGTTGACGATGAACGCCTTCATCGCGGCGGCGTTGGCCGAGGGCTTGTGGTACCAGAAGCCGATCAGCAGATAGGAAGCGAGGCCGACGCCTTCCCAGCCGAAGAACATCTGCACGAGATTGTCCGCGGTCACCAGCATCAGCATCGCGAAGGTGAACAGGCTCAAATAAGCGAAGAAGCGCGGCTGGCTGTCGTCCTCCTCCATATAGCCCCAGGAGTAGAGATGGACGAGCGCCGAGACGGTCGTCACCACCACCAGCATCACCGATGTCAGCGCGTCGACGCGCAGCGCCCAGTCGACGCTCATCGTGCCGGACTGGAACCAGGTCATGACCGGATGGAGCTCGGAGGTCCCGGAGCCGGCGAGGAAGCCGAGGAAGATCGGCCAGGACAGGAACATCGAGCCGAACAGGGCGCCGGTGGTGATCAGCTTGGCGGCCAGGTTGCCGAGCATGCGGTTGCCCAGCCCGGCGACGATCGCGGCCAGCAAGGGCAGGAAGACGATCGCCTGGATCACCCGCTCACCCCTTCATCTGGTTGATATCGTCGACCGCGATCGTGCCGCGATTGCGATAATAGATGACGAGGATGGCGAGGCCGATCGCCGCTTCGGCGGCGGCGACGGTCAGCACGAACATGGCGAAGACCTGGCCGGTCATGTCGTGGAGAAAGGCCGAGAAGGCGACGAGATTGATGTTCACCGCAAGCAGGATGAGCTCGATCGCCATCAGGATGACGATGATGTTCTTGCGGTTGAGGAAGATGCCGAGCACGCCGAGCACGAACAGGATCGCGCCGACGGTGAGGTAGTGACCCAAGCCGATCATGATCGGCGTCCCTTCGAACGGCGCCCGATCACAGCTCCACCCCCTGCCCCACGCCGGGCCGCATGTTGACCACCGCGTCCTGCGGCCGGCGCCGGACCTGGCGGGAGACGTTCTGCGGGCGGACGTCCGAGCGCTTGCGGCGGGTGAGCACGATCGCGCCGACCATGGCGACGAGCAGGACGATCCCTGCCGCCTCGAAGATGAACAAATAGCGCGTGTAGAGAAGCTCGCCGAGCGCGACGATGTTCGATTGGGCCACGGCGGCCGGCGCCGGATGGCCGGAAAGGGCGATGCCGCCGGCATTCCAGGCGATCGCGCCAAAGAAGATCTCGGCGAGGATCACGCCGGCAAGGCCGAAGCCGAACGGCCAGTAGCGGGCTATGCCGGAGCGCAGCTCGGTGAAATCGATGTCGAGCATCATCACCACGAACAGGAACAGCACCGCGACGGCGCCGACGTAGACGATGACCAGCAGGAAGGCGAGGAACTCGGCGCCGATCAGCAGGAACAGGCCGGCCGCATTGAAGAAAGCGAGGATCAGCCAGAGCACGGAGTGGACCGGATTGCGCGACGCGATCGTCATCACGCCGGAGGCGATGACGAGGATTGCGAACAGGTAGAAGACGAAGATCTGGACCACGTGGCGCCGCCTACCGGTAGGGCGCATCGGCGGCAAGGTTCGCGGCCAGCGCCCGCTCCCACCTGTCGCCATTGTCGAGCAGTTTCGCCTTGTCGTAGAGCAATTCCTCGCGGGTTTCGGTGGCGAAATCCATGTTCGGCCCCTCGACGATCGCATCGACCGGGCAGGCTTCCTGGCAGAGGCCGCAATAGATGCACTTGGTCATGTCGATGTCGTAGCGGGTGGTGCGGCGGCTGCCGTCCTCGCGCGGCTCGGCCTCGATGGTGATCGCCAAAGCCGGGCAGATCGCCTCGCACAATTTGCAGGCGATGCAGCGCTCCTCGCCGTTCGGATAGCGGCGTAGCGCATGCTCGCCGCGGAAGCGGGGCGAGATCGGATTCTTCTCATAGGGGTAGTTGATCGTCGCCTTGGCCTTGAAGAAATATTTCAAGGTCAGCCAGTGCGCTTTCACGAACTCCCAGAGCGTGAAGGTTTTGATATAGTGTGCGATGTTCATCGACCCTGGCCTCCAACGAATGGCACGCAGGCGCCGCGGTGCTCAACGCCGTCTTCGCGGACGATGATGGTTCCACTTGGCTCGCCACGGTTCGGCAGGTGAATGGTGAATTCGACATTCACGCTGTGCCCGAACGCCTGTCCAGCGGCGCGAATCATGAGGTTCCTGCCACGTGCCGTCACCTGCGATCCGTAATAGCTGATCGCATCCACCAATCGTTGGCTCTGGTTCAACCACCAACCGGGCTGTTGACCGCCCAATCTTACGACATTGTGCCCGTCGAGCCGGGCAGCTCCTATCAAGAGCTTGGGATTTCGCCGGACATTGGAGGCATCTGAACAGGCAAACACGATGAGCGGCGAATCAAAGCTGCTTCCCGGCCGCTCGACGTAGGCCGGTGTAGCTTGCGCCGCGGCGACGAGGGCCATGATCACCATGGCAGCATCCCCTGCCTGAGCAGCATCAGATAGCCCGAGACCAGGAACACCCAGATCAGCGAGATGGGCAGGAAGATCTTCCAGCCGAGCCGCATCAGCTGGTCGTAGCGGTAGCGCGGGACGGTCGCCTTCACCCAGGAGAAGACGAAGAAGAAGAACAGGATCTTGCCGAAGAACCAGAAGATGCCCGGAATCCAGTAGAGCGGCGCCCAGTCGATCGGGGGCAGCCAGCCGCCCCAGAAGAGCACGGCGTTCATGCCGCACATCAGCAGCACGTTGCCATATTCGCCGAGCCAGAAGAGCGCGAAGCTCATCGAGCTATATTCGGTCTGGTAGCCAGCAACGAGCTCGCTTTCGGCCTCGGTCAGATCGAACGGCGCGCGGGCTGTTTCGGCCATGGCGGAGATCAGGAAGATCACCGCCAGCGGGAACAGCAGGGGATTGAAACCGAAGCCGCTGACCAGCCCGAAGATATGGCCGCGCTGCGCCTCGACGATCGCCGAGAGGTTGAACGAGCCGGCCCACAGGACCACCGGGATCAGCACGAAGCCGATCGAGACCTCATAGGAAACCATCTGAGCAGCGGCACGCAAGGCGCTGTAAAACGGATATTTCGAATTGGACGCCCAGCCGGCGATGATGATCCCGTAGACTCCGAGCGACGAGACCGCGAGCAGATAGAGCAGGCCGACATTGATGTTGGCAAGCACCCAGCCGTCGGCGAACGGAATCACCGCCCAGGCCATCAAGGCCACGGTGAAGGTGAGGATCGGCGCGATGATGAACAGGCCGCGATTGGCGCTGGTCGGGATGATGGTCTCCTTGAGGAAGACCTTGAGGCCGTCGGCGAAGCTCTGCAGCAGGCCGAACGGGCCGACCACATTGGGCCCGCGCCGGAGAGCCATCGCCGCCCAGATCTTGCGATCGGCATAGATGATCATCGCCACCGCCAGCATCAGCGGCAAGGCGATCAGGAGGATGAAGATCAGGGTGGCGAGAAACCAGCCCCAGCCTTCACCGATCAGGCCCTGCATCCACGCCGTCACTCCGCCGCCTCCGCCCAGGTTTCGCCGTGGAGAATCTCCGCCGAGCAGCGCTGCAACGTGGGCGAGGAGCGGGCGATCGGGTTGGTGAGGTAGAAATCGCGGATCGGATAGGTGAGCGCGGTTCCTTTGGCGATCTTCGCCGCTTCGAGCTTCGGCGGCCCCCAGGGCATGGCGATCAGCCCAGGCCGGGCAAGTTCGGGATGGTCGGCGAACAGGCGGCCGCGCAATTCGGCATGGCTGTCGAAGGGCAAGGGCCGGCCGAGCGCGTCGGACAAGGCGCGGAAGATCGACCAGTCGGCGCGGGCGTCGCCGGGCGGATCGACCGCTTTCTCGCTATACTGGACTCGGCCCTCGAGATTGACGTGGATGCCGTGCTTCTCGGTGTAAGCGGCGCCGGGCAGGATCAAATCGGCCGCATGCGCGCCATTGTCGCCATGATGGCCGACATAGACTTTGAAGCTGCCGGCGAAGGGCGAGAGATCGGCCTCGTCGGCGCCGAGCAGGAAGAGCAGTTTCGGCGCCTTCTCGGCCAGCGCCGCCATGCCGCCCGGATGCGCATAACCCAGGATCAGGCCGCCGGTGCGGGCGGCGGCGGTGTGCAGGACGTTGAAGCCGTTCCAGCCGTCGCGCACAAGGTTGAAGGTCTCTGCCAGGGCCAGGGCCGCGACCTGCCCGCCGGGCGCCTTCAGCGCCGCCCCGCCGACGATCACCGCCGGCCGCTGCGCCGCGCCGAGCGCATCCGCAGCCACCTTCGGCATGTCTGCGAGCAGGGAGAGGTCGTCGCCCAGCCATTCGACCTTGTAGGTGAGATCGGCCCCGGGACCGATGGCGAACACCTTCGCCCCTGCCCGTACCGCCTTGCGGATGCGGGTGTTGACGAGGCTCGCCTCCCAGCGCGGGTTGGTGCCGACCAGGAGGATGACGTCCGCCGTTTCGATGCCGGCGATGGTCGAGTTGAAATTGACCGCGGCGAGATTGGAAACGTCATAGGCAAGGCCGGTCTGGCGGCCTTCGAGCAGGTCCGAGCCAAGCGACGCGACCACCGCCTTGGCGGCGTACATCGTCTCGACATCGACCAGATCGCCGGCGACCGCGGCGACGCTGCCTTTCGCCTTCTTCGCCACCTCGGCGATGCGGGCGAAGGCTTCCTCCCAGGAGGCGGCGCGAAGCTTGCCGCCTTCCCGCAGCCAGGGCCGGTCGAGGCGGTTGCGGAGCAGGCCGTCGACCGCGTGGCGGGTCTTGTCGCTCGCCCATTCCTCGTTGACGTCCTCGTTGAGGCGGGGGAGCGCGCGCATCACCTCGCGCTGGCGGGCGTCGAGGCGGATGTTGGTGCCGACCGCGTCCATGACGTCGATGCCGGGGATCTTGCGCAGCTCCCACGGCCGCGCCTCGAAGCTGTAGGGCTTGGAGACCAGGGCGCCGACCGGACAGAGATCGACCACATTGCCGGAAAGCTCGCTCGCCAGCGCCCCCTCGAGATAGGAGGTGATCTGCATCTCCTCGCCGCGGCCGACCGCGCCGATATCCTCGACGCCGGCGACCTGCTCCATGAAGCGGACGCAGCGCGTGCAATGGATGCAGCGGGTCATGAAGGTCTTGACGACCGGACCCATATATTTCTCGGTAACCGCGCGCTTGTTCTCGTCGTAGCGGTTGTGGCCGCGGCCATAGGCCATGGCCTGGTCCTGCAAATCGCATTCGCCGCCCTGGTCGCAAATCGGGCAATCGAGCGGATGGTTGATCAGCAGGAATTCCATCACGCCCTCGCGCGCCTTGCGCACGCCCGGCGTGTTGGTGAAGATCTCCTGATTGTCGGCGACGGGCAGGGCGCAGCTCGCCTGGGGCTTGGGCGGGCCCGGCTTCACCTCGACCAGGCACATCCGGCAATTGCCGGCGATGGCGAGCCGCTCGTGATAGCAGAAGCGCGGAATCTCCTTGCCCGCCAGCTCGCAGGCCTGGAGCACCGTCGCGCCCTGCGGCACCTCGATCTCGACACCGTCGACCTTGACCATCGGCATAGGGTTGCAAACTCGAAAATCATCGCGCCCGAAGAGGGCCGCAGCCTGCGGTGCCGTTAGCCGCTTAACCCCCTGCTGGACAAGGGGCGGACGGGCGAAATTCCGCATCGCCGAAGCGGCGTCGCAAGCGGCGCCCGCACGCACGCTTTCGCGCCGGCTCAGGGCGCCCGGCGGATCTCCACGGACGCGCCGCGCTGGCGGTCGCTCATGCGGCTCCGCCCCGGCCAGCGCGCGTCGGCGAGCGCGAAACCGTTATGATCGCTCAGCCGATAGGCGGCGAGCGCCAGCGTCGCACGCAGCATCAGCCGATTCTGGTTCACGCTGACCCCGCCGCGAAGGCAGGGGGCGAGATGTGGGACGATGGAGCGAAAAGCGACCGTCTCGGCCGCGCTGGACGGCTCGGTGCGGAGCAAGGCCGCAACCTCCGCCGGCACCGCCCGAACCACGCACAGATTCATCAGCTCGGCCTCGTCGCGCGACGCGATCGGCGGCCGGCTCGCGTCGACCGCGACATGCGTCGCCAGATCGCCCGGCTGGAACCGCGCCTCGAGCAGGCCTTCGGCGAGCCCACCCGCGAACAGCACCGCGCTGAACCTCAGATTGCCGGCGAGACCGCAATCGCCGCTGTGCTGCGCAAGGTGAAGCAGCGCGCGCTGGTAGGCCGAGCTGCGATAATCCATGTCGAGCAGCTCGCGCGCCTGAAGCGACTGGCGCACCGCGACGCATTGCGCGAACTCGGAGAGTATGCGGACGTCCTCCGACGCGGACGGCCCGCCGCGGAAATGCCCGCGGGCGCCATGACCCTGCGCGAAGGCGCTGCTGGCGCCCGCGGCGGCCATCGCAAGGACGAAGAAAAGCTTGATTCGAGTCGATCCCACCTGTCGCTCCTGAAACCCGGTGCGCCATAATATCCTGTGAAAGCCGTTACTTGCAAGCATAGCGGCTAAAAAAAGGGCCATTTCCGCGTATCGACGCGTGCCTGTGGTGCCGCGTTCAGCCGCCCCTGCATTGGCATGCGAGACATGACGAGGGCGGCCCTCAGTTCGGCGGCAGCCTGCGATGCCGGCAGACGCTCAACCGCCTTGCCGGCGGCATATGCTCAATGCGCGGCGGCGGTGGCAGCCGGCGCGGCCGCGGCGGCCCAGGCCGAGGCTGGGCCGTCACGCTGGACCACCGACCAGCGATAGAGCGATTCGGCGATCAGGAAGCGCAGGAATTTCGGATCGATCCTGAGCTGCGTGCCGGCCGGCACGCAGGCGACGAAGGTGGGGTTGAGCGCCGCCACCGCGGCGGCTTCTTCGGGCGTTCCCGGGTCGGTCGCGAGCACCGCACGGGCGACATCGGGCTGGCGCGGGGTGGCGCAGTCGGCGACTTTCCAGCACAGTGGGATCCGAAGCTTGGAATTCACGTGACTTGAAGTCGCGGC
>JADMIO011583465.1_pt1 | contig 17685 bp, 23 predicted proteins | sample 8958161 | NCBI WGS metagenome assembly JADMIO01 (sample SAMN16585339, study PRJNA669376) | soil metagenome | isolation source: Crop rotation soil | place: USA: Cullars Rotation, Alabama | collected 2011
AGGCCATCGGCGTGAAGCCGTAGCGGAAGCCGAATTCCTGGCTCCGCGGGGCTCACGGTGCATTAAGGACGCGCGACGGGTCTCGGTCCTGTTCGAGCGCGTGACAGCGTGCGGCGATCCCTCGAGTCCGCTACGATGCGTGAATCCGAGGCGACCGCCATGACCGTCAAACAACGTGAAGTCACCCTGCGCTTCCTTGCGCAACCGGCGGACGTCAATTTCGGCGGCAAGGTGCACGGCGGAACGGTCATGCGCTGGATCGACCAGGCCGGCTATGCTTGCGCGGTGGGTTGGAGCGGGCGCTATTGCGTGACGGTTTACGTCGGCGGAATCCGCTTCTACAAGCCGGTTCTCGTCGGCAGCATCGTCGAAGTGCACGCGCGCATCATCTATACGGGCAAGACCAGCATGCACGTTGCCGTCGACGTCCGTGCCGGTGACCTCAAGGACCAGACTTTCGACACAACCACGCACTGCGTCATTGTCTTCGTATCGATGAACGACCATGGCAATCCGACGCAGGTGCAGCCGTGGATTCCCGCGACGCCCGCCGAAGAGGCGGAGCTGCGTTATGCGGTGAAACTCATGGAACTTCGCAAGAGCATCGAGGACGAGGCGAGCCGTCTTGCGAATGCCTGAAGCTGCAATCCCATCGGGTTAGCGTCCGCCGCATTGCGCGGCAGGCGAGGTGGGGGCCCAGCAAAGTCGTCGAGGCTCACTCCACCTGATGTTCGCCGCCGGGAACTCGAGCGCGGAGCGCCGGCCTATTTCTGTTCCTGGTTGAGAGCCGCCGAAGGGATCCGGTTGGTCTCAGGCAACGGCGTTGCGGATGCCGAGCAACCTTCATTCGCGCCCGCTTTCGGCCATGCCAACGATGGCAGCGTGCAGCAGCGGCGCGGCCGGGCAGCAGGAGCGATCATCAATGACGTTCGGCGACGCGCAAGATGCGCAGCGGTTCTACCATGGCACGAAGGCCGACCTTGAGCTTGGTGATCTCATCGAGCCTGGCTACGCCTCGAACTACGGGAAGAGGAAGAGGGCGGCGTATGTGTACCTCACTGCGACGCTGGACGCGGCCACGTGGGGCGCGGAATTGGCCGTTGGCGAGGGCGCCGGCAGGATCTACGTCGTGGAACCGACCGGGCCGTTCGAGGATGATCCCAACCTGACGGACAAGAAGTTCCCAGGGAATCCGACCAAGTCGTACCGCACTCGCGATCCGCTGCGCGTAATCGGTGAGGTCAAGGATTGGCAGGGCCACTCGCCTGACCGGATCAAGGCGATGCAAGACCGGCTCGCGTGTCTCAGGCGACTCGGCGTCGAGGCGATCGAGGACCGACAGCGAGCCTGCGCGAGGCTGCTCCCTTACTTTGCATAGCTTCTCTAATTTCTACGCATGCGCGCCGAATAGCGGCTACCGCCACGTGCGACCGACATGAGTTTTGTCGGTTCCAGCGGGTTGCAGCAGGCGCCAGCGCGGGCTCTCACTGCCGTTTCCGAGGACGTTTCGGCATTCGCCCTTCTATTCGATGACCCTGTCTGCCTGCAGGAGTATCGACTGAGGAATCACGATGCCCTGTGCCTTCGCTGATTTGAGGTTGATCACCAACTCGAATGTTTCGGGCTGCTCGATTGGAAGATCGCCTGGCTTTGCGCCTTTCAGGATCTTGTCGACGTAAATCGCTGCTCGTCGCACGATCTGGTCGACGTTGGGACCGTAGGACATCAATCCTCCGGCCTCCACGAATCCGCTCCTCTCATACATTGCCGGAAGTCGCGCCGCTGCGGCGAATTCGACGATGCGCAAGCGCTGGCTTGTGGTGAGAGGATCGGCCAGGATGAGAAGCGCGTCGGGGCGTTCGTGATCCATGCTCTCGAATTCGCGCTCCAGATCGCGCGAGTCGCGTACTTCGACGGACCGCACCCCGATGCCGACGGTCGACGCACCGCCTTGCGCCTGGCGATACCGCGCCGCCATGCCGACATAGTCGGGATTCCACAGCACCGCGACGGGACGAGAGAGTCGAGGAAATGTCTCTTTCAGCAGTTGCAGCCGCTTCTGACCGAGTTCCGAGGACATTACGGACAGCCCGGTGATGTTTCCACCCGGTCGAGCAAGGCTTGCAACGAGTCCGTCGGCCACGGGATCGGACGACAAGGGCATCACGACGGGAATCGTTCGCGTGGCTTGCCGGGCAGCGAGGACAGCCGGAGAAGTGACGGCGACGATCACATCGACCTTCAGCCGAACGAGCTCGTCGGCCAACGCCGGCAACCGGGCCAGCTTGCCCTCGCCCCAGCGGATCTCCAACTCGATATTCTTGCCCTCTGCGTAGCCCAACTCGCGCAGTCCGCCCCGAAAGTCCTCGAGGAAAGCCGTCGTTCCGTTCTGTGGCAGCGCCGGTTCCAGATATCCGATGCGCGGAACCTTCGGGGTTGCACCCTGCGGGAGCCCGGTGATCGGCGCGATCAGAACGATCGAACCGCACGCGATTACGACTTGGCGGCGAGACCACATGCAACAACTCTGAGCGTACTGGCAGACGGATGACTCTAGGCCGCTCGAGCTGACAGGTCAAGAAACGCCAACAACAGTTACACGCGATCGCGATACGTCTACGAATTCGCTCTTCGCGCTTCGTGATCGATGAGATATTGAAATTGCAACGTTCTGAGCGCACGTGCGTCGACGTGCTCGATCGGTGGAAATGCATGGGGTGCAGGGTGTCGGATAGCAAGCGATTCGAACGGTCGATCGACGGCGACCGCTTCTAACTTCTTAGCAGTTCGGTTGCTGCAGCCTCCAAGACGAATCGAGCCGCCGATAGCCCGTTGCGGCTTGGCGTACCGATAGCCACACCCGAATTCAACCGCGTCTGCCTCTCACTCGATCATCGCGCACACGTCGATCAGCCTCCCTTCACCCGACAGGTCGCTGAGGTCAGGGAACCCCGTGTTCTGGTCAAAGGTGTATTTAAACGTTCCGATCGTGAGTACCATGATGTTTGCAATCGGGTCCGCGAGGAGGTTCCGGCCCGTGGCCACGATCGTCAACTCCCCTTGCGGTCCGAACGTTCCGTGCAAGACTCCTTCAACGCTCAGCGTCACCGACTTCGAGGGATCCGCGAGGTTTGTGACCACGGTCCTCTGTTTCGGCGCAGTGACTATGGCGCGGTCACCCGGCAGCGTGATGACCGATTGTTTCCCGGTTCCCGTCCAATTCACGGGGAAATCGCAGCCGGCGTTCGCGGGAATGTCGAGGCTGAAGCTTGCGTCGACAGGAGGCGATCCAGCCGCGTGGACCATTGCCGGATTCACAAACAAAACAAAGACAGCGAGCGCAAGCAATCTTTTCATCGGGTTCTCCTTCTGTGCTGTTCGATGGACGCACTCCCAGTCGCGAAGGAGAACGCCATCGCACAGCGGGATCGCCGCTTTGGCGACTTATGGCAGCAGCTCTAGTGCATGCGCGTTAAGAGCGCCGTTCCTGCAAAATGGTCGAGAACGTCCTGTCCGCTGGGGTCGGTGATGTCCACCTGAAAACGACCAGCCAACGTATCGCTCTTGTGGTCGTATGTAAGCGCCCCGCGGATCTTGGCCCTGTTGACCAGCGCGCCCTGCGCATCGGAGAAGAGCTCGACGAAGGTCGTCGCAAACTGGTCCGGTCCCGTTTTGCCCCAGATTCCCAAGCCTGGTGACGGCCACGGATTCGCTCCGAAGTCGCCACCGATCAAGGTTCCGTCCTTTCCAAAGCTTGTGATATTGATGATCGGAGAAGCCGTTGAACAGGGATCGGTCGCGGCGGGACAGATGTATACGAACCAGCTCCCCACGGGGGACTTGTCTTCGCCCTGATGCGGACTTGCACCGCTTGCCGTCAAGACAACGGCCATGGACGCCGCCAGGAGAGTGAATACCCGGGACACCTTTCTGGTGCTCATTCGTTCCTCCGCTCGTGACAGTGATTTGCTCCCGTCCGCGCGCCGTCGAATCGACCTCCGAATCGCGACGGTGTAGGTCGAGGACACTGTGCCTCGCAGGAACATCGGCGGGCAATGGAGATGTGATGGAAGCCGAAACTGTGCGATAAGTCCGGCTATGCTGCGACGGATTCCTAAGCATTCCTGAGCGCCAGACGCAAGGTGTCCTGGGCTGCGGTGATCGCAACCACCGGCACTCGATCGCCTCGCCTTCCCCCAAATCGTCACGTCATAGCCGGATCGATCGCACCGATCCGGCGTTCGTCAGATCGCGATTGCCGGTCGCCGCTCCGACTGTGCAGAGTTTCGCCGTGCCGTGAGCGTGCATTGCAAGGCCTGCAAGGTGAGATCTCCACAAATCGGAGGTGAGCCATGAGCAAGCGCGTATTGCTGATTTGGGCGTGCTTCTTCACCGCATTCATTCTGACGATCGCTATGGGAGCTGGGGCGCAGGGCAACGTCGAGCACGGGAAATCGTGCACCGGCCCGACAACTTTCGCGAAGCGCATCGAGTTCGCGTCGTTGCCCGAGGCAATGAATATCCTAGGCAAGCCCGATCCGTGGGCGCGGCAGCTCAGCGACTTCGAGCTGCACGTGCGCCAGAAAACGACCGAGCCGACCACGCTTCACGAGTTTCTCGATTTCGCGCCCAAGAACGCCGTGCAATGGTCCGGTGAGGAGCGCGCGGCGTGGCAGGTCATCATCAACCAGCTCAGCACCGCGCTGAGTGACCTCAACGTGCGCATCCCCGGCGATCTCAAGCTGGTCCGAACGACCGGTCGGGAGGAATTCAACGCTGCATATCACCGCAGTCACGCCATCGTTCTTGCGCCGCTCGAAGCATCTTTTGCTGTCGAAGCTCCGGACGTCGCGTACTTCCTCCTTGCGCATGAGCTCTTCCACGTGCTTTCGGGCGAGGATTCCACGCTGCGCGACGATCTTTACGCGCTTCTCGGGTTCAGCCGGTTTCATGGCTTCGAGTATCCGGTCGAGCTCGAGGCGCGGCGTTTGAGCAACCCCGATTCGTTCACCTATGAACACGCGGTGATCGTGCACACCGATATTGGAGCGGTGCCGGTCGTACCCGTAATTCAGGTGCGGGTCCCGCTGGAAGACGCCATCCAGCTCGACGGTGAGGCGTTTTTCACGGTGGTGGGCGTCGATCTGCTGGCCGTCAACACATCTTCCGGTCAGGTCATTCGCGATGCGACGAATGAGATCGTCAAGTTCGACGCGTTCGACGACACGCAGTCCGACTGGATATCGCTGATGGCACGCAACACGGATTTCATCATCCAGCCGGAGGAGGTCCTGGCCGACAACTTTGCCCTCGTGATGCAGTGGCGCGCGACTGGCGTGTTTCCGGCCGTCATCCCAGATGGATTCCAAGTGAACGACCCCGGTTTGCTGGTCGCGATCGAGGATCGTGTGCGTCGTGGTTGCGGGCACGATCGATAACCCGGAGACGTCCGAAGGAGGATCGCCATGCTCAAGGGCATCATGTTGTTTGGGGTCGTCCTGCTTTTCACGACAACCAACGAGGTATGCGCACAGAAGATGCCGCCTCCATCGTTCATCCCACCCAAGCAATACTATCTGGCGTTGGGTGACTCTCTTGCATTCGGCTTCCGGTTCGACATCTTCAACCAGTACGTCTCGGTCGTCCCGCCGGACGTCTTGCCGCAACTATTCGTTGGCTACGTCGACGATTTCGGCACGATGCTTCGGACGATCCGGCCGTCCATCGATACAGTGAACTTTGGATGCGTTGGAGAAACGACGGATACGTTCATCCATGGCGGATGCCTCTATACGACACTTGGGTTCAGCCTCCACGACAGCTATTCAGGATCTCAGCTGAACGCGGCCCTCGAGTTTCTGCGCAGCCATCCCGGGGAGGTAAGCCCGATCACTTTCAACCTCGGCGGTAACGACCTGAACGCGCTGACGACGGTGTGTCAGGCCGATTTCTCGTGCTATCTGCGGGAGGCGCCGAGAGTGCTGGAGCGCATCGCGAGCAATCTCGACCAGATACTCGATGCGTTGCGTGCTGCCGCCCTGGACAGCGAAATCATCACCTTCACGAACTACAACGTGGCGTTCCTGAGCGACGCTCGGTTTCTGTTGCTGACCGATGCCTTCAACGCGATCGTGAGAGCGACCGGTGCGACGCACCGGGTCCGCGTTGGGGAGGTTTTTGCGGCATTCAACGGCGGGCCACAGCCGGCGACGATCTGCAGCTTGTCCCTGATCTGCACGCTGGGAGACAGTCATCCCAATGATGCAGGCTATGCCGCAATTGCAGCGGAGCTTTGGGAGGCCTCCGGATACGACAGGCTCGGGCATTGAGAACGAGCGGGTCGCCGCGCTGATTGCACCCCCCGGGATCCAACCATCGCCACCGAATGCATTGCCAACGGTTTTGGCGCATCATGCGCGTTCGGCCCACGGCTCGATGTCGGTCGTCGAAGTCGTGCGTGCCGACGGCTCCGCAAGATGCCACGCGGATTGAGCCACACTATCGCGTCCTCCACGTCATGCGCAACACGCGTACGATCCAGGAAGGCCGCCTTCGCCGCGTGCTGCACGCGCTGCTTCGCTATGAGCCCACGCTCCTCGATGGCCTGACCTGGAGTCATTTCGGGTACGTGGCGTTACTGGCAAGCGCCTTTGGCGTGGCGCGCGCTGTGCAGAGCAGGGATCCCGCCTTTCACGTTGCTTGGTACTGGATTCCGATGTTTTCGCTGTCGGGGCTGTGCCTGCTCTTCTGCGCGGCCGTGCTGAGCAACATCGCAACTCATCGGATTTCCCGGCCCGTTGTTCTCACCATTGCACTCGTCGTGGGGTGCGCGCTCGCCTTCAAGTTGCATAGCTGGTTAGGATTTTCGGCCGCGGTTCCTTTTGGCATGGCCATCCACAAGCTGCGGGTGATCCTGCTCCAATGGGGCCTGGTGGTCACCGCGTACTACTTCATCGAGCGCTCCATCCGGCGCGCGGTGGAATTGCGCCAAGCCGAGCTCGAGCTGCATCGAATGGAAGCGCAAATGCTCGAGGCGCGGCTGCAGGTCATGCAGGCACAGGTCGAGCCGCACTTCCTGTTCAACACGCTGGCGCACGTGCAGCGGCTCTATCAGACCCAACCGTCTCGCGGCCGCTCGATGCTCGACAGCTTCTGTGCTTACCTGCAAGCCGCGTTGCCGCGAATGCGCGGAAATGGCTCGACGCTCGGAAAGGAGGTGGACCTCGCACGAGCGTACCTGGATATTCAGCAGATTCGAATGGGGCGCCGGCTACGGCGTGAAATTGCAGTGGCGGCCGAGCTCTTGGCGGCGAGCTTTCCCCCGATGATGCTGCTCTCGCTCGTCGAGAACGCGGTGAAGCATGGACTCAACCCATTACGGCAGGGCGGAACGATCCGGATCCTCGCGGCGTCAGACGACAACACATTGCGCGTCACGGTGAGCGACACCGGAGTCGGGCTTTCGACTGCAGCTTATGGCGCAGGCGATGGCGTTGGGCTTTCTAACATCCGTTCGCGCCTGACCGCCTTGTACCGCGATCACGCGCGCTTCACGCTGGATCCCAACTTTCCCAAGGGGGTGATGGCAACGATCCACGTACCGCTCACGCTGGATTCCGAAGCTTCAAGCGATCCCAGGTTTGAGCGTGCATTTCGGACGCCCGCAAATCTGCGTGCGATCGCGTCACTGGAGTAAGCCGATGAACGCTTCGTCGTGCGTTATGCCCTTCATGGGCGACGGTGCCTGGGCGCGCGATGGCCTGATGCGACTCCTCTGCGCGGATCTCCCAATTCTGAAGGGGCTCACGTGGCGTCGCATCGGCTACACCTCGCTCGTGGCGGCGGCGTTTGCGGCCTGGACGACGTTCGGCGTCTTCATGATGGTGCGACACGGACCCACTCCCAAGGCTGTCGGGATCGAGGATTTCTTCCTGCACGAACGCTGGGGTTGGTTCCCAGTGTTTCGTGTTTATCTGTGCCTGTTCTTCTGGCAGATGGTTGGTCTTACCTTCGCGGACAACATGCGCGCCGGGCAGGTGCCACGAAGGTTGTTGCTCGTCGTGGCGTTTGCGCTGGGTACGACGATCGGCAGCGTCGTCGCGATGATGACCGGTGACTATCTCGACCGGCCACCGGTGTGGGGAACCGTGTGGGGTGGCCTCGTGGCATTCGTATATTTCAAACGACGCCGCGACGAGGAACTCGCCGCGGCGCTGCACGCGACGCAGCTGGCGCACGTCGAGCTGAAGAAGAAAACGCTCAACTCGCGACTGCAGCTCATGCAGGCGCGAATCGAGCCTCCGTTCCTGCTCAATACGCTGCAGTGTATACGGGACTTGTACGAGACGGATTCCTCATTGGCCAATCGGATGCTCGACGATCTCATTGTGTATCTTCGCGCCGCGCTGCCGCAGATGCGAACGAGCACGTCGACGCTTGGCCAGGAGGTTCGACTCGCGGCGGCGTATCTCGCGATCGAACGTACCGCGTGCCGGGGCGCGTTCGATTTTGCGTTCGACGTTCCGGAGCCTGTCGGACGTTCGGTATTTCCGCCGATGACCCTGCTGCCGCTCATCGGCGCGTTCGTAAAGGCCGCGAAAAAAGCGCGCCAAAGCGGTACTTCGGTTCACACGCACGCACGCGCCCGAGCCGGTGTGCTCGAGCTGTCCGTGGAGTATGCCGGGAGCAGTTTCCCTGCCGCTCACGATGTAGTTGCGAGCCTTACGGCGCGCCTCCGTGCGCTCTACGGTGCGCAGGGGAAACTGGCGATCGAACGTCGTCAGCCACTTGGCACGATCGCAAAGCTGCAGATCCCACATGCTTACGGGTAGGCCGGCGCCCCGGGCCATCATCGCCGAGGATGAAGAGGTCCTGCGGCAGCAGTTGCGCGAGCAGCTCGCCAGTCTCTGGCCGCAACTGCGCATCGTTGCTGACGTCGAAGACGGCGTTGCGGCGCTGCGTGCGTTCGAGGCCCAGGCGCCGGATATCCTTTTTCTCGACATTCAGATGCCGGGACTCTCAGGACTGCAAGTCGCGCATCAGGCGAGCGGCCGCTGTCATGTCGTGTTCGTCACCGCTTACGACAAGTATGCAATCGCGGCATTCGAAGAGGGGGCGGTAGACTATGTATTGAAGCCATTCTCAGACACACGCCTGGCTACGGCCGTTGTGCGACTGAAGCAACGGATTGGCGATGCACCGGCCAGCCTCGACCGCCTGCTTCAGAGACTTGCCGAGAGCAGGAACGTGGCGCGCGGCCATCTGCGCTGGATCACCGCATGGCTGGGCAACGACGTGCGGCTGATCACCATCGACGAAGTCGCCTATTTTCGAGCGGACAACAAGTACACCGTCGTGGTTACGCCCGAGGCCGAGACACTGATCCGCAAGCCGATCAAAGACCTTGTGGAGGAGGTCGATCCGGAGCAGTTCTGGCAGATCCATAGAAGCACCGTGGTGAACGTGAGCGCCATTGCGGGCGTTCACCGCGACTACAAGGGCCGCCTGCACGTGCGCCTGAAGAACCGCAAGGAGACCTTCACGGTCAGCGAGCCGTATGCCCATCACTTCAAGCACATGTGAAGCGCTCGATCATGCATCACCGCTATATCTTCGCTGCCAGCATTCATCCGACGCTGCAAAAACCCATGACCGGTAACCTGTCTAATTGATGTCGGGATGCCGATGTTCAGATGGGTTAGGTTGCTCGCCTCGGGTGTACGAACCAGCACGGGGCACTGCTGTTGGCCGCAATTCGAGACGTTGTCAATAATCCGAATAGCTGGTTCTCCAATGAACCCGATGGGCCGGCACAGCTTGCCGCTGATCTTCGTGAGCGGTATGCCGGCAAATCTGCCGAGCAGATAATCGACGATATTGTGGAATTGAGGGGCTTTCTTCATCACCACAATGAGAAGCGACCTGGTATCTGGCACCCGGACGATCATCGGCGGTATGAGGCGGAGGCGTTCTTGCGCATGTTCGTCGCTCAAGAGATAGCATTCAACATGACGAACGAAGTGATTTTTGGTGACGAAGTTATGCGCGAATTGGGGCGACGGTTAAACAGGCCGGTCGCAGCCGCGGGAGTCCGCGAGGCACCGCGCGGCGGCGGTTAATCCAATGACGCCACCTGAATACTTCGATGAGTTCGTCGAAGGAAACGCGCGCGACTATCGGGAGGACACGGGAAGCGTGCGGCGCGCATTTAATGCAGCCGTGTCAGCGTCGCACATGGCGGATCACACTCACGAGTACAGCGCTCGCCACGTCGGAGAACTCGCTTTACGCTTTCCGGATTTTACGTACAGCATCTAGCGTGCGAAACCAACGGTGCATTTACGGACGTGCGTAGCATTGCCACCGTACATAAGCACCTCTACCGCAGCCCAGCCGCGGTGCACTGCACCACATCGTCCGCGGGTGCGATCGTTTCCGCCAAGTTGACGAGCGACAAGAAGGAACGGGTTATGCGCGTCGATGAGGGCGGGGCAGTGCTCGGAGAGGTGACTTTCGCGCGTCGCGACGGTTCTACATCGCGATTCCTGCTCGCGCTCGATGCTGTCGTCGATTACTGGCGCGCGCGGATGTCCCGTGACGCCGAGTGGTTACTCGTCCGGCACCGGCCGGGATGATGCCGGCGATAACTCGTCATTTGCACGAAATTGCGATCATCATCGGCTGGTTCGCAGCGTTGATCGTCGTTTCGGCGATCGTCGCCGCAGTCTCAGCCCGAAAGTACGGACGCACGAAGCGGACACGCCAAGCGATCTACAGCGTGGTTGGATTCGTTGGACTCGCGATTGCCGTCGCAATCACGATTGCTCGACTACGCGGCCTGAAGTTCACGCCATAACATGAGCGCATGGGGCGTCGATCTAACGCTTGATGGTTCGATCCACCGCAAATACCCCGCCATACAGGGCGAAGCGAATCACGGTGAGCGTCTGATAGTCCTTAGATACTGGTTCGTACGTCCAATACTCCATATCGCCTTGCCAGTGTTTCGCATCCGGCTCGCCGAGGCGCGAACGCACGTCAGCGCGCGAAGTGCCCTCCCGAATGAACTTTCGCTCCGCCGCCTTCTGCTCCCGCTCAAAAGCTTCTCGGGCAACAGATCCAGACCGCGAGCCGGCGTCGGTTGCTTCGCCGACCATCAGCGACTGAAGCAAGTTCGAAGCGCTACCTCCTTCGAGTCGCTCCGTTCCGTAGGCGTCGCGCGACGGCGACACCCGCGACAACGTTGGCTGCGGAATATTCGCGTTGCCAGCAATGCGCGAGGGCCGTGTAATCCATCTGCACGGTCCCGCGACAGGAGGCAACCATGAAGCGTTATCTAATCTCAGGGCTGGTTGCAGTCGCGCTCGCCTTCACCGTAGTGGGCGGCAGCGCTGGCGGGGTGTACTTGAGTTCCGACAGCGGCGTGGTGTACTTGGCCGGATAGCGGGATGGCTGCCCCGCCAGTCCGATGTACCCGTTCATCGTCAATGGCTCACCGTTTGCTTCCGCCACGATCATGTCTTCAAAACCAATAGAGTGCGAGCGCTGGCAGTGGCTGTATACGGATCTGCTCGCCCGACGGCGTCGGCTCAGTGCGGCCATCCACGAGTTTCGCGGGGCTCTTGATGAGGCTTACCTGCAAAGGTTGCAGACGGTGGCATTGCTGAACGAGGTGAAGCGTAGAGCGACTGCCGCCAGTGGTGCGCGCCTACTCCCCATCTGTTTCCTGGGCTACCAGCTCGCCTCGATGATTCCGTGAACGCGAACGCGAGCGGGCGCACGCGTGCCCTTCGAGCCACTTGTAGGTCGCCTTGGTAGGAAGCCGGCTTACCTGCAAGGCCGCGCGCGGCCGATAGCGGACCCTGCTTGCACCCTTGTACGCTGCACTGCATGAAAGTCCTGATCGTTGACGACGACCACGACGTCGCGGACTCGTTGGCCGCCTTGGTTCGCGTCGTCCTCGACTACGATGTAGCTGTCAGCTATGACGGACGCGAGGCAATCGAAGTGGCTGGCCAATACCGGCCGGACGTCGTGATTCTGGACGTAAACATGCCGGTGTTGGATGGGCTACAGACCGCTCGCGAGCTTAAGCGAGACCGGCGGCTAAAGCGCACGACGTTTATCGCACATACTGCCGCAAACGATCCTTCAATAGAAAACGACGCGGCGGACGTCGGCTTTCGTCGTCTTGTGACAAAGGGCGGCTCAACGTCAATTTCCACTCTGATCGATATGCTGTCAGACGTGCAGCACGATGCACGAGCGCGTCGAAGCGCCTGATCCACCACAACCCGCCAACGGGCCATTTCGCGCCCCAGCGCTCGCGTCAGCCAGGCTATATTGATCCCGTCGGCAGGTGTCGAGGCAGTTCAGCCCGAAACGTCGTCCCGTCGACTTCGTTCGACGTCACCGTGACCGAGCCACCGTGCGCCGTCGCGATCTCGTGGACGATGTAGAGGCCTAGCCCGAGGCTTGTGCGCTGATAGTCGATCGCATCGGTTTCTGGGTCAACGCCGCGTGTCAACGGATCGAAGATCACTCGATGCCGCCATTCCGCAATTACCGGACCTCGGTTGCGGATGCTGGCGGTTACCGCATCGGCGTCTGTGCCGTTGACGAGGATGTCGATGTCACTGCCGCGATAGCCATGCTGTACGGCGTTCCCAAGAATATTGGATACCAGCTGTTGAATGCGCGCCTCGTCCCATTGACCTCTGCAGTCGCCCTGCGTACCGATCGTGATCGTCCGATCTGGATGTGCCGTCCGAAATTCCGCGGCAATCCCCTCGCATATCACAGCTAGATCGCATGTCTTCGCCGTGATCGGCAGCCGCGCCCCCAAGCGGGTGCGCGTGAAGTCAAGTAAATCGTTCACCATGTGACGCATTCGGTCGGCGCTGCGTGCAATTGTCTCCACCATGTTGTGGTCGCGCGCAGTGATCGCGGCCGAACGCAATAGCACCGTTGCCCCCAACTGGATCGTGGTCAGGGGATTGCGCAGGTCATGGCCCAATACGGCAAGAAACAGATCTTTGTCGTGGCCCATCTTCCGCGTGAAGCGCTCCACCGACTCCGCCAGGACCTGATCGATCGACTCGTTGAACCTGATCATTTCTCTCGCCTGGTCCTCCAGCGAAGCCTCGTTCGCCCATAGGCGAGTGACGCTGCCGCGTAAAGCGCGGTACTCCGACACCATTTGCACCAAGTCGAATCCATCAGCCAGGCGTTGTAGCCCGTGATCGTGCGCGGCGCTTTGCTCGCCTTCCGGGAGCTGCTTGCCTCGGCCTTTGGCCTTGGCTGCCTGCTCGTCGTCCGACTGGTAGGTTTCGAGGTCGGCCGCGATGAACCGAAGCATTCGTTCCGCGTCGTTGCGAAGGGCGGCGGGGGCCATCGAAGCGCCAGCTGGCAATGAGCCAGCAAATGCCTCCCATTCACCGAGAATCGCCTCGATGTTGGTCAGAATGAAGGCCGAAAGGCGCATGGGACCTCTCCCGCAGTAGCCAGGCGCATAGTCTCACCAAACTTCGTCGTCGGCCCCTCCCTCCCGCCGGAAGGCCATCGAGCGGAGATCACGATCTCACGGAGTAGTCGCGCCGCACCCTGCAACTGTGGAAGCCCTCGGCCGCGTCGATGGCCGGCGGCCGTGAGATGCGGGTTGATCTGCGGCGCCGGTTCGAACATGCGCATTGCCTCCGCGTGCGGCGCGATGCGAAACGGAGTGAAATAGCGCGCGCTCGGCTCAACATTAGATGTTAGCGTCCCAGCGTCGCCATTTTTCATAATCAGGAAATGGTCTGGTTTGGCGGGCTTCGCTCTGCGCCTGCTTCGTCATGCGACGGTCGTCCCAGATGGTGAGCGGGATGGCAAGAATGATCGCCGTGCCCCACAGCCAGTGACCCCAGATAAGCAGCGCAGTGCCGAAGATGGCCGAACACATGCCGAGTAACCGCACGATGTACTGCGGCCGGGGCGGTCCAGACGCTTCCCGACAGATGGTGGGGTTCATGTCCCAATCCTAGTCTGTTGTTTCATCTCGTCGCGTGACCGACCGTCTGCCACCGCGTTCCAGGAGACGAGCGTCAGTCAGACGCGCACGATTCACGAGCGCGAAGACGCCCTGATCAAATTCGGCGCACGTACGTTGGCAGGGATGAAGAGCCCGCACTCGCTTCGGCGGTGCGGCTCGGGCATGCGATCGCCTTCGCATGCGGCGTGGCGGAAGGGCATGAAGTACCGCGCATTCCGATCAACCTCACGAATCTCGGGCGGCTCGATAACCTCCCCATTGGGCGTTGCCCTTCGCAATCTCTTCCCGCGTGGCAACATAGCGCGAACGCACCCACTTTCCCGTGACCGGGTTGCGATAGCGGAAGGCGAAGAGTTGGAGGCAGGGCATTTTGCGCGATTCGCGTCTTTGTTGGTCGTAGCCGGACAGATCACTTGTTACGAGTTGCCGATTTTCAATTCAGGCACGGAAACACGCCTCGAATGCCCACTCAATGCCTGGCTCAGAAGTTCTACGAAAAGACGTGTATCTGCGAAGTAGTTTGGATACGCCTTAGCAAGCGCGTTGACAGATTCGACCGACACCAAAACGGCATCAGTTCCTTGACTTTCGCGCACGAGTTGCTCAGCCTCAGCGTACTTGTCCTCGGCTTCTTGTCCTTGTTGCAAATCAAATCCTGTGACTTTGAGTTGCCCTGCTTTGGGATCAAGTTCCAGCAAAAAATAGTACGCGTTAGTGGACTCGCTCGAAATCGCCTGAAGCGCGTTCCCGTATTCACGTAACCGGCTTTCAACTTGGAGCGTGTCCGCATAGCGCTTTAGCTCCCCGATCAATTCACTCCTCTTCAAAGGTGTAGCAGGCGCGCTAGCCGTTTTTTCTCTTAATGCAATGGCGGAAGACATGAGCGCAAAGAAGCGCTGCCACTCACCGCTCCCCAAACTGGACTTCAGTGCCTGACCAGAAAACGTGCCGACTGTCTCCACTGCAGTTGCCCACGCGTGCTGGTGCTTTGACCGAAGTTGAACTTCTATCTTCATGCCGTTGTAAATCTGCTTCTGCTTGTCCGAATAATATCGATATACAAGATGAATGCCGCGGTATCCGGAGTTTTTTGGAGTCGTAATGTAATCATCTACCGGTAACTTTTCGTGCTTGATATTGCTTTCGTTCCGGTAATAGTCGAACACGGCCCTCGTCGTACCAACGTTAGAAGTATTGCCCGACAACCGCCACGTCTCGCATCTGGCGACATCTTCATGGATGGCTGTCTGTTGAGTTTCGCTCCTATAGACACCAGCCGTTTGATGCGTTGCGCGATCAATGGTTTGTCGTCAAACCTGCTGGATGTCTTGCGCAAGTTCATTTGGAACGTGTTAAGCGGGTAGGCGTGTGATGCACGCCAATTGTTGATCACGCGTAGCGCCTGCTGAAATTCGAGCCACTGTTGTTGATCTGCCTGAGCATCAACTGTTCGTAAGAAGGTTCGTCCTCATTAACATCCCGCAGCGTACGAGCGAGCACACGCCCGGCGCGGTTCACCGTCTGCTTGTCGTGCTTCGGTTCAGCCCAGCCCACTGGATTGCTCCACGCCGGGTGCAGGTTGTTCACGCCGTCCCCGACTGTGCAGGAACGTTGGATCTGTTAAGCGGCTCATCGCACGGGGCGAACTTAGACACCCTCGGTTTTCTTAGACAAACGGCCGCATAAGCGGCCGTAAGTCTTTGAATTTGGTCGGGGCGAAGTGATTCGAACACTCGACCCCCTGCACCCCATGCAGGTGCGCTACCAGGCTGCGCTACGCCCCGACCGGACAGCCATTATACCGTTCGGGGTCACGCATCCGGCGCAAGCAACCGGCGAATCTCTTCGAGTTCGCGCCGAATGTCGGATATGTCGATCGCGTGCGCCGACGATGCAACGGTTGCGCTCGCCGTGTTCGCACGGGCCGCTGTGCGCGGTTCTACGCCTTCCGAATCCAGCCGATGGCGCGCACCGTTGATCGTGAATCCTTGCTCGTACAGTAGGTCGCGTATGCGGCGGATGAGCAGCACTTCGTGATGCTGGTAATAGCGTCGGTTGCCGCGTCGCTTGACGGGCTTGAGCTGCGAGAATTCCTGTTCCCAATACCGCAGGACGTGCGGCTTCACCGCACACAGGTCGCTCACCTCGCCGATCGTGAAATACCGCTTGGCGGGGATCGGCGGAAGGTCCGCCTTAGCTCGGCTGGCTTCGGGCATGGTTCGCCGCTTCGACCATGGCCTTCAACTTCTGGCTCGCATGGAATGTCACGACGCGCCGCGCGGTGATCGGAATCTCCTGCCCGGTCTTCGGATTGCGCCCGGGCCGTTGCGGTTTTTCGCGCAACTGGAAATTCCCGAAGCCGGACAGCTTGACGCTGCGGCCTTCCTCCAGCGCCGTTCGAATCTCCTCGAAAAAGCGCTCGACCATGTCCTTCGCCTCGCGCTTGTTCAAGCCAAGTTGTTCGAATAGCAGGTCGGCCAGTTCGGCTTTGGTGAGCGTCATGGGGAAGCCTGTGATCTCAAGGTGGCGCCGAATCGGTCGTGCAGCGTCGCAAGAAGGGCGGCTACGATCCGGTCGCCGTCCGCGTCGGTCAAAGTACGTTCAGTATCCCGCATAAGCACAAGAATCGCAACGCTTTTCAGACCGTTCGGCAGTTCGCTACCCCGGTAGATATCGAAGACGTCGATCGATTCGACCGAGGCGGGTTTCGATTCCTGCAATGCGCGAAGTACTGCGGCTACCGGGATGTTTTCATTGAGAAGAACAGCCATGTCGCGCCGAATCGAAGGCAGGCGTGACACGGGCTGGACCGCCGGCAGCGGGACCAGGATCAGCGGTGCGAGATCGACCTCGAACACCATGGCGGCACCCGGCAAGTCAAAGTGCCGGACCAGCCGCGGATGCAGCTCTCCGAGCCACCCGGCCGCGCGTCCATCGATGCGAATCTCCGCACTGCGGCCGGGATGCAGCCACGGCCAGACGTTCGCGCTCGTCTCGATGGAGAGCGGTGCCGCGAGCGCTTCGATATCGCCCTTCACGTCGAAGATGTCCACGCTGCGCGGGCGCATGCCCCACTGCTCGGGCGCGCTCGGGCCGAACGCAAGACCGCCGATCCGCAACGGCTGTGTGCGGACGTCGCGTGCAAACGTGCGTCCGACTTCGAATATGCGCACGCGCGGAAGCTTGCGCCGCACGTTCGTCTGCAGCGTGGTGAGGAGCCCGGGCAGCAGCGTCGTGCGCATCACGTCGAGGTGCTCGGCAATCGGGTTCAGCACCGGCATGGGCTGCGCATCCGGATCGAGCGCAAGTTCGTCGCGCGACGCGACGAAGCTGTATGTGATGACCTCCTGCCAGTCGCGGTCGGTGAGGCGCCGCTTCAACACGCTCACGCTGCGCTCCCTCTCGGGTGCGGGCAGCATCGTCTGCACATGCGGGCGCGGCGTCGCAGGGATCTCGTCGTATCCGTGGATGCGCGCGATCTCCTCGACCAGGTCCTCCTCGATCACGATGTCGAAGCGATAGGACGGCGGCGTCACGGTGAAGTCGTCGCCGTCGCGCACGAACGGCAGTTGCAGGCGGGTGAATACGTCCGCGATTTGCCCAGTCGACAGTTCGATGCCGAGCAGTCGCTTGACGCGTGCGCTGCGCAGGCGCAC
>JADMIO010549097.1_pt1 | contig 17682 bp, 16 predicted proteins | sample 8958161 | NCBI WGS metagenome assembly JADMIO01 (sample SAMN16585339, study PRJNA669376) | soil metagenome | isolation source: Crop rotation soil | place: USA: Cullars Rotation, Alabama | collected 2011
GCCGGCGAACATACGGCGCTCTTGGACGATGGCACGCTGGCCGGGAGCGTATTGACGATGGATGGTGCGTTCCGGATGCTGGTGGGACTCGGCCTGACGCTGCCTGAAGCGGCCCGCATGTGCGCGTCGACGCCGGCCGAAGCGCTGCAATTGAACGACGCCGGGGCGATCAGCGCCGGCAATCGCGCCGATTTCGTGGTGATGGATCGCCAGTTTCACGTCACGCAGACCTACATCGCCGGGGTGCCCGCGCTGGAACACTGAGCGGTTGTCACTCGTCTAGTGGTCTGAGGTGCCATGCGAGTTGCGACCGCTCTAATTGTCTCGTCGACGCTACTGGCCGGATGTGAAGTCAATCTCAATAGCGAAGGTCTGTCGTCGCGCGACGTCAAGAACTTCACGATCAGCGGCCAGCCCGAACTGGTGCTGAACACCTTTGACGGCGCTATCGAGATTCATTCCTGGGACAAGAATGAAGTCGAGGTCGAGATCGAGAAGCGGGCGATGGAACAGGGCCTGCTCGACGACATCAAGGTCAACGCCGAACAGCAGGGCGACAAAATCACCATCACCGTGACGGGACCGGCCCGGGGTGAGCGTCACGGGATGACGATCGGCATGCACGTCTCGCCGACGGCGCGGCTGCGCGTCGTCGTTCCCCGCAATTCCAATATCAATGCGACCAGTGGCGACGGCTCGATCCGTGCCGAAGCCGTCGAAGGACGAATCGTCCTGCACACCAGCGACGGCAGCGTGGTGGCGTCCCGGCTCGGCGGCGACATTGAGATCCGTTCCGGCGACGGCTCGATTCGACTCGAACACACGAGCGGCAAGCTCGACCTCGAAACCACGGACGGCAGCATCGGCATCGAAGTGAAACCGACCGTGCTGCGGGCGCGAACCGGCGACGGCTCGGTGCGCGCCACCATCGAACCAGACTCGGTGATGAGCGACAACTGGGATCTCTCGACGAGCGACGGCAGTGTCGTCGTCACGCTGCCAGGTTTGTTCAATGCGGAGCTGGATGCGGAGACCAGTGACGGCTCCGTTCGCACCAACCATCCGCTGATCGCCGACGACAGCCGCGATGAGGGTAACGGCGATCGGGAATCACGGCGCGAACGGCGTCGCTTCGTGCGATCGAAGCTCGGCGACGGCGGAAAGACCTTTCGTATTCGCACCGGAGATGGAACGATTCGCATTGAGAGATGACGGCAACAGTTGACATCGATCGCCGCTTAGTGGGATAAGGGCTGCAGTGTTCACGGTCCAGACCTGCGCGTGTTGTTGTCCTGAGGCGTCCGCCTCCGGCAGCCGTGTAGTGTCTTCACCGATTGTGCACAACTAGTTCTCCAGCACCACCGATCAACCAAGACCTCAGGCCCGGAAGGCTTTCAGCTTTCCGGGCCTTTTTCTTTTTCCGGATGTGTTTATGCACTTGCCTGATTACGTCGAACCGTTTGTCGAAACCGATCCTGGCCGCTGGCGCGTAACCGGCGCCGTGGCCGGCACCGTCGCGCTTGCATTAGTGGGCGACGGGGACGCGTGGGTGCTCGGCTATCCGCTCGCGCTGGCGCTCGGCGCGGGTGCGGCGTGGTGGGCCGCATCCCGGTCTCGCGGTGATGAACCCGCGGCAGGGCTGCCTCGTTTGCCGGTGTTCCTGCGCTTCGACGATCGCCGCGCGGTCGTCGTCGGAGCCGGCCGTGTCGCCGCGGCGAAGATCCCGGCATTGCGCGCCGCGGGCGCGCGCGTCACGGTGATCGCGCCGGTGATTTCCGATGCGGTGCGGCAGCAGGAGGTCGACATTGTCGAGCGTCCATTCACGCCCGCCGATCTTGACGGCGCGTGGTTCGTCACCGCCGCAGCCACTCCGGACGTGAACCGCACCGTCCGTGATGCCGCCGAATCTCGCGGCGTCTTTGTCAATGCCGCGGACGATCCGGCAAATGCTACCGCCTATCTCGGCGGCACCATCGCTCGTGGCGGCGTAACGGTGGCGTTCTCGACATCCGGCAGCGCGCCGGCGCTCGCAGGCTTGCTGCGAGAGGCGTTCGACGTGCTGCTGCCCGACGACATCGACACCTGGGCACGGCGCGCGCACGAACTGAGCCTCGCGCAGCGGCGCGACGGCGTGCCGATGGAGGCGCGGCGGCCCGCACTGCTGCGCGCGTTGAACGAGCTGTATGAATCGCGGGAGGCAAGGTCATGAAGCGGCCGGAGCCAGGCCTGGTCTCCCTTGTCGGCGCCGGCCCAGGCCATCCCGACTATTTGACGCGCAAGGGTGAGCGTTGCCTCCGTGAGGCCGACGTCGTCTTCCACGACGCCCTGGTGACGAGCGATGTGCTAGCGCTCGCGGGCGATGCTGAGTGCGTCGACGTGGGCAAGCGGGCCGGAAGAGAAAGCGCTGCGCAGGAGGCGATTGAGGACGCGTTGATCGGTGCGTCACGCCGTGGGCTGCGCGTGGTCCGGTTGAAGGGCGGTGACGCATTTGTGTTCGGCCGCGGCGGTGAAGAAGCGCTGGCGCTCAGTGCGGCCGGCGTGCCGTTCGAGATCGTGCCCGGCGTATCCGCGTCAATTGCCGCGCCGGCCCTCGGGGGCATTCCCGTCACGCATCGCGGCTTGTCTTCCGCGTTCCTGGTCGTCAATGGCGCGGACCCCGATACGTTCGAAGAGCTGGTCAGCGGCGTCGCACCCGGCTCGATGACGCTGGTCGTGATGATGGCGCTTGGTGCGCGCGCGGCCATCGCCGTCGCCTTGATCAATCTCGGCTGGCAGGTTCGCATGCCGGCAGCCATCGTCGCCGGCGCTTCGATGACCGGCGCGTGGACGTGGCGCGGCACGCTCGCCGAACTGGGGGCGAGCGTCCTGCCGGAAACGGCAGCTGAACTGCCGGGGACGTTGGTGATTGGCCCGGTGACGGCCCTGCCGTTATCGGTGACCAACGGGCTGGCAGCGCCGGCGGAAGCGAGGGTGGTCTATGTCCGCGCATAATCGCCTCGAGACGCTGGGCCGGGCGCGGCTGTCATTTGCCGACGAAGCGGACATCGACGAATTTGCCGGCAAGCTGTCGCAATTCGAGCGCGGCGAGATTACCCCGGACGAGTGGCGCGCGTTTCGCCTGCTGCGCGGCACGTATGGACAGCGCCAGACCGACGACGCGCAGATGATTCGCGTCAAGATTCCCCAGGGCGTGCTGACCGTTGAACAGTTGGAGGCACTCGCGGACGTCGCCGAGCACTACTCGCGCGGCTTCGGCCACATCACGACCCGGCAGAACGTGCAGTTTCATTTTGTCCGGCTGCACGATGCCGAACCCGCGATGCGACGGCTCGCGGCTGCCGGCCTGACGACGCGTGAAGCGTGCGGCAACTCCGTCCGCAACATTACCGCGTGTCAGTTCGCCGGCGTCGCCGCCGACGAGCCGTTCGACGTCACCCCGTATGCGGACGCCCTGACACGCTTTCTGCTGCGCCATCCGCTCAGTTCGTCGCTGCCGCGAAAGTTCAAGATTGCGTTCGAGGGGTGCCCGCATGACCACATCAAGCTGACGATCAACGATCTCGGCTGGCGGGCGCAATTGCGTGATGGCCGGCGCGGCTTTCGCGTCTACGCCGGCGGCGGCACGGCGACGATGACCACGACCGCGGCGGTGCTGTTCGAGTTCCTGCCGGTCGAAGAGATGCTCAACGTAGCCGAGGCGATCGTGCGCGTCTTCCACGAACGCGGCGACTATAAGCACCGCCAACGCAACCGCATGAAGTTTCTGATCAAGGCGATCGGATGGGATGCCTTCCGCTCCGCGTTCGACACCGCGCTCGTGGCGATTCGTGCCGAGGGCGGACACCCGCTCAGCTTCGAGATGGCCCCGCTCGCGCATGAGAGTGCGCCGGACTGGCCGCGCAGCCGTCCGCCGGCGCTCGACGACATCGCGACGCGCGTCGCCGCGGCGGTCATGTCGGGACCCGGTATCGTGCCTGAACTTCGCACGCAGGTGACTGGGGATGATTCGCACTATCGGCGATGGGTTCGCAGCAATGTTCGCGCGCAACACGACAGCGACTACGCGTGTGCCGTCGTCACGGTGCCGCTTGGTGACATGAGCGGAGCGCAGTATCGCGTGATCGCTGAGCTGGCGTCGGCGTACGCTGACGCCACGGTGCGAGTCACGAGTGCGCAGGACCTGGTGTTCCGCTGGGTGCGTCGCGCGGACTTGCCTGGATTGTTCGCGCGGCTGCAAGCGGCTGGCCTCGGGCTGCCCGACGCCGACACCATCGCCGACGTCACCAGCTGCCCGGGAGCGGAGTCATGCAAGCTCGCGGTCACCCAATCGCGCGGGCTGGGCCAAGCGATCGAACACCATTTGCGGGAGACGCCGGAGTTGATCGACATGGCCCGCGATCTCGACGTCAAGATCAGTGGCTGCCCCAACGGGTGTGGACAGCATCACATCGCCACGATCGGCTTCCAGGGCAGCTTGCGCAAGATCGATGGCCGCGCCGTGCCGCAATACTTCATCCTGGTTGGTGGCGGCATCGACGCCGAGAGGACCACGTTCGGGCGCCTGTCAGCGAAGGTGCCGGCGCGCCGCGCCCCGGCCGCGCTGGAGCGACTGGTGCGGCTGTATGCCGCCGAAAAGGCGGACGGCGAAACGGCGCTGGCATTTTTCAGGCGGCTGGAGCCGGCGCGCGTGAAAGCGCTGCTTGCCGATCTCGAGACGCTGACCGGCGAGACGGCGAGCATGGAGGACTACATCGATCTGGCCGAGACGACGGTGTTCCGGCCCGAGACGACGGAGGGCGAGTGCGCCGTCTAGGTGTAAATGTCAAAGAGGTTGTTCATCTTACATAGCCTCTTGAAAACGCATCCACGGCGAGCGACGGCCGAGGCTCGCATGCGGACGGCGGTGGTTATAAAACCGGAGATACGGGCCGAGCGCGGCGGTGCGCCGCGCCGAGCTCCGATACGGCACCCGATACGCCCATTCGCGGAGCAAGGTCTGGATGAAGCGCTCGGCTTTGCCGTTGGTCTGCGGGCGATAGGGCCGTGTGAAGCGATGGCGCAGGCGCCAGCGTCGGCAGACGGCCGCAAAGGCGTGCGAGCGATAGACCTTCGCATTATCGGTCAGCAACCGGCGAATGTGAATGCCGCGGCGATGAAACCGGGTGAGGGTCTGGTGGAGAAACGCCGCGGCCGCCGGGGCATCGTCGGCCGACAGGACGGCCGCGTGCGAGAGCCGCGTCGCATCGTCAATCGCCACATGCAGATACTCCCAGCCGGCGCGTCGGCCGCGCCGCCGACGATCGCCATGCATGCGATGGCCGACGCACGTCACGCGGCCCAGCCGCTTGAGGTCCAGGTGCAGCAGATCACCGACGTGGGGCCATTCATAGCGCTGCGCCGGGGGCGCCGGCTCGAGCCGCGCGATCCGATTCAGACCGACCCGCGCCAAGACCCGCGTGACGGTCGAGCGCGGAATGCCCAACGCCGCACTAATTTGCCACGCCGTCGCTCGCGTGCGTCGCACCGTGATGATGGCGCGCTCGATCGACGCCGGGAGGCGCCGCGGCTGCCGGTGCGGCCGCGACGAGCCATCCGCGACGTTGGCCTGGCGGGCGCGCGCGACCCACTTCGCGACGGTGCGCACACTGATGTCGAGGGCCTCCGCAATCCGAGCGTAGGTCCAGCCCTGCTGCGCCCGCGTGGCAATCAGCTGTCGCATCTTCGGCGTCGTCTTCGCGTTACGATGAACTCTCATTCGGGAGCGCCTCCAGAAACGCTGGAAAGGTGTGGTAACCCCCATTGTTTCCAGAGACTCCCGAATGAACAACGTCTGTAGCATTCACATCTAGGCCACAGATTGGCCACCGATTAAACACAGATTAGACACCGATCACCGATCCGGCATCGACTATCCGCGAGTTGCCGCGAGAGCCTTTCCGGCGAGCTGCAGGTGTTCCACGGCGGCCTGGATCAGGTTGCGGCGCGTCGTGTGCGTGCGCCACGCGGCGTAGACATGGCGGCGGAGCGCCGGTTCTGATCCGACCACGGTGACGCCCTTGGGCACGGGGCCGCGACCGAGTCTAGGCAGCACGCAGCAGCCGAGCCCGGCGGCCACCAGCGCGAGCTGCGTCTGGTACTCGCCCGCAGTGTGCGCGATCTTGGGTTCATGGCCCTCCTTGCGGAGGGTGTGCATCAGGAAGTCGTGGCAAATAGATCCCAATGGCCACGCGATCCAACTCTCGCCGGCCAGCTGGCTGAGCCGAATCGTCTTGCTGGCTGACAAGCGATGGCCTGGCGGTAACGCAATGTCGGCGATGTCATCAAAGAGGGGAGCTTTGGTCAGCCCATCGGGCAGCGCAATCGGCGCGTTCTGCCAGTCGTTGATGACGATCACGTCGACGTCGCGGCGGACCAGGCGGGGAATCGACTCGTGCGGTTCCTGTTCGTGAAAGGTGATCCGCAGCTGGGGATATTGCTTCAGCAAGGCGCGCAATGCCTGCGGCGCGAGTCCCCGCGCGGCGGTGGCAAACGCCGAGATGACCAACTGGCCGGCGACGGCCGTGTCGGTGCCCTCGAGCTCGGCCTCGGCCTCCTCGAGCAGGGAAAGGACGCGCAGCGTCCGCGACACCAGCGCCGCGGCGGCGTCGGTCAGGCGGACACCGCGGCCATGGCGCTCGAGGAGTTGCTGGCCGGTCTCGGCTTCCAGCTTGGCCAGCTGCTGCGACACCGCGGACGTCGTGACGTGCAGGTGTTCAGCCGCCGCGAAGATCGAACCGTGCGCCGAGACGGCGTGCAGCGCGCGCAAGCGATCGAGGTTCAGCATGCGGCGATCTTACACAAAAGATTCTCTAAACAAAACAGTCAACAATAATTCACTTGTGCTTAAGGCTTGACGGGCGCATCGTAGGCCAATGGCGAACCCGCTGATCGATCTCGCATTGCTGGTCGTGCCCGGTGTGATTTGGGGCGCGTCGTTCCTGTTCATCGCCGAAGGGCTCACGGCGGTTGGACCGAACGGGGTGACCTTCACGCGGCTGGTCATCGGGTTCCTGACGCTGTCCCTGTTCCCATCGGCTCGTCAGCCGGTGGCGCGGGCCGATTGGGCAGGAACGGCGGCGCTCGGCGTGCTGTGGTTTGCGTTTCCGCTCAGCATGTTTCCCTTTGCCGAGCAGCGGGTGTCGTCCGCGCTGACCGGGATGCTCAACGGCGCCACGCCGCTGTTCGTCGCCGCGGTCGCCAGCGTGGTTGCGCACCGGTTGCCGGGGCGGGGCACGTTGGCCGGCCTCGCGATTGGTTTCGGCGGCGCCGTGTTGATGGCGCTGCCGGCCATGGATGGATCGAGCAGCACCATCGGCGTCGTGTTGATCCTGGCGGCGCTGATGTCCTACGGCGCGGCGCTGAACGTGGCGCGGCCACTGCAGCAACGAAACGGCGCCGTGCCGGTGATCTGGCGGGCGCTGGGCATCGCGATCATCCTCACCGCGCCATTGGGATTGCCGGCCGTCCTCAACGGTCACTGGTCGCTGTGGCCGGCGCTGTCGATGCTGGGTTTGGGCGCGGGCGGCACGGCGATCGCCACCATTCTCACCGCGACGGCCGCGGGACGGATGGGCGCGACGAAGGCGGCGGTGTCGGCCTTCATCATTCCGGTAGTCGCGCTGCTGCTCGGCGTCATGGTACGCAACGAGACCGTCAACTCGCTCTCGATTGCCGGCGCCGCCGTCTGCCTGCTCGGCGCCGCGATCCTTCGCAATCCGTCGATATTGGCCGGCTGGCTACCGAGGCGATCTGTTGGCGTAGGTGCTCGGGTCTAGCACGCCGGCGGCCGCGAATGCGTCGCGGCGCTCGCGGCACTTGCTGCACAGGCCGCAATGCTGCGGCAGTCCGGCACCCGCGGCGTCGAAGACCGGGTTCATGCACGACAGCGTGTACTCCAGGGGCACGCCGAGCTCGGCGCCGCGCCGGATGACGTCGGCTTTTTCCCATGTCAGAAATGGCGTCGCGATCTCGATCGCGTGATCGAGGCCAAGCGAGAGCGATTGCGACATCGATGCGAAGAAGGCAGGGCGCGCGTCCGGAAACGGATTCCCTGAGAGCGGCCCAAGCGCAATGCGATGCGCCCTGGCCTTCGCGGCGACGACGCCCGCTTTCGTCAGCAGCACCAGGTTGCGGCCGGCCAGATACACGTCTTCATCCGGCGTGTCGTAGGCCGGCGGCACGCCGCGAATGGCCCAGTGCGTCGGCGCGTAGACATCGCGCATCGTGAACGACACGCGCTGCAGCGCCTCGGCGCCGTTGGCAAAGACCGGCGCCGCCAGCAGCCGCTCAACCATCGCGACTTCAGCGGCTTCCCACGCCAGGCCCACGCTGACATACACGGGCAACACGCGCGCGCGTTGCGCTTCGTGCGCGGCGAGGACCGCGCTATCGAGACCGCCTGAGAGCAGGACAACCGTCATGGGACGCACGAGCCAGTAAACTGTGCGAGCGTGATCATAGTCTTTGATCTGGACGGAACGCTGATCGATTCGGCGCGCGACCTTGGAGAGTCCATCGGCGAGTTGCTCGAGAGCTATGGCTCGCCGCCGTTGCCGCTCGATGAAGTGGTGACGATGGTCGGGGAGGGCGCGCCGATCCTGGTGCGGCGCGCATTACAGCGGTCCGGACTTGCGCCTGCCCCCGATGAGGCGCTCAGCCGATTCATGCAGATCTACGATCGACGGCTGATGGATCACACCGTTCCCTATCCCGGCATCGTCGAAACCCTGGCGGTGTTGGTGCAGCGAGGCCCGCTCGCGGTGTTGACCAACAAGCCGCTCGGCCCGTCGATCGGTATCCTCGAAGCGCTCGGCCTCAGGGGATTTTTCTCCCGAGTGATCGGCGGCGACAGCGAGTTCGGACGGAAGCCCGATCCGGCGGGCCTGCGATCGCTGCAATCGCTGGCGCCCGATGAGCAGCTGGTGATGATTGGCGATTCGCCGGCCGACTGGAAAGTCGCGGTGAACGCGGGGATCCCGTTCGTCTTCGCGCGGTTCGGTTTCGGCGCGCCGAAGTTTGGCGCATCGCCGCCGGCAACCCATCTCGTCGTCGATCACCCGCGCGAACTGATCTCGGTGCTGGACCGAATCAGCAGGTAACCAGCAGCTTCGACGCGGCGCGCGCGCCGATCGTCATGCGCTGATCGCCCTTTCCCTTCAACCGCACACTGTCCGAGACCTCGTCGCGGGCCTCGACCTCGATGGTCTGCCCAGGCTTGAGGTGATGGCTTTCGAGGAAGCGTAGGAACGCCGCGTCCTGATCGGTGACGCGCGCCACCGTCACCGGCGTATTGAGCGGGCAGGTGAGCAGCGTCTCGAGCGCGCGTTGCGCCAGCTGCCCGTCGGCATTCGGAATGGGATCGCCGTGCGGATCAAATTCGGGCCGGCCGAGCATTTCGTCGATGCGCTCGATGAGGCGGTCCGACACCACATGCTCCATCTGTTCGGCATCGTCGTGAACCTCGTCCCAATTCATGCCCATGACCTGGACCAGGAACAACTCGATCAGCCGGTGACGTCGAAGGACGCGCGCCGCGAGCTTCTCACCCGCGGCTGTGAGGCGAACACCGCTATAGGGCTCATAGCTGACAAGGCCCGACTCGGCAAGCGCCTTCACCATCGTCGTCGCGGTGCCCGGCGCAATACCGAGCGCAGCGGCGAGCTGACCCATCGGGACCAGTTTCTGGCCCGCGACCAAATGGGTCTCACCCGCGAAGATTGCCTTGAGATAGTTCTCGACGGTGCTCGACGGAAGCATAGCGCCATCAACATCTTAGCAAAGTTCACCTACGCGGGGCTTGATTCTTCGCTGAATAGCAGATAATATTTTGAGCGTTCAAAATTATCTTGTGACCGAGATGACATCGAATCCTTCCTCGCCAGCTGTAGCGGTACCGTCGCTGCCCGAAGTCTACCGGACGATCGAAATCCCACGCGCCGGCACGGGCTGGAGGCGGTTCCTCGCATTCCTGGGTCCCGGCTATCTGGTGTCGGTCGGCTACATGGACCCGGGCAACTGGGCGACCGACATCGCCGGCGGTTCGAAGTTCGGCTACACCCTGCTCAGCGTCATCCTGATTTCAAACCTGATGGCAATTCTGCTGCAGTCGCTTTGCGTGCGGCTTGGCGTTGCCACCGGGCGTGACCTGGCCCAGGCCTGCCGCGATTACTACTCCCGACCGGTCTCGGTGATGTTGTGGATTCTCTGCGAGATCGCGATCGTGGCGTGCGACCTCGCCGAGCTGCTTGGCAGTGCGCTGGCGCTGAAGCTGCTGTTCGGGCTGCCGATGGCCATCGGGGTGTGCCTGACGACGGCGGATGTGCTGGTGCTGCTGCTGTTGCAGAACAAAGGCTTCCGTTACACCGAGGCGATTGTGATCACGCTCGTTGCCACCATCGCGGTCTGCTTCGGCTTGCAGGTCTTCATGTCGAGTCCTGATTGGTTGGCGGTGGCCGGCGGCCTCGTTCCAACGGCCCAGGTGCTGCGCGATCCCGGGATGTTGTACATCGCGATGGGCATCCTCGGTGCGACCGTGATGCCTCACAACCTGTACCTGCATTCGTCGATTGTGCAGACGCGCGCCTGGCGGGGTGCCGACGCAGACAAACACGAGGCGATTAAATTTGGCACCATCGACTCGACGGTCGCGTTGTCGATGGCGTTCTTCGTCAATGCCGCGATCATGGTGGTCGCCGCTGCGGTGTTCAATCGCGCGGGGCGGTTCGACGTCGCCGATATTCGCGACGCGTACTTGTTGCTGTCGCCGCTGCTTGGCGTCGCCTTTGCGAGTTCGCTGTTTGCGTTGGCGCTGCTGGCGTCCGGTCAAGCCTCCACGCTGACGGCGACGCTCGCCGGCCAGATCGTCATGGAGGGTTTCATTCACATCCGGTTGCCGGCGTGGCAACGGCGGCTGGTCACGCGCCTGCTGGCGTTGATTCCGGCGCTCATCACGATTGTGTGGTTCGGCGAGGGCAGCACGGGATGGCTGCTGGTGCTCAGTCAAGTGGTGCTCAGCCTGCAGTTGTCGTTCGCCGTCATCCCGCTCGTGATCTTCACGAGCGACCGGCAGCGCATGGGCCCATTCGTCAACCCGAAGTGGCTGACGGCGCTGTCGTGGCTGGTCGCCGTCGCCATCGCAGCGCTGAATGGCTGGCTGCTCGTCCAGACCTTCCTGAAGGGCGCCTAGGCGCGATCGCGCGCACGCTAAGATGGGACCGTGCCGTCCCTTCGCAGCGCGTTCGAAACGCCGCAGGCAAAACGCCAATACGTCCGCGCGCTGTTTGCGACGATCGCCGATCGCTATGACCTGATCACGTCATTGCTGTCGTACGGACAGGACGCACGCTGGAAGAGGAGGCTCGTCGCGCTCGCCGACGTTCGTCAGGGCGAGCGGGCCCTCGACCTGGCCAGCGGCACCGGCGACATCGCCTTTGCCGTCGCCGCGCGCGGCGCGAAAACCATCGGACTCGACATCACGCATCGGATGTTGCAACTGGCGCGCGCCAAGTCGCCGGGCGCGCCCTTCGTCACCGGCGACATGATCGCGCTGCCGTTCGCCACGGGTTCGTTTGATCTCGTCACGACCGGCTACGGCCTGCGCAACGTGCCCGACTTGCCGTCCGCGATCGACGAAATTGCGCGGGTGTTGAAGCCCGGCGGACGCTTGTTGTCGCTTGATTTCAACAAGCCGCAAAACGCGATCGTTCGCGTGGCCTACCTGACCTACCTGACCGCTGTCGGCTCGCTCCTGGGTTTGGTGCTGCATGGCGACCCGGACACCTATCGCTACATTCCCGCGTCGATTCGCCGCTATCCCGGCGCGCAGGGGGTGGCTGATCGACTGCAGGGCCGGGGCTTTGAGCAGGTGACGGTGATTCCGCTGCTGTTTGGGCTAATGACCCTTCACCTCGCGCGTCGACGGCGGTAACGATTGGGACTCTTTCGACCGATGTATTACTCGAAGGACGTCACGGCTCGTGCCGCCGCGTGCAACGCCGTTACGCCGCGCGCATCACGGTCACAGCGTCCGATCGGTGGCTCGATATGTATTTGAGGCGCGTGGCACCTTGGCTTTAGTCGAATCCCTGCTCTCCGCGATTGTCCGCGCCGATGGCGATGCCCTCGTCATGCATGTCGGCGAGCGCCCGTATGTCGTGGTCGGCTCGCAAACGATCCATATTTCGACGCACGACCTCAATCTCGAGGCCATGACGGGGATGCTGTCGGAGCTGCTCCCGCAGGGCGCCCACCAGCAACTCGACGAGTTCGGCGCCGTCGAACACAAGATGCCGCCGACCAGCGACGATCGCTTCAACGTGGTCGCGGCGCGTGGCGGCGATGACATCTGGATCGAGATTCGCCGCCGCCGCCAGGCAACGACGGTCGACCACGCACCCACCGCGCAAGGCCCGCCGGACGCTGAAGCGACTGTTATCAGGCCGGAAACAGAGTCGCCGGACACGGAACGCCTCGAGCTCGAGCGTCGCGACGCCGAAATGCACGACGCCGAACGGGTTGAAGCTGAGCGGATTGAAGCCGGCGGTGTGGAGGCCGACCGTGTGGAGGCCGATCGCGCCCATGCGGAGCGTGTTGAACGCGAACGCCGTGAGGCCGAGCGTCTAGAAGTTGATCGTCTCGAAGCCGAGCGCCGCGAAGAAGAGAGTCGCGAAGAAGAGCGCCGCAAAGAACAACGACGGCTCGAAGAGCAGGCCGTTGGCGCTGCGGCTCGAGCCGAAATGGCCGCCGCGGAAGCGGCCGCCGCCATGGCTGCGTCCGAAATGCCCGTTGTCGTGCCGATGACTCGCACCGTCCGAATCGAAGTGCCGCCCCGCGCCATCCACTCGCCTCCGGTCTTCCCTGATGTGCAGCGACTGCTGAAAGTCGCCTCGGCGCAAGGAGCCGTGGCGTTGTTGATCACTCCCGGGGTGCGACCGTTGATTCGCGTCGACGGCGAGCTGCGCAACCTCGACTCGGAAGCGATCCTGTCGCGATCGGACGTCGAGCGCATCATCACGCAGGTCACGCCGATCGGCGCCAGCGAGGCCATCGGCACAGCAGCGGCGGGCGATTGGACGGCGGAGTTCGACGAGATCGGCCGCGTCCGCTGCACGACGTTCGTCGACCATCGTGGCCCCGGCATGTGGTTTCGCGTGGTCGCAACCCGTGCGGCCACCGCTGAGCAACTGGGATTGTCGGCCGACATACAGATGCTGGCGACCGAGCCGGCAGGCCTCGTGCTCGTGACGGGCCCGCGCGGCAGTGGCAAGTCCACGTTGATGTCGGCGTTTATCGATCTCATCAACCGTCAGCGTGCCGAATACGTGATCTCGCTCGAGCGGCACGTTCAGCTCCTGCACGACCCATGCGCGGCCATCGTCAGCCAGCGCGAGGTAGGCGGCGGCCAGGAAGAGGCTTTGCTGGCGCTCGGCCTGGCTCTTCGCGAGGGCCCGGACGTCCTGGCCGTCGACGAACTGCTCTCGCCGGTCATGGTCCCAATGCTGTTGAGCGCGGCGTCGGAAGGCTTGCTGGTGCTGGTGTCATTCGCCGCCGCCTCGACAACGGAGGCGGTGCAACGCTTCATCGACATGACTTCTCCGGAACTCCGCCAGAGCGTGCAAAGCGCCATGGCGGAATCGTTCCGCGGCGCCGTCGCGCAAGTGCTGCTGAAGAAGGCCGCCGGCGGGCGAATCGCCGGGCGCGAAATCATGATGGCCACGGCTCACACGGCGCGCTTGATCAATGACGGACAGACCGAGCAACTTGCGCTCGCTGTGGACGAGGGCCGGAACCACGGCATGGCGTCGTTCACCACTGTGTTGACCGACTTGGTCCGTTCAGGAGCGGTCGACGTGCGCGAAGCGTTCCGCAAAGCCGCGGATCGCCAGCAATTGCTCGACAGTCTCAGGCGCAGCGGCGTCGATACGGCCGCCGTCGATCGATTGGTCTAGGCAGGCCATCAGGCCATCAGGCTATCAGGCCATTCAGGCTATCAGGCCATCAGGCCATCAGGCTATCAGGCCATCAGGGACTACAATCGAAGCAATGGCTGACGTTGGAGTGGTACGCAAGCGCGTACGGTTTGCGATCGAACAAGCTCGCCGGGACGCCTCCGAGCGCCGCGGACGGGTCGCTGAGGCGCGCAAGCACTACGAATCGTTTCTCGAAAACTCCGCCATTCCGGTGTTCAGGATGTTCGCGGGCATTCTGAAGGCGGAAGGACTCGCCTTCGAGGCGATGACGCCGGCGGACGGCGTGCGCCTGCAGTCGGAACGCAATCGAGACGACGCGATCCACCTCGAACTGGATGCCTCGGCCGACCCGCCGCAGCCGCTCGTCACGATCACCAGAACCCGCGGCAGCCGCGTCCTCCAGACCGATCGCGCCATCAAGGGCAGCGTTCCCCTCGAGCAACTGACCGAGGACGACGTGGTCGAGATGCTGATCGAGGAACTACGGCCATGGTTGGCCTGACAACATAGGTTCCAAAGGTTCCAGGATTCCAGGATTCCAAAGGCGTCGTTCTGCTGCAGTTCCAGGTTCGGCCGATTGCGCGATCGATACTTAACACGTAACCCTTGGAACTGCGGCAGAACGATGCCTTTGGAACCCTGGAACCTTTGGAACCTTGGAACCCAGGTTCTTTAGACGACTTTTTGTTGTCTTAACCCCTCGATCGCGTTCGCGTCATAACCGATCTCGGCAAGCACGGCCTCGGTGTGCTGGCCTAGTATCGGCGGCGGAGTACGCACACTGGCCTCGGTTGCCGAGAATTTGATCGGCGCGCCGATCACGCGCGTGGCGCCCGCGGTCGGATGCATCATCGTCTTGATCATCTCGCGCGCCTCGAGCTGCGGGTCGTTCAACATCTGGGCGATGTTGCGCACTTCGCCATTGGCGACGCCGGCGTCGTTGAGGATCGCAATCCACTCCGCGCTCGTTTTCGTGCGGAACACCGCGTCGATCGGCGGCCGCATCGCCTCGTAGTGCTCCATCCGATCCTTGTTGGTGGTGAACCGTGGATCAGCGGCCAGCTCCGCCAGCCCGATCGCGGGGCAGAACTTCTGCCACGTGGCGTCGTTGCCGACGGCGACGACGATGTCGCCGTCGCTAGTGGTGAAGGTTTCATACGGCGCGATGGTCGCGTGCCGGTTGCCCTGGCGCGGCGGAATCTTGCCGTTGGCAAACCAGTTGGCGGCCTGGTAGGTGAGCAGCGCCGCGGTGGTGTCGAGCATGCCGATGTCGACGCGCTGGCCTTTACCCGACCGCTCGCGCGCGAGCAGCGCCGCGGTGATCCCCTGGGCGCAATACAATCCGGCGACCATGTCGGTGATTGCGACGCCAAGGCGATATCCGGGACGATCAGGGTCGCCCGTGACGCTCATCAAGCCGCCTTCGGCTTGCATCACCGCGTCGTATCCCGCTTCGTCGCGGCGCGGGCCGGTCTGGCCGTATCCCGAAATCGACGCATAGACCAGGCGCGGATATTTCGCGTGGACGGTCTCCCAGCCGAACCCGTTCCGGTCGATGGTGCCGGGCCGGAAGTTTTCGACGAACACATCGGCGCGCGCAATCAATCGATCGAGCACCTCCCGGCCGGCCGGCGGCTTGAAGTCGCAGGTCACGCTTTCCTTGTTGCGATTGATGCTGAGAAAGTACGCGCTCTCGGTGCCGAGGAACGGCGGGCCCCAGTGGCGCGTGTCGTCACCCTTGCCGGGTTGCTCGACCTTGATTACTCGGGCGCCGAGGTCGGCGAGAATCATCGTGCAATAGGGACCGGACAGCACGCGCGTCAGGTCGACAACGACAAATCCAGAAAGCGGTCCGCTCATCAGTGGTCTTTGAGGCTTTGAGAAATGCGCGACAGGTCGCTGAGCAGCGCATACGCGGTCTGCGTCAGGTTGCCGGATCGTTGGACGATACCGATCTCGCCGAGCAGGTCGGTGGACAGATACAAGGCGTTGTTGAGATCGACCATGCCGGCCAAAGGATCGAGGTGATCGAGCAGTTCGGGTTCGACGCGCGCCTTGACCTTGCCGCCTTGCCGGGACGCCGAGGCGACGAGCCGGATACGCTTGTTGCGGGCGATGGCGTCGCGCACGTCATGACCGGTGAGATCGCGGATGCCGCTCCGCTGCACGTGGTGCGGCGTGATGACGCCGCCCATCAGCACGTTGACGAGCGCCGCCGTCTTGGCGGCGGCATCCCAGCCGTCGATGTCCAGTGACGGATCCGCTTCGGCGATCCCTCGCGACTGCATGTCGGCCAGCGCATGATCGAACTCCGCACCGCGCTCCAGTTCCGACAGGATGAAATTGCTGGTCGTGTTGATCACGCCGCGAAAGCCGTCGATGGTGATCGCCGGCAGTGTTTCGCGCGCCAGGTTGAAGACCGGCACGCCGTCCATCACGGCGCCTTCGAAGAAGAACCGGCGGTCGACTGACTCGGCCAGCGCATCGAGCTCGTGATACGCAAACGCCGCCGGCCCCTTGTTGGCGGTAATGACGTGCGCCTGTCCTTCGAGCGCGGCGCGCACGTGCGAGACCGCCGGTTCGCCGCGATCGATGTCGAGCACGGTGGTCTCGACGCACACGAGACGTCCATCCGCGGCTTCGTCCGCGAAGGCGTGCGCGACCTGGCGGACGACGTCGATGCCGCTGCGCTCGCGCGGTGACGGGTCGAGGTGATCGAGCGATTGACGCTGTTCGACGGCGGCGATGGCGCGCCTGGTGTCGACACCGGCTGGATCGATCACGGTGCCGTGGTGCCGCGTGGCAATCGCGGCGACCTGCCAGGTGAAGTCGAGACGGTCCGCGGTTTCACCGAGCAGCCGGATGAACCGCCGCGCGACGTTGCCGAAACCAATGAGGACCAGGATCAGGTCTGGCCGGGTCATGCGATCGAGGGAGTGGACCTTTCGCGCATTGGGATGGTGCTGAGCAGATCGCGCAGCCTGTCGAGGCCCGCGCGGTTGTAGTCAGGCGGCTCGCCGAAACCCAGGCGCAGGTAGCCGTCCATGCCGAAATGGTCGCCAGGCACGACCAGGACGCTGTGCTCCTCCCGCAGCCTGTTGACCAGCGTCGTGGAATTGATCGCGTGGTCGTAGCGCACATAGACAATCGCGCCGGCTTCCGGCGCGATCCACTGGAAGCCGCCGGTGTCGGTCAACCAGGCCTCAATCAGCGGCAGGTTGCGACGCAAGATGGCGCGCGTCCGTTCGAACAACTGCGTGCGGCGCTCCGGCTGCAGCGCCACGAGCGCGAGCCGATCGCTCAACGCCCCGGGCGCGATCGTGACGTAGTCGTGATAGGACCACAGCGAGGCGACCCGTTCCTGGGGCGCGACGATCCAGCCAATGCGAAGCCCGGGCAGGCCGTACGCTTTCGACAGGCCGCTGGTGATGATGGCGCGGGGCGACCGGCCCCACATCGACGCGGTCTCGTGGCCGTCGATCTCGGCGCCGCGATACACCTCGTCGGACAAGATCCACGCGCCATGACGATCGGCCGCTCGCGCGATCGCGTCGAGATCGGACGCGGTCAGGCGTGCGCCGGTCGGGTTATTCGGATTGCAGATCACGATCAACTTCGTGTTCGACGTGACCAGGCGATCGAGCTCGGCGGTGTCGGCGCGCCAGCGTCCCGTAGC
>JADMIO011107781.1_pt1 | contig 17681 bp, 18 predicted proteins | sample 8958161 | NCBI WGS metagenome assembly JADMIO01 (sample SAMN16585339, study PRJNA669376) | soil metagenome | isolation source: Crop rotation soil | place: USA: Cullars Rotation, Alabama | collected 2011
GCCGCGACTTCAAGTCACGTGAATTCCAAGCTTCGGATCCCACTGTGCTGGAAAGTGGGCGCAGATGTCGGTGTGAATCTCCGCCTGGGTCGACCGTGTCTGATATGTATTTCCGCAAGCGCAACGAACGGTGGCGGTTGCGTACACTGGATGGATATCGGGCTTCATTTTGGCACTCTCTTGGTTTTCGAAGGCAGCTTGGAAGTATAGCTAAGCTGGACTGCTTAAACAAGTTAAGACGTGCGGAGTGAGGACTGAAAGCGAACTACCCCGCTGTTAGCTGATGGCAGCACGCTGTTAGCTGTTCGCTGCCTGCAACCAGACGGACTCATTGCATAACGGCGGACTGAGCCCGCCTTTCGTCGGACTCCCGGGAGATCCGTCTGGTGGCTTCCAGCCAAGAGCTATTAGCTAGCTGCTAACAGCTAACCGAGAGGCAGTTCGCTTTTAAGCCACTCAATCCCGCTCTGCAACTTTGACAAACCGCTGGTTCAGCCTGACAAACCCTTTTGCCAATCTGGCAAAATCCGGCCGGTACACCCGTTGCCTTTCCCTCCTGCCGTCCGAAATCCAAAACCCTCAACAAGGAGACGAAAATGCTTTACAGGATGACGACGAGCGCCCCGATTTTCGGCCTCCGGCGCGAAATCGACCGGTTGTTCGAAGACACTTTTGCCCGCGAGGGCGGCAGCTTTACGCCGGCGGTTGACATCAAGGAAAACGAGCAGGAAATCCGGCTCGATGTCGAGCTGCCCGGCCTCAAGCCGGAGAACGTCGAAGTCATCGCCGAAAACGGCGTGCTGACGATTCGCGGCGAGAAGCGCAGCGAGCGCAAGGAAGGCGAAGACAGCCGCTACCAGGTCGTTGAGCGCAGCTACGGCACCTTCGTGCGCACTTTCCAGTTGCCGCAGGGCGTCAACGAGGATCTGATCAAGGGCGATTTCGAGCACGGCGTACTCAGTATCAGCATTCCGAAAGCGGCGCTGCCGCAGCCCAAGCGGATTCAGATCGGTGGCAATCAGGAGAAGCAGCAGGCGACGGTTGGCAGCGGCAACGTCTCGAACCAGCAGTCGACCAGATCCGGCAAGAGCTCGACGACCACGTCGCAGCGGGAGCGCGATAACGAGAAGATGGCCGCCTCCTCTCGCTAAGAATTCTTTTGCACACGAGGCTCACCGCATGGTGAGCCTTTTTGCATCTTTCGCCGATGCGAATCCGTGTCGTTGCTTCACTTTGCCTCTCGCTGTTTACGCGATCGATCGCCGCGCAAAAAACGGCTGCACAACCACAACCACAGCCGCTGACGATTTCAACCGCCGAGCCGGGATCGAACCTCACGGTTTATCTGCTCACGTTCGGTTGGGGCGATGCAGTCTGGGAGCGATTCGGACACAACGCGATCTGGATCAGAGATCGCGCGCACAACACGGACCTCACCTACAACTGGGGCATGTTCGACTTCAACCAGCCGCATTTCATCTGGCGGTTCGTGACCGGTGACACGCGGTACTGGATGGAGCCGATCGACTTGCAGCCGATGCTGCGCTATTACCGCCAGTACAACCGATCGATTCTGGCGCAGGAGCTCAACCTCACTCCTGCCCAGAGACTCGAGCTGCAACGGTTCGTGATGATCAATGCGATGCCGCAGAACAAGTTTTACCGGTACGACTACTACCGCGACAACTGTTCGACGCGCCTGCGCGACGCACTCGACCACGCGCTCGGTGGCCAGCTGCAGACAGCAACCGTGTCGCGAATGACTGAGGGCACGTATCGTTGGCACACCCAGCGATTGATGAAAGGTGATCTGCCCCTCTACACGGGTGTTACCCTCGCACTCGGCCGCCCCTCCGACAAGCCGCTGTCAATGTGGGAGGAGATGTTCCTGCCAGTGCGGATGGCAAATGATCTTCGCACGGTCACAGTCACAGACAGCACTGGCACTCGCATTCCGCTCGTGCGATCAGAATCCACGTTGTTCGTCGCCGGCCGCGCACCAGAGCCGGCTGACGCGCCGAATTATTTGCCGGTCTTCGTGGGACTCGGGATTGCCTACGCCGCGCTGCTGGTGATTCTTGTGCGCAGCGCTGAAGGCGGTAGTCGCGGCGCATTGTTTGGGGCGACAGCACTGTCGACACTATGGAGTTTGATCGCGGGCGTCGCTGGTCTGGCGCTCGTTTTCGCCTGGGTTTTCACGCGCCATTACTTCATGGGGCGCAACGAAAACCTGATGCATTTCGATCCACTGTCCATCGGTCTCGTGGTACTCGTCCCGCTCGCGATTTACGCCCGGAAAGCCCAGTCGCGCGCGGTGAAGCTCGCCGGCTGGATCGCGGCGATTTGTCTGTTCGGCTTTGTGGCCCAGAGTATTCCGTTCTTTTACCAGAAGAACGGAGAGATTATCGCGCTGGCGCTACCGATAAATCTGGCGGTGTGGTGGACGGTCCATCGCCTCAGCAACTACAGGCGTACTTCTTTGCCCTCTTCCGCCGCCTTGTAGATCGCTTCCATCAGCTTGATCACCTGGAGCTGATCGTCGGGCGGCTCGTACTGGGTGGTCTCGTTTACCACAGCTATGAAGTGTGCGAGCTCCGCGCGGTACGACTGTAGAAACACGCTCTCGCGAGCCGCGGCACCACTCGGTGAGACATCCGTCGGCTTACCGTTCAACAATTTCACGACGCGTAGAGGCGCCAGTCGTGCGCTGCCCCGCGCCGAGAGAACCTCGAACCACCACCGCTCTTCCTGACCCACGTAAGTCCACGACACGTCGAACGCAAAGCTTATCCCGGCGGCGCACTCGACATGAACGATCATCGAATCTTCGACTGACGCACCCCCGCGCGCACGATCCATGTGCGCGGTAACTCGCACGGGTTCCGGAAAATCGGCGACCCATAACGCGAGATCGACGAGCGGATATCCGTGCTCGAAGAACGCACCACCGCCTGCCTCGGGCCGTCTGAAACGCCAACCAGTGCGGCTTCCCGCGAACTGATACTGACCCGCTCTAACTCCGATGAGTCTGCCGAGCTCGCCCCCCTGCAGGAAGCGATAGAGCTGCTGGACGTCACTGCGGAAACGATGATTGTTCCCGACCACGACTTTGCGGCCGGCCTGCTTCGCTGCGGTCAGGATTCGTTCGACACCGCGCGACGTCAAAGACAACGGCCGCTCGCACAGAACATCGACCTTCGACTTGAGCGCGCGCAGCACATGCGGCTCGTGCAAATGATTGGGTGTTGCGATGATGACGGCGTCGACCTGATCGAGCTCGAGCAAATCCTCGATGTCGGTGAACACATCGGGAATCTTCATCCGCTCAGCGAGCGCGCTTGCTTTGGGACCATCGTTATCGCAGAGCGCGATGAGCTCGGCACCTTTCACTTTCATGAGTGCGGGCAGATGCGCGAGCTGCGAGATGGCGCCTGCTCCCACGAGACCGAGTCGCACGGTCTCGCGGGAGGTCTTACTCTCTTTGCCGCTAGCCGCCGATTCGGCCAATCGTTGTCCCCGGGTAGTAGGTCTCTAAAATCGTACGATAATTCTGCCCTGCCCGCGCGCGCCCGATCGCGCCCCACTGACACATTCCGATGCCGTGGCCGTAGCCGCGGCCGTTAATGACGAGAGTGCTGACTTCTCCGCCGCTTTTCTGCTCGGCAAACGTGAAGTATGTGCTATTGAGCGTGACACCAGTCGGGGTGCGCAGCACGAACCTAATGTCGTTTCCGCGCAAAGTGTAACTGCCAGATTCGGTCTGCACTGTCAACGCTGCGACGCGGCCTGATGGGGTGCGGCCTTGTTCGCGGATGTCAACAATTCTCCCCAGCCCGGATTTCGGCGCATTCGTATACGCTGCGAGATACTTCTCCATGACCGCACGCAAACCGTCCGCATCGAAGTTCTGCGTCCAGCTGAACCGGGGCGATGGGTCGCAGTAGTAATTGTCGCTGCCGGGAATTCGATCGCTCACCGGTCTGAGATACGGCTCGTCGGGCTGATTGTACCAAACCTCTGATACGGCGGCGGTGCTCCCGCCGCACGTCGAGTGATAGGGCGTCGTGATTGGCGCGCCATTGTACAGAACAATCACGTCCGCCGTCGTCTCGATCGCGCTATCGGCTTGCGGCTTCTCGGCGTCGGCACCGCCGTACACTTGATCCTGGACCGTCGCGTACATATCGAACGCGCGAGAGCCGGTGAGGTGCTTGTAGGCGTACGTACGCGCAGCTACGGCCTGGGCCTGAACGGCGGCGAATTCCGCCGCAGTACGATTTCCGATCTCGAGTGGAACGACCCCGCGCAGGTAATCATCCATCAGCACACGATTGATGACGAGTCTGCCAGAGTCGCCGGGAACGATTGCGAGCTCGCCGCGATACCGTTTGCCATCGAAGGTTACGAATGATTCGCCATTGGTCGGCCGCGCCGCAGGAGCCTGAGCCGTATCGTCCAGAGTTCCAAGAAGAATTCGGACGTATTGTCGCGACCCGGGTTGCAGTCCGACCCGCACTGTTGGAACGTTGCCGGCAGTAGTGCCTCGGGGCGGCGTCAGGGAAACGCACGCGGCAACAAGAGCGATTGGGGCAGCGATGAGGGCTGCACGCGACCTGATCGATTTAAGCAATTGCCACCTTCATTGCGTCACGCATTTTTTCCAAAGCGGTTGCGACATCGTCGTCGCTGTGCGCGGCGGACATGAAGCAAGCCTCGAACGCGGACGGAGCCAGGTAAACGCCGCGCTCCAGCGCAGCATGAAAGAAACGACGGAACATGTTCACATTGGAAGCCTTCGCATCAGCAAAGTTGCGAACGGGTTTCGAGCTGAAGAAAAAACCCCACATCGAGCCCGCACAGTCAGCAGTGAGTGGCACGCCGAACTCTCCCGCAATCTTTTGCAAACCTTCGACCAGCGTCGACGTACGTTTTTCTATTCTTGAGTGCAACCCTGGTGTCAGCGCCGTCAGCGTCGCAATGCCCGCTGCCATGGCCAGCGGATTTCCCGAAAGGGTGCCCGCCTGATATACCGGTCCCGTCGGCGCAACGCGCTCCATTGCCTCACGCCTTCCGCCGTAGACGGCAACGGGTAGTCCGCCGCCTATCACTTTCCCCAGCGTCGTAAGGTCAGCAGTAACGCCGAACCGATCCCGCGCGCCACCCGGAGCGATACGGAAGCCCGTCATCACTTCGTCGAATATCAGTAGCGCTCCGAGCTCGTCCGCGAGTGATCGCAGGCCGTCCAGAAATCCCGGCACCGGCGGAATGAACCCGGAGTTTCCGACGATTGGTTCGACGATAATTGCGGCGAGCGCCTTTCGATTGTTGTACGCCAGATCGCGCGCAGCGTCGAGATCGTTGAATGGCGCAGTTAGTGTCAGCGCAGCCAAGCCAGTTGGTACACCAGGAGAGTCGGGCAGTCCAAGGGTCGCGACGCCTGAACCCGCTCGCACAAGAAAAGAGTCGGCATGGCCGTGATAGCAACCCTCGAACTTGAGGATTGCGTCGCGAGCGGTGACCGCGCGGGCGAGACGAACAGCGCTCATCGTCGCCTCAGTGCCACTCGAAACGAATCGCATCATCTCGACGTGCGGCATGCGGTGGCGTACCAGCTCACCAAGCTCGACCTCGAGCTCAGTCGGCATGCCGAAGCTGGTCCCCTTCTCCATCGCCCTTTCGACAGCATCGAGCACGATTGGCGAAGCGTGACCGAGTACCAAGGGCCCCCACGACAGCACGAAGTCGATGTACTCTTTGCCGTCGACATCCCAGATCCGTGCGCCTTGGCCGCGGTCCACTACCACCGGCTCACCACCCACACTGTGGAATGCGCGGACTGGAGAGTTCACGCCGCCGGGAAAGAGCGAGCGCGCACGGGCCATCACATCGGAGGATCGCATCCTACCGACCGTAGCTGCCGCTCGTGACCTGCTTTAGTGGAAGCTCGCGCGATACACGTCGGCGTTCCGGCGCGCCGGAAGGAAGAATGGTGCGAATGACCGATGCCTGAAAATCATAATCGTCGACGACTTCCTCGACTGCGACTTCAACGATCGATCCCGGCGCCAACGCCTCATCGATGTGAGTCACGCCGTCAATGTCGTCAGCCTGCCACGGCAACCGCGCCTGCGATGTTCCGCGCTGCGAATCCAGTCGGTCAACGAGCACCGGCGCGGTGCGCCCGGTGCGGCTTTCGTATTTCTCGGCGGTGATCGCGCGCTGGACCTCGGTCAATCGTTCGAGGCGTTCGCGTTTAATCGTTTCGTGGACGTCGTCGACGTAGCCGGCGGCACGCGTTCCATCCTGCGGCGAGTACGCGAACACGCCAACGCGCTCGAACTGCATCTCCTGCAGGAATTCGACGAGTTCCTCGAACTGCGAGTCGGTCTCACCCGGGAAGCCGACGATGCACGTCGTGCGGATTGCCACATCAGGGATGGCCTGACGGAACTTGCGAACTTTCTCGCGAATGGTGCGCTTCCGCTCCGGCCTGCGCATGCGCGCCAGCACATCGTCGGACGCATGTTGAATTGGCATGTCGAGATACGGGAGAACGCGGTTGTGTCGCGCCACGACGTCCAGCAACCGATCAGTTATCCCCGCCGAGTACAGATAGAGCATCCGGATCCACGGCAGCGAAGTCTCGTTCACCAGCGCTTCGAGTAGCTCCGGAAGTTTCACACCGTCTCGACGATCGCGTCCGTAGTGGGCTAGATCCTGCGCCACCAGATTGATCTCCCGCGCGCCCTGCAGCTCCAGAAGCTGCGCTTCCCGCACCACTTCTTCGAGCGCAAAGGAGCGGTGCTTCCCGCGCATCAGGGGAATAGCGCAGAACGCGCAGCCATGGTCGCATCCTTCGCTGATCTTGAGATAGCGCACGTGCGGAAGGTCGCCGGCATAGACGCGTACACCGGGGTGAAGATCTTCCGCCGGGGCACCGAGTAGTCCGCGTTCATTCAACTCCGGCAACAGTCGCTGCATCTCCGAGGAGCCGAGAAAGACATCGACTTCCGGCAACGCCTCGACCAGCTCGTGCTTGTGTCGCTCGATCATGCAGCCGACCGCAACCACCGCCCGGCAGCACCCTTCATTCTTGAATCGCGCTGCTTCCACCATCGCGTCGATCGATTCCTTCTTGGCAGCGTCGATGAAGCCACAGGTGTTGACGATGATGACGTCAGCCTGATCGAGCTGGGTCGTGTACTCCGCGGAGTAGTCGGTGAGCTGCGCGAGGTAGCGCTCGCTGTCGACAGTGTTCTTGTCGCAGCCGAGGGTGATCAGACCGACTTTCACAGCGAGAGGCGAGAGGCGAGAGGCGAGAGGGGGGTCATCGGTAGTTACCGAATTTCAACTCCACTCCGAAATCCTTGGAACGAAGGAGCGCAATCGCCTGCTGCAGGTCATCGCGTGAGGGCGAAGTCACGCGAACCTGATCGCCCTGAATCGCCGCCTGCACTTTCTTGAGTTTTGCGTCCTTGATGGCGGCGGCGACTTTTTTCGCGGTCTCGCCATCGAGATTCATTTTCAACGCTATCTCACGCCGAACGGTGTCACCGCCGGCAGGTTTGATTTCGCCTGGATCCAGGTTTTTTACTGAGACACCGCGACGAATCAGCTTTGACTGAAGGACGTCCCACACGGCGTTCATCTTATAGTCGTTCTCGGCGGTGAGGTTGATCTTTCCTTCACCGCGATTGAGCTCGATGGTGGCCGGCGATCCTTTGAAGTCGTAGCGCTGGGAGATCTCCTTCTGCGCCTGGTTGACGGCGTTGTCGACCTCCTGTATGTCGACGCTGGTAGTCACGTCGAACGAAGCTTGTTGCGGCATGGAGCGAAATTTAACCGCAGCACGATATTTAAAGGAAAACGGCGGAGCGAACGTTCGCTCCGCCGTTTCGTTTCGAGCCCTAAGACTCTAGTTCACACCCATCGCCCGCGCGATGTTTATGCGACCGGCTCCGTACTGCTGACTGTTGCCACCGGGACCTGGTTGATCCGCGGAGTGACTGATGCGAGCGGCAATTTGAGATGGATTGTCGCCAAGTTGCCCCACGAGGAGCGCCGCCAGTCCAGTCACGTGCGGCGTCGCCTGACTCGTTCCCCGAACACCGAGCCTGAATTGTAGCGCCTGTCCTGTAACGGGGTTCAGGAAGCGCTGGCGGCACGGCGTCAGGTCGGGCACCGTGACGATGGTAAAGCCTGAGCACGCCTCCTCGACGAAGAACCCCGCCGTGCCGCCGCCCGGCGCAGCAACCGTAATCACCGACCGACCGTAATTGCTGTATGAAGTGAGCGCGTCGACGTTTTGGGGAGCGGCAAGCGTTCCGCCAGTGGGCGACGTCGCAGAGACGCAAATAACATGAGGCGCGTTGCAATACGCCATATAGCCGTTTCCGTCATGATCGAGGTCGATCCCGATACCCGTCACCGGGTCGCCATTGCCCGCTGCAACAACGACAGTCGTACCTTTCTTGAAGGCGTAATTGAAAACGGAGTTGATCGTTGCGATGAACGATGGTCCAACGCCACCGCGGGCGCTTACGTCGCGACGATTAAAGTGACCGCCGAGACTGAGATTGACGACGTCCAGTCGGCTGTCCACGGCGTATAGAACGGACGCGAGAACCGCACTCGTTGGACAGGTTCCCACGAACTGGGGCGCGGTGCCAGCGGTGCAAGCTTTCAGTCCGACAAGGGTGACTTTCGTTGTTACGCCGGCGAGGAAAAAGGCATTACTCGAAACGATCGCCGCGACATTAGTCCCATGATAGTGCAAATCGGCGATGTTGTTTGCGCCGGGGAACGTCGCCTGAACCCGCGCGTCCTCGCTTGGGACGAACGATTTCGAGAGAGAGAGATTTACCTTTCCGAAGAGGTCCGGCGCGAGGTAATCGATGCCGGTATCGACGATGCCGACTCGAACGGCGGGGCTGCCGAGGAGCTGCGCTGCCCAAGCCTCTGGCGCATGCACCGCGCGCAGATTCCATTGCCTGGCAAGGCTCAGCGCAATGCCCGGATTTGACTGGCTCGCAACCGCCTCGTCGGGTGCCGATGACAAAACGACTGGCGCATCGATCGTCGTATATGCATCAGCGTCAACGGCGGCTATGCTGGACGAGGCTGCCAAAGAACTCGCTCGCGCGTCGTCGAGGCCGCTCACCGCCGCGATTCCGACTTCAGAGTGTGCGAAAACCACTTGACCGCCAAGTGCGTTTACTCGCGCCGCAAAATCTGACGGGACGCCCGACCCTTTGAACCGAACCAGGTAAACTCCGGCCGTTGGGTCAGCGTCGTCGCTTGCAACCGCGAAGGAGGGATTTGCGAGTTTCAGCGAGGTAGGGGTTGCACCGTCCTGCGCGCAGGCAGCAAGAATCCCCGCCAGCCCTAACAACAGAGCGCACCGCTTCATTGAGTCTCTCCGACGAACTGTTAAGGCCGGCCAAAAAAAAATCCCCGGGTTTCCGTTGAGCCGGGTGGGTCTCTTGGGAAGGGGACAACAATATTTCCCGAGGCCGTCCATTTAGCAATACAACAGTTGAGCTTTGACTGTAGCGCAAGCAAGCGGACCTGATCCCAGCGCGAGTGAGCTGGTTTCGTAGCTCTTGGAGATGTAGGCGGTTTGTAAAATCCTCTGCCGGCTAAACATTGTTGTTGACAGTAGCGCTTTGCACACACATGTTTGCCGGTCCTGGTTTCGGTTATCTAGCTCTAGCAGGTTGACGGCCTTAGCTCAGCAGTACACGTTTACGCGTACCCCATCCGCCTAGCCGCTGGCCCGCAACCACCATTACTCACTTCTGAGGCCCGACATGCTCCAACGCACCGCCGCTTTCGCAGTCAGTACCGCGCTTTTTCTAGCCGCTTGCACCCAGGGTGACGACGCCGTCGCACCTGTGAATAGCAAGCTGGTCCCCATTTCAGGGAACCTCGCAATCAGCAACGCACCCATTTTTGAGATCGCGCCGATCGAGTACGCCGAGCCCATTCAGATGCAGGCAGGGCAAGAGGGCGGCGGAATCATGGTCAGAGATGCATGGGGCGGCATTCCCGGTAAACCAAACCCGAACATCCTCTATCTGGGCGGCGCGCTGATCACGCAGCCGAAGGTCGTAGCGGTTTACGTGGGTGCAGAACCCATTTACCAGGGCGGCCCCGCGGTTGGAACGAAAGGCGCAGGATCAAGTGACGCGTCGCTCGTCGGGCACGTTCTAAGAAACCTCGGCGGATCCTCGTATTGGAACATCAACACCACCTATCATCAGGACCAGGGCACTAACGCTGGGTTCGTGCAAAACAGCTTGGAGTACACCGGATTCTGGGCGCCTCAGTTCTCGAATCCGCCCAAGGCGGGCGACGTCGTCGGCCAAAACGCGATGGCGAACATTATTGAAGCCGGCTTCGGAACTCACGCTTTCGAGTACGACCCGAACACGCTGTACATGGTCTTCACTGGTTCAGGCGTAAACCTGGGCGGCGGCTTCTCTTCAGAGGGCCTCAGCTACTGCGCGTGGCATTCAGCCTACCGCAGAGCCAACGGACAAATCGTCCAGTTCTCAGCGATGCCTTATGATGCGGACTTCAACATCGCTCATCCGTCAGCTCATAACTTCATCTGCTCTTATCTCACCAAGGGCGTGAACGGCGATCTTGGCGCTGAGTCTACGGTAAGCGCGATGACGCACGAGATCGAGGAGACGGCGACGGACCCGGTCTCGTATTGGGGCAAGAAGTTCTTCTATGGCTACCTCGATCAATTCGGCGAGGAGAATGCGGATAAGTGTGCCTACACCTACGGCAGCACGCTTGTTAGACCAAACCCCAACGATCCGAATGCCCCCGCGGATTACTGGAACATCACTCTGGGTGCGAAGAAGTTCCTGATCCAGCGAAACTGGGTTAACGGGATTGCACATCAGGAAGGTTGCGCAATCGGCATCTAACTGAACACTGAAGGCGAAGAAAGCCGGATTCAGAAATGAATCCGGCTTTTTTTTCGCACGTGCGAGAGGAATGTGCGACCCTACTTCTTCGCCTTTTGATACGTGCCCATCAGCTCGCCCGAGTCAACGATGTGTCCTTTCATCGCACGCTCTAGATCGGCTTTTGCTGCGTCCTTCAACCCGGTTAGAGCGGTGTCCAGCGCGTAGAGCTTGAAGAAATATCGATGCCGGCCAATCGGCGGGCACGGACCCCCGTATTCTGCCTTTCCCCAATCATTCTTCCCCTGCACCGCACCGGCTGGCATTCCGCTTTTCGACGCATTCTCCGCGAGTGACGTCGTTTGTGGAGTCATGTTGTACATAACCCAGTGCACATAGACGCGCTGCGGCTTCGCGGGATCGGGTGCGTCGGGGTCGTCGACGATCATCGCGACGCTCTTCGTATTGTTTGGCAACCCGGACCATGACAGGGGCGGCGAGGCGTCATTGCCTTCGCACGTGTACTGAGATGGAATCGAGCCGCCTTGCTCAAACGCGGTCGATGTGACTTTCAGTGTCATTGGATAGCTCCCTGCTGAACCAGTCGATGTGACAGCGACACCGGCACTCGCCGTGTCTCCGGGAGACCTGGATTCGCGCGAACATGCCAGCATCGCAAACGCCAGCAGGGCAAATCGTTTTGTCACGTTGTTGCAGGCGGGCGTCGCTCAGGTCTGGTCATCACATTCGCCGTCCAAATAACCCCCAGCGCAATCAGCGCCGTTGCACCGCTAGCCGCAATTGCGGCGCCAAGAGTGGTGTCTGCATCAGCGTAAGCCATTACAGCAACACCGGGGACATAGGTGACCGCGACAGCCCATGCGACCACCGTCCAGAACGACCAACGCTCCCGCCGAAAAAGACCGTAGCCGCTGATTAGACCAAACGCGCCGTACAGGAGGACGCCGACGGTGACCGAGTGCTGCAGTGTCGTTTGATCGGGAGTCGCTGTTTCAGTGAGCCCGTTATAGACGCCGAGCACGCCAGTCACGACAAGCACGAGAAGCGACAAACCGAGCGCGATGTAACGCCACATCAGAAAGTTTGCGACGTCGGGTTGGTGTTGAACTCGTTCACGATGAACGCACACGTGAACTTTCCCTTGTCGTAGTATCCGCCGAGCAGCATGACGTACAGGTTCACGCGTTGTCCGGGTTTGAGCTCTTTCGGAAAGAAACTCGCGACTTTGTTCTGAACAGGAAGCCAAAGCAGCTGATCGCCTTCCTGGAACAGGTATTCGCGATGAAAATCCCCAGCGACAGTGGAGTCGCGCAGGAAACTACGGCCCCATGCGCCAATGAGTTGCAGCCGAATTGGATCAACGGGCCGCGACGCTCCTTTATAGACAACAGTCGCGAGGGTCGGATATTGCTGGCCGAGGAAATGTTCACTCGGACGTTCGTCGGCCGGAGCTTGTCGCATCGCCGAATCCGTCTCGCGTTTAGCCTGACGGATGGTCGAGTCTGCGTCCCGAATGACTGCGGATAGCCTGCCGGGGCGATATCTGTCCCAGGTGCTTTGCGCGCGCGCGCCGCTCGAGGGAGACGCGATTGCAACAACGAATCCCGCGCCCATAAACGCGCGAGCAAGTGAACCGATTTGAGTCAACTAGCCGAGGAAGGATTCGAGCGAGCGACGGCGAGAGTTGTGACGCAGCTTGAGCAGCGCCTTCTCCTTGATCTGCCTCACGCGCTCACGCGTGATCTGCAGCAGAGTGCCGATGTCCTCGAGCGTCATCGGGTCGGCACCGTCGAGACCGAAGTAGAGGCGCAGAATCTTGGACTCCCGCTCCTTCAGCGACGCCAGCGATTCTTCGATGGCTTCTGACAACGCCTTCTCGAAAGTGATTTCGTCGGGCGTGGGATTCATGTTGTCGGGGAGGTAGTCGAGGAGCCGATTATCCTCACCCGGCGTCATCGGCGCATCGAGCGACAGATGCACCTGCGAGATCATCATCGTCTTGGCGACTTCGTCCTCGCTGATGTCGAGGCCTTCCGCGATCTCGGTGTTACTCGGCTGACGCCCCAGCTCCTGCAACAGCGTGCTTGCACGCTTGCCGATCCGATGCAGAGTCCCAGCGCGATTCAACGGAACGCGCACGATACGCGATTGCTCGGCGAGCGCCTGAAGAATGGATTGGCGAATCCACCACACCGCGTACGAGATAAACTTGATGCCCTTCGTCTCGTCGAATTTATGGGCAGCGCGAATGAGACCGAGGTTGCCCTCGTTGATCAAATCGGAGAGCGAAACTCCCTGGTTCTGGTATTTCTTGGCGACCGAGACGACGAAGCGCAGGTTGGACCGTACCAGCGTATCGAGTGCTTCCTGATCGTTCTGTCGAATACGCTTCGCGAGCTCGACCTCCATCTCGCGGCTGATGAGGGGAAAGGCGCTGATGTCCCGCAGGTACTGATCGAGCGATCCTTCGTCGACGGTCGATTTCCGATTCGTCGATGCCTTCATAGCGATAGCGTCACCCTCTCCAGAAAATTGGAGAGAAAGTCCAGGGTCCGATTTGCGTTTATTGCAAACCGCGGACTAGTGTACGATCTCTCCGAAGCGCTTCCACCGTAGACGCGTCAACCAATCCAGCTTGTCGCCGGTGTCAGGCGCGTAGCTATAATAGACCACCAGCGGCTGGCCGCGCACAAGAGAGTCGGCCACGAAGCCCCAATACCTCGAATCGGACGAATTGTCACGATTGTCGCCGAGGACAAAGTAGTCATGGGCAGGGACGATCAGGGGGCCCCAGTTGTTACGCGATGGATGGTAGTCGCTGACCGAAGCGTTTCCGACTAAATAAGCCTTTTGCCAGCGGAAGTCGTCGTCGGATTGATCGGGTTCGCCCGGGGTGCGCTGAATGTAGTTCTCCTGCACCGGCTTCCCATTTCGAATCAGCTGCGCGTCCCGCATCGCCACGGTGTCGCCAGGAATGCCAACAATGCGCTTCACGTAATTGAGGCGCGGATCGACGGGGTAAGTGAATACGATAACGTCGCCCCGCCGCGGAGCGTGCAGCGCCGGCAGCTTGACGCCGCTGCCCGGAATGCCTGCGCCGTATACCAGCTTGTTGATCAGCAGGAAGTCGCCCTCGAAGAGGGTGTGCTCCATGCTGCCGCTGGCAATCTTGAACGCCTCGACGCCGAAAGCGCGGATTACGATGAATAGCGCCAGCGAGACGATGATGATCTTCGCCCAGTGCGCCAGGAAAGAGAGCCCGCCACCCGTGCGTCGGCGGTTGGCTAGCTGAAGGGCGTGTCGTCTTTTTTCTTCGTATTGCTCCATCGTCCGTCTATACCGCCGCTGTCAGTCCGGCGTTCCCAGATAGGTGTCAATCTGCGCTCGCTGCAGGGTGCCGGAAAAGTCCGCGTAGCCGACCTTGGTCTCCGAATAGAACTCGTAGACCTCCCAGCCACCTTCGCGGTGACCGTTTCCGGTCTGTTTGACCCCGCCGAACGGTAAATGCGCCTCTGCTCCAATGGTTGGCGCATTCACATAGGTGATTCCGTTGTCGAGCTCGTTCAAGGCGCGGAATGCGGTATTCACATCACGCGTATAGATCGAAGACGACAGACCGTACTTGACGTCATTATTTACGGCGAAAGCCTCATCGGCATCCTTCACTCGGATCACCGAAAGAACGGGACCAAAAATCTCCTCCTGTTCGAGTCGGCTGCCCGCCTTCACATTCGTGAAAATGGTGGGCCGGTAGAAATTGCCCTTGGAGAGCTTCGACGCCCGCTCTCCACCCGTGACCAGTTCGGCGCCCTCGCCCTCACCGATATCGACGTAGCTCTCGACTTTACGCAGTGCATCCTCGTTGATCAGCGGGCCGACGTCAGTACCCTTCTTGCGACCATCGCCGAGTTTGAGCGACTTCGCGCGGTCCTCGAGCATGCCGACGAACTTGTCGTGCACTTTCTTCTGCACGATCAGCCGACTGGTTGCCGTGCAGCGCTGGCCGGTGGTGCCGAACGCTCCCCATAGCGCGCCCTCGAGCGCAAGGTCGAGGTCGGCGTCGTCCATGACGATTTGGGCGTTCTTCCCGCCCATCTCGAGCGAGAGTCGCTTGTGCAGACGCCCGCACGTCTCGCCGACAATGCGTCCCGTTTCCGTCGATCCCGTAAACGATATGAGCGGAATTCCCGGGTGGTCGACGATCGCGGCGCCCACGTCTTCTCCGCGGCCGTGTACGAGCTGAATTACCTCGGCCGGCAGACCGGCTTCGAGCAGGATCTCGACGAGAAGTGTACCCGTGTGAGGGACGTCCTCTGCTGGTTTGAATATGACCGCGTTTCCGCAGACCAGCGCCGGAAACATTTTCCAGGTTGGAATTGCCATCGGGAAGTTGAACGGGCAAATGAGGCCGGCCACGCCGATGGGGCGCCGATAACTCATCGCCCACTTGTTCCGTAGCTCACTCGGCACTGTCTTGCCGAACAGTCGACGCCCTTCGCTGGCTGCGTAGTAGGCGGTGTCGATCCCCTCCTGTACATCGCCGCGAGTCTCCTGGAGCGGCTTCCCCATCTCCCGCGTCATCGCGTCGGCGATTTCTTCCTTCCGCTCCGTTAGCAAGTCGCCGACAATTCGCAGGACGTCTCCGCGCGCCGGCGCCGGCGTGCGACGCCAGAGTGAGAATCCGCGTTTCGCACTCTCGACTGCCTTCTCTACGTCACGCCGATCGGACAGCGGAAACTTGCCAATGACGTCAGTGCGATCAGCCGGATTGCGATTGTCGAAATACTCGCCCGACTCCGGCGCGACCCATTTGCCACCGATGAAATTGTTGAACTTTTTCATTTAGTTATTCGAGCTCACAGTTGATTTACCCATCCCCGATTTTGCAACCCGCAGCCCGTCTTCTAGCTGTGTTCGCGCGATAGCGAGTAGCGTTCGATCTTCTTATAAAGATTGGAGCGCGGCATCTCCACTGCGCGCGCTGTCTCCGACACATTCCAGTCGAATTCGCGCAGCTTATTGAGCAGGAACGCGCGCTCGGCGGCGTCCTTGAATTCTTCGAAGGTGCGGCACTGCGCCAGCGACGCCAGTCCGGCGTCGTCCAGCGCGCGCTGTCCGGCCAGGCGGTCTATGTCGCGTGCCGCGATCTGAGATTCCGGAGCCAGAATCAGCAACCGCTCGACCGTGTTCTTGAGCTCGCGCACATTTCCCGGCCAGTCGAGCGCAGCCAGCCGCTCCAGCGCGTCCGGGGTGAAGGTGCGCGGTGGAATTCCTTCACGAGCCGACAGCGTCGAGACAAAGTACTGCGCAAGCAGGGGGATGTCCTCGCGGCGCTCTCGAATCGGCGGGACGTGGATCGGCACGACATTCAATCGATAGTAGAGGTCTTCGCGGAATTTCCCCGCCGCTATTTCCGTCTCCAGTGTCTTGTTCGTCGCCGCAATCACACGCACATCGACCGAAATCGGCTTCGATCCGCCAATTCGGGTAATCACGTTATCCTGCAGCACTCGCAGTACCTTCGCCTGCGCCGCAAGACTCATGTCGCCGATCTCGTCGAGAAAGAGCGTGCCCTTGTTCGCCTGCTCGAACTTTCCCGCCCGGTCGGCGACAGCTCCCGTGAAAGAACCCTTCATGTGCCCGAACAACTCACTCTCGATCAGCTCTCCCGGAATCGCGGCGCAATTGACTTCAACGAACGGCTTGCTTGCTCGCGGGGATTGCCGATGCAGTGCGCGGGCGACGAGCTCCTTACCGGTTCCGTTTTCTCCGGTAATCAGTACGCGTGCGGGAGTCGCCGCGACCTTTTCGATCTTGTCCATCAGCGCGCGCATCACCGGGCTCTTGCCGACGATCTCGAATGGCGCATCGATCGACTCTCGGAGGCGCGCGTTCTCCTCCTTCAGGTCGAGACTCGAGAAAGCATTGCGGAGCATCACGAGGATGCGATCGGTGTCGAGGGGCTTCTCGAGAATCTCGTAGGCGCCGGCTTGAGTGGCCTCCACCGCCGTTCGAATGGTGGCGTGCCCGCTTATCATCACAACCAACGCCGATGGATCGAGCTCGCGAATCTTTTTCAGCGCCTCCATTCCATCCATGCCGGCCATCTTTACGTCCAGAAAAACGAGATGCGGCCGCCACTTTTGGAACTCACTGATTCCGTCAGCAGCGCTGGAGACAGACCGGACTTCGTATCCCTCGTATTCGAGCAGTTGGCCGAGCGCGGCACGAATGCCCTGCTCGTCGTCGACGACGAGTATTCGCCTGCTCACCGCACGCTCTTATACAAGGTGATTTTGCCGTTTTGGATGCGCACGTCTGAAATGTAAGACGGCAGGACCACCGGTATTGCGTCCTGCGCCACCCCAGGCACGGGGTTCTTCTTCTTGATCTCGGCGACGAGTCGTTTTTGCAGTGGTGCCGGCACGTCGAACTTGCCCAGCTTCATCTCCTCGACGTTGAACTGCGCCAAACCGGGATGGATCATGTTGATCGTGCCACCGACCAGAACGCTATCGCGCTCGCCGAGCAGCATGCGGATGGAGCTCAGTGCGGGCGAATCGCCAAAGTCTTTCCATTCGACCTCGGACCGAACATAGAGCCGATTCCCGATCACGGCGGCCTGCGCGTTCGTAGCGGATGGCGGAAGCTGCCGGCTGACCAGCGACAACAGGTACGATCCGGCTTCTTTCCAGCACATTGGGATCCTAAGCTTAGAATTCCACGTGGACAAGTTGTCGC
>JADMIO010812931.1_pt1 | contig 17680 bp, 12 predicted proteins | sample 8958161 | NCBI WGS metagenome assembly JADMIO01 (sample SAMN16585339, study PRJNA669376) | soil metagenome | isolation source: Crop rotation soil | place: USA: Cullars Rotation, Alabama | collected 2011
GCCGCGACTTCAAGTCACGTGAATTCCAAGCTTCGGATCCCACTGTGCTGGAAAGGCGATGAAGTGGAGCATACGGACAAGTACCATGTGCTGCCGGGCATCATGGAGATTCTCGAAGAAATGGATTCGCGGGACGACGTCCTTCTCGGCCTGGCAACCGGTAATGTTGAAACCGGTGCCCGCATCAAACTGCGAAGGGGAGACCTGAATCGGTTTTTTGAATTCGGTGGATTTGGTTCGGATTCCGAAGACCGCGCCGCGCTAGTGCGTCGCGCGGGAGAGAAAGCGGCAGCGCTTCATGGCTCGCGCTTCGATGCGGCACAAACTTTCGTGATCGGCGACACACCTCGGGATATCGACGCCGGAAAGGCAGCGGGATTCCGCACAGTCGGTGTCGCAACCGGACAGTATTCGGTGGACCAACTCAACGCTGCAGGAGCGGATTTTTCGATTCCGGATTTTCGTTCAGGCCGTGACTACTTTTTGCGTTCGATCCTCATCGAATAGATATCGACGCGTTCCTTCGGCTTCTCGTTTTCCTGCGGCGTTTCTGCAATCTTCTGAACGACGTCCATTCCTTCGACGACCCTTCCGAACACGGTATAGGTGCCATCCAAATCCGGATGATCGCCCAGGACGATGAAGAATGAGGTCAGGGCGCTGTCAATAGCGTCACCCCGGGCCATCGATACGATGCCGGCGGTGTGCTTGACGTCATTGATCTCAGCCTTGATGTTGACTACAAATTGCCGCGCGGCGGGAGGAATCGGTTCGGTTCGGGTGTTGATATCGCCTGCTTGAATCACGAAGTCCGGTGCGATGCGATGAAACGCAGTTTTGTCGTAAACGCCGAGTGATGTCAGTCGGAGGAAATGCCGGACGTGATTCGGCGCCTTCTCTGGAAACAGCTCGATGACGATGTTGCCTTTCGACGTTTCCATCACCACACGGTTTTGTTTTAACTCTTCGATCGATTCCGTACTGAAAGGCGGAACCGGTGGCGGCGGGATCTTGCGAACCGTTACGGTTTTGATTTCCACGCGTTCTTTAGCAATCTGATTCTCGTCAGCGGGAGTGGTTGAGATCTTGTCGACGATTTCGATCCCTTCGACGACGTGTGCAAACGCGGTGAATTGTCCGTTGAACTGAAGCTGGTCGGTAACGCAGACGAAAAACTGTGAACCGGAGCTATCGGGCTCGCCAGGCAGAATCGTCGACACGACGGTGCCCTGACTGAAGGGAATGTTGCTGATCTCCGGCTTCAGTCCCATGTTGAACCCGCCGGTCCCATACTTCGCTCGCGCAGCCGGATTTTTCGTTTCCGGATCACCCGCCTGAACAATCCCATGCGGCACCACGCTGTGGAAGGTGGTGCCGTTGTAGAAACCCTGCCGAGCGAGTTCAATGAATTTCCGTACATGATTCGGTGCTTCGTTCGGATAGAACTCGATGATGAATTGCCCTGCAGAAGTATCGAACACAGCTTGAAGCATGCTCGGATCATCCTGTTGCGGTGCGAATAAGAGGAGCAGCGTTAACAGCAGATTCATGTGGTTCCCAAAAGCCGCAGAGCGGCGATATTTTCTCTAGCCACCGGCGTGAGCCGGTGGAACACCTGGCGCTCAAGGTCTGCCCGCAATGTTTACCACCGGTTAAAACCGGTGGCTAGAGGAATGTCGCCGCTATCGCGGCTATTCATCGTCCAGCAGCTGCGATCCTCGCTTCAATGCTTCGCGGCCGAACTTTTCGCGGATGTCGTCCAGCGTATGGCCCAACTTTTCGTTTTTTTGAGGCCGTGCGGAGAACAGGTCCAATTGTGGCGAGTCTTCCTGTTCGGGCATCAGTTCAGCGGTGCCGACACCGATTAGCCTGATGCGGCGATCGAGAGGGAACTGGTCGAACAGCGTGACCGCGATCTTGGCAATCTCGTCGTTGGATTGAGTCGGTCGCTTCAGCGATGTTTGTTTGGTATGCGTGGAGAAAGGCTCAAACCGAATCTTTAGTGTTACGCGCCGGGCGCGAAGCTTGTCGTGCCGCAGGCGCCGGCCAACCTCGTCGGCGAGGGCATGAATAGTGCGAATCAACAGATCGCGATCTTTCGTGTCGACGTCAAACGTGGTTTCGTTGCTGATGGATTTCGCTTCCCAGTTCGGAATGACCGGACGTTCGTCGCGGCCATGTGAGAGTTGATGTAGATGTTCGCCGAGACTGCCGAGTTCGCGAACTAAGTACTCACGCGACAAGGCCGCCATCTGACCGATCGTCTGAATGCCGAGCGGTTTCAGCCGCTCTTCGGTCTTCGGACCAACACCCCACAATCGGGAGATCGGCAGTTCCCGCAGAAACGCATCAATCGCATCCGGTTTTACAATAACCAGCCCATCGGGCTTCTTTAAATCCGAAGCGATTTTCGCCAGGAACTTGTTTGGGGCCACACCAACGGAGCCCGTGAGGCTCGTTCGTTCGCGAATCATCAGCTTGATTTTTCTCGCGATCGTTTCGGCGGAACCATGTAAGACAAGGGAACCGGTAACATCCAGAAATGCTTCATCGATGCTTAGCGGTTCGACCAGATCGGTGAAGACCTTGAACACCTCCATCACCTGGTGCGAAACCTCGACATAGCGAGCCATGCGCGGGCGCACATAGACACCTTGGGGACACAGTTTCCACGCCCGGCCGATTGGAAGCGCGGAGCGCACGCCAAACTTGCGTGCCTCGTATGAGCAAGCCGCGACGACGCCTCGGCCCTGGCCGTTTTTAGGATCGGCGCCGACAATAACCGGTTTGCCCTTTAATGAAGGATTGTCGAGTTGCTCCACGGATGCATAAAAGGCGTCCATGTCGACGTGGAGAATCGAGCGCACGGATTAGATGTGGTACATCACCTGTTGCTGGCCGGCGCGGGCTTTGCGGGCCAGGTCTTCGAAGGTGACGTTATTCAGGACCGACGCAATTGCCCGGTCAAGGTCCGACCAGATCGATTTGAAGTGACAGGTGCTCTGCCGCTCGCACATGTCGGCGAAATTACCGGAATCCAGGCAGGAAAGCTGAACAAATGGGCCGCTGACGTTGCGAATGACGTCGCCGACGGAAATCTGGCTGGGATGACGGGCCAGAACGTACCCGCCCTCCGTCCCGCGTTTGCTGCGAACGATATCGACGCGCTTCAGGATCTGCATGATCTGAAAGAGGAACTTGATCGGGATGCCATGGCGTTCCGCAATGTCCTGCACCCGGACCGGCGCCTCGCTCTCGTAGTTGATCGCGAGTTCCAGGACGGCAGAGCAGGCATACTCGTCTTTCGCGGAAATTTTCATCCCGCTTATTGTACGTGTTTTTGCCGGACGATGGACCCAATCTGTCTGGCAGCGATTCCAAGCTAGTCCACGACAGACAGACAACTAATCTGATACAAATCAAAATTCATTTGGTGAGAAATACCCGTGTTGAAACTTAGGCGTATCGAGTTAATTGGGTTCAAGTCTTTTTCGGACAAAGGCGAAATCGTCATTAATGACTTGGGTGTCACCGCTATTGTCGGTCCAAACGGCTGCGGTAAGAGCAATGTGTCGGACGCAATCGCCTGGGTGCTTGGCGAGCAAAGCGCGAAATCGCTGCGCGGCGAGAAGATGGAAGACGTCATCTTTAACGGCACTCGAAATCGACATCCGATGGGAATGGCCGAAGTCACCATCACCCTTACCGACGTCAATGGCGATCACGGTCAAGCTCAAGCTCACGCCCATGGCAACGGGAACGGTAATGGGAATGGAAATGGCAACGGAAACAGCAACGGCAACGGGAATGGCAACGGCCACCACCATGGCCCCCGGGATATCGTCGTCGGCCGCCGTCTTTATCGATCCGGCGAAAGCCTCTATCTCTTAGACGGAAAGCCCTGCCGCCTGCGCGACATTCAGGACATCTTCCTCGGCACCGGTCTGGGACCCAACAGTTACGCCATCATTGAACAGGGCCGCGTCGGTCAGTTGCTCAGCGCCAAGCCCACCGACCGCCGATCACTCATCGAGGAAGCCGCGGGAATTACCAAGTACAAAGCAAAACGAAAGCTCGCGGAATCCAGGCTCGAAGCGGCTCGCCTGAATCTGTCGCGTGTGAACGACATCCTCGCCGAAGTCGATCGCCAGCGAAACTCGCTCAAACGTCAGGCCGGCAAGGCTCGCCGATTTATCGAACTGCGCAACCGCATGCGGCAGATCCTCGGCGCCATCTTTTCAACGCGCGCCGAAATGCTTATCGAACAGCAGGAGCGCGTGGACACCGCTTTAGGTTCCATCGGCGACGAGGGTAAGCACCTTGAAGTCGAGATCGAGCGCCTCAATGAGTTCGTGCATCAGCGCCGCAACGACGTGTCTGCTCAGGACCAGTCACTGCAGGAAATGCGCGAACGGCATTCCGAAGTGGAGTTGGAGCACGAGAAAGCAGCGCAACGCATCGAACGCCTGCACGATCAGATCAAAGGGCTCGACGAGCGCAAGGTCAGTCTTGGTGATGAACGTACCCGAGCTCTGGCCGATCTCGAAAAGAACGGCATTGAGGCCGAAGCCAAAGTCAATCATCAGACGGACCTCGAACGCGTCAAAGGCGACATCGAACAAGAACTTGCTGCAGGTCGCGCGCGTGTAGACGACGTCACGACCCGTCGCAACGCGGAAGAACAGGCGATCAGTCAAGCTCGACGTCGGCAGTTCGACATCGTCGGCCGTGAGGCGCGAGTCAACAACGAGATTCAAAGCCGGAAGGAAATGATCAACCGGATCGTGGCTCAGGTGGATCGCCTGCAACGCGAGGAAGCGGAAGCAACATCACAAGGCGCACAGATTGAAACGCAGTTAAACGCGGCGCGCGATGAACATTCCGGACAACTGGCTGGATTCTCCCAGCTGAAAAATCAACTCGCGGAAACCGATTCCGCACTGGTATCGCTTAAGAAGGAGCAGGCGGACGCCATCGCATTGGCAGCGACCGCAAAGAGCAACGAGGAAGCGATTCGGCAACGGCTCGATACCATCGGTGAACTCGCTGTTCAACGCGCATACAGCACGGAGTCCGTGCAGCATTTCTTCAATCACGTCCGCACGCTGGACTGGTCACCGCTCGGAATCCTCGCCGATTTCGTTGAAGTGGAGTCGGAATACGAGGCGGTCGTTGAAGATTTCCTGAAGTTTGAATTGCAGTTCGTCGTGGTAAAGGATCGCGAGCAGGCTGGACGCACATTGTCGATCGTCAAGGACATCACGAAAGGGCGATTGAATTGTCTCGTCCTGAACGGTAACACCACGCCGCCGCCCCCAGAGTTGATCGAAGGCGCCGTGCCGATGGCCTGCATCGTCCACTTCGACGAGCGCGTCAAACATTTCAAGGACTACATTCGCGAATCCTACATTGTTGAGAATGCGGATCGAGCCTGGGAATTGGCGGCACGCTATCCCCATTACAAGTTTGTGGCTCGAACCGGTGAGATCGTTCGCGGTCACGTCATTGGCTGGGGAGAACACGAACAACACGGTCCGCTGTCGTTGAAACGCGAAATCCGCGATCTGGATCGCCGGATGGATCTTGCCGTGAAAGAAACCGCCGTAAGACAGGAAGACGTCACCCGTCTGAATGAACTGGTTCGCGAACACGAAGCGTTGAAAGCGCGTCAGATCGCCGATCTGCAGGAACTGGAGAAGGCGATTCTCAACTCGGATCATCGCGTGCGCGCTCTCGCAGCGGACTTCGATCGCGCCCAACAGCGCGCGCGCGTCGCTCATACGGAAATCGAGCGCTTCGATCACGAGAAACAAACGATCGAGTCGGCGCTCGTTCAGGCCGAAACAGACCTCACCGCGATAGCCACGGAGAAAGTGGAGATCGAGCAGGAAATTCAAACTCGAAGCGAACAGAGCGAACGTCTTCGCGTCGATGGCGAGAATTTCCGCCGCGAGGTTGCGGAACTGCAATCGAAACTCGCCGTGCTGGATGAACGACGATCGACGGTTTTGCGCGAAATCAATGCTCTGCGGCAACAGGCCGCCGAGCTGGACAATCGCGCCAAACGCGCCGAGCAACAGATCCAGCAGGCCAGCGAGCAGCAGGATCAGACGCAAGCCATGATCCGCAATCTCGAAGAACAGCGTTTCGAATTCGAACGCGAGCGTCAGTCTCTGGAAGAGTCGATCGAGAAAGCGGCGGTGACGCTTGAGGAATTGCGCAAAGAACTGCACGAGACCGAAACCAGATGGGATGAGACTCGTGCTCTGCTGGATTCATGGAAGGATCGTCACAACGCGCTGGAAATCGAGAAGACGCAGGTCGAGTCCGATCTGAAGCACCTCACTGGTGCGTGCTGGAACGAGCTCAATGAAACGATTGAGGCGACTTGTCTCACCTACTTCCAGGCATTACCCGCGGAAGAACTCGAGCTGCGCGAGACGGAATATCGTGAGCTGCGCGAGAAGATGGAATCGATGGGCGCCGTCAACATGATGGCGGTGGAAGAGCATCAGGAGGCAGAAGACCGGTTTGTCTTCTTGAGCAATCAACGCCAGGATCTGCTCGACTCGATTCGCGACACCGTCCAGGCGATCGACGAGATCGACGTGGTGTGCCGGCGTCAATTCACTGAAGCTTTCGAGGCCATCAACGCCGGATTTAAGGAAGCGTTTGTCGCACTATTCGGTGGCGGACATGGCGAACTTCGGCTGCTTGCGGAGGCTGAGACAATGGATGCCGGCGTCGAAATCGTTGCGCAGCCACCGGGGAAAAAGTTGCAAAATGTATTGTTGCTGTCCGGCGGTGAGAAAGCGCTGACCGCACTGTCGCTGTTGATTGCATTGTTCCGATATAAACCGAGCCCATTCTGCGTGCTCGACGAAGTGGATGCGCCTCTCGACGAAGCGAACGTCGATCGTTTTGCCACGATGGTTCGCGATATGAGCGCGACCACGCAGTTCATCGTGATCACGCACAGCAAGCGCACAATGGAAACCGCGTCGGCTCTCTACGGCGTCACCATGGAAGAGCCCGGCATTTCAAAAATCGTTTCCGTAAGGTTGAATTAAGACTATGCCTATCATGCAGACCAACCTGCCGGGAGTGAAACTCCACGGCCGCGGCAAGGTACGCGATATCTATGATCTTGATGAGTTTTATCTGATCGTCGCGACGGACCGTTTGTCCGCGTTCGACGTCGTGCTGCCAACACCGATCACGGACAAGGGCAAAGTCCTGACCCAGATGTCCGCGTTCTGGTTTGATCACTTCAAGGACTTTGTGCCGAATCACGTCGTCTCCACAAACGTGGACGAATATCCGCAAGCGGTCCGCACTTTCCGCGATCAGATCGAAGGTCGATCTATGCTCGTCAAGAAAGCGAAGGTCTTTCCAGTGGAATGCGTCGCACGCGGATTCCTGACCGGTTCGGGTTTAAAGGATTACAACAAGACCGGCAAGGTCTGCGGCATCGCATTGCCTGCGGGGCTGCGCGATTCCGATCGTTTGCCCGAGCCGATCTTCACCCCGGCGACAAAAGCGGAGACCGGTCACGACGAAAACATTTCCGAAGAAGAAGCAGGGAAGGTCATCGGTCAGGACAATATTCATCGACTCAAGGAACTCACGCTCTCGATCTACAGCCGTGCTGTGGATTACGCGGCGAAACACGGCATCATCATCTGCGACACGAAGTTTGAATTCGGTACCATCGACGGCAAGATCGCGATCGTCGATGAGATGCTCACACCGGACTCTTCTCGCTTCTGGCCGGCGGATCAGTATTCGCCCGGAAAGCCTCAGCCGTCCTTCGACAAACAATTTGTGCGTGACTATCTCGAGCGTATCGGTTGGAATAAACAACCGCCGGCACCCGAGTTGCCCAAAGACATTGTCGATGCGACGAGCGCGAAGTACCGGGAGGCACTCCGGATTCTCACCGGCCGAGATCTAAAATGATCGACATTCTGATTCTGCTCATCCTGGCATGGTGTATTGCACGAAGCACCATGCGGGGCTTCATGCGCGAAGTACTCACGATCGCAACCGTGCTGATCGCACTCCTGCTTTCCTCATGGTTCTACGCTCGCCTCGGTCCCGCCTTTAAAGATGTTGTAAAGACGGAAAACCTTGCTCTATTCTTGGCGTTCTCCGTGATTTTCTTAGGAACGTTGCTCGTCGGCGTACTTGCAATCTGGCTGACCACACGGTTCATGAAGTTTGCCAAACTCGAAATGGTCGATCGTCTCCTGGGAGGCGCTTTCGGTTTTATTCGAGGATGGGTTATTGTGTCGGTCGTCCTGCTTGGGCTGACTGCGTTCAAGGTTCAGACGGAGAGGATCGAGAAATCCGGATTGGCGCCCTACTTCTTGCCAGGGTCGCGGGTTATGGCCGTGGTTACGCCTCTTGACCTCAAGTCCAGATTCCTGCTCGGTTATCGCGATTTGGAAAAAATCTGGCGCGGCCAGAAATAATAATAAGAAAACAGTACCCCGGAGCAGTTGCGACGGGCATGAGTCCTGGAGCGGGAAAACGTGAGAGAGAAGTTGGAATCGCTTGTGGCGGAGATGATTGAGAACCGCATTTTTCTAGATGAAGCTGTTCGGGAGTTCGAAAAAAAATTCATTCAGGACGCGCTGGCCAAGACCCGGGGTAATCAGACCAAGGCTGCGGAAGTCCTCGGTCTCCATCGAAACACCCTCAATCGTAAAATCGGCCAATACAAGATCAATGGCCGCTCCAAGTAGTTCCTCGTCATAAAAATTTTTAGTTCGTAATTTGTTTCCAGGAGACTCTATGAAGAAGGTTGTCTTTACCGTCCTTATTGTTCTCGTTCTTTGCGCAACGCTTGTGGCGCAGGCTCCTCAGACTCCCGCTCAAGCCCCTCCGGTACCGGGCGTTCAACAAGCACCGCCGGCACCGGGCACCAACGCGTTGGTCGATTACACACGGCAGATCAAATATGACGGTCTCACGCTCAGCGTGTTACTCGTTAATTCACGCACGGCAGAAATTCTGTTCCAGGCTCCGTTGAAGTATTCGATGAGAGCACGAGCGAATCAGCAGTTGGTGTTGTTCATTCAGGGCAAGCCGCAAAAGGATATCGATTTCAACAATTCATTTACGGTCGAGCAGGATGGTCAGACGATGACTGGCACATCCACCAGCATGAAGAATTTCACTACTGGAAAAGCTGCGGCTGGTTCAGAGATCGATGGAATTGTGGAGTTCCCGAAGAAGGTAGATATCAGCAAACCGTTCACGGTTCACAACGGCACAACAGGCCAGGTTCAGTTTGTGTTGACGCCGGAAGCAATCAAAGCCCTGGCACCGGCCACCCCGCCCCCGGGTAAGTAGTCCAAGCCTGACCATCCCGGCCTTCGGCCCCTCCTCTTTGAGGGCCATCAAACACGCCGGAGGCGTGTAAGGAAGGTAGCCATGGGTTAAGCGAGTGAACCGAGCGCGCAACCCCTGGTGAGAATGTGAGTAAGCAAGGGCACCCTGAAAGGGTGCAGGTATCCACGCTTCCTCGCACGCTTTCAGCGTGCGCCGTTGTTAGTACTCGGCTATCTTCCCTACACGCCTCCGGCGTGCTGCCCGATGCTTGATGCGTCAAGTATGTTGACGCCGAAGGCCGGGGTGGTCGCTTACAGAACCACTTCCTTGCCAACGCCTTTCTCAACAGCCTTCCGATAAGCCAAATCCGCAGCCACTAAATCCTCAAGCGCCATACCCAACGATTTAAAGACGGTGGTCTTACCGTCGTCGGGAATCGCCTTTGCTTCTGAAACCAACTCCGCGATGGTTGCGTAGAGGTGATCCTTCGTAATCGCGCCTTCCTGCAGTGGAATCACAATGTCACCGGCTTCGTTGAGCGCACCTTCGTAGGTGTCCACAATGACGGTGGAGTTCTTGATAACATCCGTTCCCAACTCGCGAGTGGTCGGACGATACGATCCCATTCCGGTAATGTGAACTCCGGGTCGAATGTCCTTCCATTCGAATACCGGATCCGAGTTCGTCGTGCAGGTGCAGATCAAGTCGGCACGCTTTAACTCCGTCGACACCGCTCGACGCGCGGGCACGCGCAGCTGTCGTTCAATCTTCTGGGCAAACTCCTCGGACCACTCGGGCGTGAGCCCATAGACCAGCACCTCTCCAATCGAGAACAACTTTGTAAACACCTCAACGTGAAACCACGCCTGAACACCGGTTCCAAAGATCGCCATAATGCGTCCACCGGATTTTCCGACGAGATCCGCGACCAGCGCGGAGGTGGTTGCGGTTCTCAAGCCAGTGAGAACCTCGGCGTCCATGAGACTTTTGATCTGTCCGGTCTCCGCGCTGACATGGAGATAGTTCGAGTGGATCAACGGCAGTTTCTTGTCGGGATTCCGGCTCATGATGGTGACGAGCTTCATTCCCGTTGTGCTGAGTCCCTCGCAATATGCAGGCATGAAGAGCGCGATGCCTTCATGGTGCTTCATGTCGATTGCGGTCCGCAGCGGCACTTGCCATTGGCCTTCGCCCAGCATGCGGAATCCTTCTTTCAAGGCGTCGAAGAGTTCGGCGACATCGAGCACCTGCTTAACGTCATCACGCGACAGTATCAACATTGGTTTGTTTCCGTTTTCGTTTCTTTTGTTGAAGACGATCGATCACGCGTGACGTAACGTCGGACGTTTGATCGACCAGAAGAACGTCGACGCTTTGCAGCGGATCGACGATGAAATTTGCAACGAGACAGAATTCGTCATACTGCCATTCTCTCGAGCCGAATTCGAGAGACTTGTTGAAAAACCGATCGAGATCGTTCGGCAGCATTTCCTCGAGACTATCCGCGGCATACTCTTCAAACCCGACAATCCCACCTTCACGAACAAAAGCAATCTTGCAACGCGAAACCGAATCGGATCCGAGAAGCACAACGGCATTCAGCGACCAGAGAGAGAAAAACGTATCCTTCATTTCCTGTCGGGCCTTGTGAACTTTCTCCAAACGCCGCCGGACCAACTCCGCCTGTTCGAAGTTCATATCCGAGGAGAGCGCATTCATCTCGTCAGTCAGATTCTGCTCGATCGTGGAATCGCGACCTTGAATGAAGTTGATCGCATCCCGAATGTCGCGCAAATAATGAGGCCGATCGATATCGTTGTTACAAGGCATCGAACAGGTGTGCATCTGGAAATACAGACAATCCGGATGCGGATCGTTGCCGCGAATGTTGTATAGGCAGGGCCGCAACTTGAATGTTCGCTCGAGTGTCGTCTTCAATCGCGTGAACTGTCCGCGGCTGATGAAAGGCCCGAAGTAGTCGACTCCAACTTTGACCTGTCGACTCGCGTAAATCCGGGGAAACCGCTGCTTTCGGTTGATCTTCATCAGAGTGAAGAATCGAAATGTCCGCATCTTCCGATACGTTTTCGGAAACACCCGCCGCCGCTCGGTATACAAAAGGTAAGTAGTCTCAAAGGGGGAATCCGTCGGCCGAAACTCAATTCGACTTGTAATCTCTCGAAGATCAAGATCCTTCAGCAACTCCGAACGCTCACCAAAGAACCGTTCCATCCGGTCGTGCAGATTACTGGACTTGTCGAGAACAATCAGTTTCCCGTGTCTGTCGAAGATTCGATAAACACCGGATCGCTTGGGAAAAGCTTCCGCTGAAAACTCCGCCCTGACGTATTCGATGGCCTGAAAGCCAAAGTCCATGTCGCCAATTGTAAACCCCGTAGATATCCGCACGCGAAAGTCCGAATAGCTGTCCGACCATCCTATTTGATATCGCTGTGGTATGCGGGAGAGCCATGTGTCCCTGCAGCACATCCTGGATGCCTCGCCCAATGTGATCTGCATTTATGACGTGCTCCTCAGGAAAATTGTGTTTAGCAATCGTGGTTTCGCGGCCGCGCTCGGCTACTCCCTGACCGAGAATTTCACCGAAACAGAATTTCTTCATTCCGTGATGCAGCCGGATGACTGGCTGTCCTTTCTCGATCACCTTGATGGGCTCACCGTCCTCGCTGAACAGGTGACCGCCGAATTTGAATATCGTTTGCGTCACAGCGCCGGCGGCTGGCGTTCCTTTCACAGCAGGGAGAAGGTTTTTACGTGTCGCGAGGATGGCACGGTGATCGAGATCATCAGTACTGCGGTCGACTTTACCGAACGCAAAGACATCGAGGAGAGAGCGAAGTTTTTGGCGGAACTGAATGAGACGCTGAGACCGCTGTCCGATCCGGAACAGATTATGCAAACCACTGTGCGGATGCTTGGCGAACATCTCGCTGTGGACCGTTGCGCTTATGCCGAAGTCGTCTCAGGCGACGACAGCTTTACGGTCATGGGGGAATATGTCCGGAACAATGCTGTTCGCATCGGCGGGCGGTATCGCATGTCCGGCTTCGGCGAAATGGAGCAACGGATACTGCTGGAAAACCAGCCTTATGTTGTTAATGACATCGAGCTAGAGGGGCCCCCTGGCGCTGACCTGCAACTCTACAGAAGAGGTGGAATTCGCTCCTTGGTCTGCGTGCCACTGAATAAGGGCGGACGCTTTATGGCCAGGATGGCTGTGCATCAGAGCACACCACGCCATTGGTCGAGCGGCGAGATCAAGTTGATAACGGCGGTGGCCAATCGCTGTTGGGAGACGGTTCAGCGTGCGCGCGTGGCAAGAAGCCTGCAGGAAAGCGAGGAACGCTATCGCGCTTTCATTGCGAACAGCTCGGAAGCGATCTTTCGTTTCGAACTTGAACAACCCATTCCGCTGAACCTTCCAGAGGAAGAGCGTTTCGACTTGCTTTACAAGGTCAGTTATCTCGCCGAATGTAATGACGCGATGGCGCTCATGCATGGCTACGAGCGCGCGGAGCAGATCATCGGAATGCGGATCGGCGAGCTATTGCCCCGCAACGATCTTCAGAACATTGCTTTCCTGCGCGCTTTCAAGGAATCGAATTTCCGCCTGGTCGACGCCGAGACTCACGGTCCGGATAAGCAGGGGAACACGCGATACTTCCTGAACAATCTGAATGGTGTCCTCGAAGGAGATACCATTGTCCGGGCCTGGGGAACCTGCCGCGATATTACCGATCAAAAGAACGCAGAAGAGGCTTTGCGCAAGAGTGAGGAGCAGTTTTCGAAAGCGTTCAAGGCGAGTCCGAATGCGCTCGTCATCAGCCGGCTTAAAGACGGCTATATCCTTGAAGTCAATGACGCCTTCATCTCCGGCATAGGCTACAGCCGCGACGAGTTGATCGGTCACAGCACCATTTCGCTGGACCTTTATGCGGATTCTGAGATGCGTGATCGCCTTGTGTCGCTCATGAAGCAGGCGCACCGCATCCGTGATGCTGAAGTGCCGCTGAGGCGGAAGAATGGTGAAGTGCGGATCTACAGTTTTTCAGCCGAACCGCTGAGGATTCACGGCGAAGACTGCTGGTTGACGCTCGGTCGCGATATCACCGAAGAGCTGCAGGCCGAAGAGGAGCGGGTCAAAAATGAAAAGGAACGCGAACAGTTGTTGTTGCAGGAGAAAGCGGCACGTGAAGGCGCCGAAACCGCCAGCCGGATGAAGGATGAATTCCTGGCGACGATTTCTCACGAACTCCGCACGCCATTGACGTCGATCCTCGGCTGGGCCCGCCTGCTCTCCGAGGGCCGGGTGCCGGAAACACAGACGAATCGCGCCCTTCAGGTGATCACTCAAAACGCCGAGGCGCAAGCGCGGCTGGTGGATGACATCCTCGACACCTCGCGCATCATTACCGGCAGATTTCGACTCGATGCTCAGGCCATCGATATTGAAAAAGTCTTTCAGGCCGCCATTGACGTGATTCGACCCAGCGCGGAAGCGCGGAAAATCAAATTGATCGTGGAGATCGACTGTGAGGGAAGCGTTGTTTTCGGTGACGCCAGCCGTCTTCAGCAGGTGATCTGGAACCTTTTGGCCAATGCGGTGAAATTTACAAACGAAGGCGGCAGCGTTGAAGCGCGGCTGAATCGGCTCGGGGATCAGATCGAAATTTCGGTAACCGACACAGGCGTGGGCATTGATCCACAGTTTCTGCCGTTCATCTTTGATCGATTTCGGCAGGCAGACAGCAGCTCCACTCGACGTTATGGTGGCTTAGGGCTTGGCTTAGCGATCGTCCGTCACATTGTCGAAATGCACGGCGGCGACGTCTCTGCGATGAGTCCCGGCGTGGGGCTTGGCGCGACGTTCAAAGTCCGCTTTCCCGCGCTCGAACCGGCACAGCTGCGGGCAAGTTAAAAACTATTCGTGGCGTAGCGCCACGATAGGTTGCACTTTTGTTGCCCGCCGCGCAGGGATGTAACACGCCGCCAACGCGACGATTGCGAGAAGCAAAGTCACGACCGTGAAGGTCAGCGGATCGGTCGGACTTACAAGCAGGAGAAAACGCGCAAGCAACCGCGTGAGTGCTGCTGCTCCCAACAGGCCGACTGCTATCCCGCACAACACCAGTCCTACTCCTTGATTGAGAATGATACGGAGAATGGAACGCGGTGTTGCGCCAAGCGCCATCCGGATTCCGATTTCCCGAGTTCGTTGCGCTGCTCCGTATGAAACCACGCCGTACACACCAACAACCGACAGAACCAGGCCGAGCAGGCCCAGCAAGCCGGCTTGCAGCGCCCCCATGCGGAATATGAAAAAACCTTGAGCACCGCCAAGCGACTGCATCATTGTTTGCACGTCGGTGATCGGCATCTCCGGATCCATGGCTTGAATCTCCTGACGAACTTTTGCCGTCAACGTTTCCGGCGGCACCGTAGTGCGGATTTGCAAAATGCGAAATGGCCGAAAACTCTGCGCACTCGGGATGTAAAAATGAGGCAGCGATCCTTCGAACAAGGCCAGGTACTTTCCGTCCTTCACGACTCCGACAACTTCAGTCAAAGGTCCATCTGGCTCGCGGACATGAAACCTTTTTCCGAGCGGGTCCTCGTTTGGCCACAACCGATCTGCCATCGTTTGATTGATGATCGCGACACGCGGCGCCGTTTCACTATCGGTTTCGCGGAACGTGCGGCCTCGTAAGAGCGGAATTTGAAGCGTCTCGAAGTAATCGCTCTCAATGAAATTGGTGCCGATCACCAGCGGCTGCTCGTCTGGCTCTGGAGGTTTGCCCTCCAGGAAGATCGGCCATGTGCTGAAAACATATCCAAGAGGAACACTGAAGGAAACGGTTGCGGATTGGACTTCCGGCCAGGCTCTGACGCGACGCAACAAGTCGCGATAGAAATCTTTCGAGCGTTGGATGTCGTAGCCGGCCCACTGGGGGCAAAGCGTCGCATTAAGAATGTGATCTGGCGTGAATCCCAGATCAACGCGCTCGGCATTTTGCAAACTGCGAACCATCAGTCCTGCACCGACGAGCAATACAAGCGATCCTGCAACCTGCCCGATAACCAGCAAACTCCTGATGCGTTGCCGCGCGGGACCGCCAGAGTTACTCCTTCCACCTTCATGCAACGCCACACCAGCTTCCGTCTGCGATGCGCGCAGTGCCGGCCAGACCCCAACGAAAATTCCAGTGAGCACGGCGGCAGTCATTGCGTAAAGGAACACCTGCCAGTCGAAACTGAAGTCCACAAAGATGGGCAACTCTGTCGCGAGATCAAGCATCCTTATGAACAATCGGCTGGCCCAGCTCCCAAGGAACACGCCGGACAGTGCGCCAGCAAAAGCGAGCAGCGTACTCTCCGTCAGCATTTGTCGAATCAAGCGCCATCGGCCGGAACCGAGAGCCGCGCGAATCGCCAGTTCGCGCTCGCGTACGCTGGCTCGCACGAGAAGAACATTCGCGACGTTCATGCAAGCGAGCGACAGCACAAGACCGGCGAGCAAGAGCAGGAAGAAGCGGATCAGTGGAACGGCCTCCGTAAGCCGTCGCAACGGAACCGGGCGTCCAAGCCGTTCCGGAACGAGGCGAATGCCGATTCCACGATCGGTGTCGGGATACTTTTCTTCCAAATGATGGGCCAGCGCGTCTGTTGAAGCTTGTGCCTGATTAAGCGTGACACCATCTTTCAGACGACCGAAGACAGTCAGCGATCGGTGTTTGCGGCTTGTGAAAAAATCGCGCGTCCATTCATATTCCTCCGAGATTTCAGCGTTTAGTGGGACATAACCCTGCATCTCGAGGCCGGTATACAAACCGTGAAACGATTTTGGCACCACGCCGATGACCGTGGCTGCCGCGCCATCGAGCTGCACTGTCTTTCCGATCACGCCAGGATCGCCGCCGAATTTCTTCTGCCAGAAGGAATATCCCAGGACGATATTCATTTCAGCGCCGGCTCTTTCTCCCTCGCCAGGTTCGAAGAAGCGGCCGAGCAGCGGACGAACACCGAGCGCGGTGAAATAATTTCCGCTAACGGCGGCGTACATGAATGCAGTCGCTTTATCGCCGCCGCTGCTGATGCCACTGATGCCTGGCGTGTAAGCAAACACATCCGAGAAAGAATCGGTTTGTTGGCGGAGGTCCTGAAGCGTGCTGAATGAGAACCTGAACTGAAGGCCTGTTTCATCGCCCTTTGTGTCGGCGGCAAGGATCACGATCTCGTCCGGGTCTTTCACGGGAAGCGGTCTTTCAAAACCATTCACCGCGCTGAAGACCGCGGTATTGACGCCGATCCCAAGCGCAATCGTCACGATGACGACAGCCGCGACGGTCCGGTCCTTCCAAAGCTGGCGGCAGGCAAAACGAAGGTCTTGAATCAAAGTGAGCATGGTGGCTCACCGCATTCTACGCCAACAAGATGACTCTGATTGACGATCGCGACGTTCGAATCTAGGATGACACTTGGCCCAGATCGAGGTACACACACGGTGACATCCTGGACGACCGATGAAATTCTAGCGACCGTGCGCCGATACTGGGGCTTCTCCGAGTTACGGCCACTTCAAGAACAGGCTATCCAAGCAGGTCTCACCCACCGCGATTCGCTGGTGGTTATGCCGACAGGCGGCGGAAAATCTCTCTGCTATCAAGTTCCCGCCGAGCTTAATCAACGAACAGACATCGTTGTTTCTCCCCTCATTTCGTTAATGAAGGACCAGGTCGACGGGCTGCGCGAATGCGGTTACGCCGCAGCGGCGATCTACAGCGGCATGTCTCTTGATTCCGTTCGAAATATTGAGCAACAGATCGCAGCCGGAAAGTACCGGCTGGTGTTCGTCGCGCCCGAACGCTTGTTGACGGCGCGCTTCCTTTCTCTCATCGAGAAGGTGAATGTTCGCGCGTTTGCCATTGATGAAGCGCATTGCATCAGTCATTGGGGCCATGATTTTCGTCCGGAGTACCGTCAGCTCGCGGAACTCAAATCCCGATTTCCTGAAGCCAGCATTCATGCATATACCGCCACGGCGACTGAAAGAGTGCGCTCGGATATCGTCCAGCAGCTGCGCTTAAAGGCTCCAGCGGTTCTGGTGGGGACGTTTGATCGGCCGAATCTGGTTTATCGCGTGATCCAGCGCGTCGATGTGGATTCGCAGGTTCTCGAAGTGCTCGGACGTCATCCGAATCAAGCCGCGATTGTGTACTGCATCAGCCGCAAGGAGACAGAAAGCATCGCCGAGACATTGCAAGCCAACGGCTTTCCAGCACATTGGGATCCTAAGCTTAGAATTCCACGTGGACAAGTTGTCGCG
>JADMIO011222221.1_pt1 | contig 17678 bp, 12 predicted proteins | sample 8958161 | NCBI WGS metagenome assembly JADMIO01 (sample SAMN16585339, study PRJNA669376) | soil metagenome | isolation source: Crop rotation soil | place: USA: Cullars Rotation, Alabama | collected 2011
TCGAGAAGAACACCGCCGGATACGCCATCGCTCAGGAGCCGGTCGATTGGTTTGTCGGAAGTGAAGGGACCCTCGGCGTGATCCTCGAAGCGGAGCTCGCGCTGGTGCCGCTGCCGAGTCGCGTGACGGGACTCGGACTTCCGTTCGCGACGGAGAATGAAGCGCTGAAGTTCGTCGTGTCGGCGCGTGAGTCGGACGCGCTGTCGCCGCGATGCCTGGAATTCTTCGATGCACGCGCCTTCGCCATCGCGCGTGCCGCGAGGGGCGACGAACGCTGGGCTGACGGAGCGGGCGCGCTGGTGTATGCGGAAGAGTCTCCACCCATCGGCGACGACGCCGAGCCGCCACTCGACGCATGGCTCGGCCTTGCGGCTCGACATGGCGTGCGCGAGGACGACGTGCTCGTATTCGATGGGGAGAGTGCTTTGCGCGACGCGCGCCGCATGCGCCACGCTGTCCCGGCGACGATGAACGAACGCGGCGCATCGTTTCGCGGTGCAGGTGGTCGCAAGGTCTCCACCGACTGGGCGGTGCCGTACCGTCGTTTGGCAGAAGCGATACACGTCGCGAGACGACTCGCGGACGACGCAGGCATCGAACAGGCGGTGACATACGGTCATGCAGGGAATGGTCATCCGCATCAGAACTTCGTGGCCCGCAACGCGGACGAGCTGGCGCGCATCGAACGCGTGGTCGAGGAGACACTGCGCGCCGTCATCGCGCTCGGAGGAACCGTTTCCGCGGAGCACGGCATCGGGAAGATCAAGCGCCGATGGCTCCCGCTGCAGCTGCATCCCGCGCAGCTGGCGATCATGCGTGCCGTCAAGCGCGAGCTCGATCCGTTAGGCATACTCGCGCCAGGAAACATCTTCGAGTGAGCCCGACACCGAGGTTCGCGTCCGTCGTCATCGACGTCGATTCCACGTTGTGCGGTATCGAGGGAATCGACGTGCTCGCGTCCCGCCGCGGGCCTGAGATCGGCGCCGCGATTGCCGCCGTGACGGAGCGTGCGATGAATGGCGAGCTGCCGCTCGAGGCGGTCTACGGCAAGCGGCTCGAGCTGATTCGTCCCACGAAGGAGGATATTCGCGCTCTCGCCGATGCGTATGCGACAGCGCTCGCGCCTGACGCCAGGAGTGCCATCCAGCGACTCCGCGCGCACGAAGTGCGACTCGAGCTCGTGAGCGGGGGGATCCGACAAGCCATCGCGCCGGTCGCGAAGGCGCTCGGATTCTCAGGAAGCGACGTGAGCGCAGTGTCCCTGAGCTTCGACGATGCGGGCGAGTACGAGGGCTACGACACCGCCTCTCCGCTCACGACGCAGTTCGGCAAGCGGGAGGTCGTCGCTGCGCTCGCGCTTCCGCGCCCCACCCTGGCGATGGGCGATGGATCGACCGACATCGCGATGCGCGATGCTGCTGACGCGTTCGCTGCCTACGTGGGCTTTGCGCGACGCGAGCACGTCGTTGCCGCAGCGGATTTCGTCCTCTCCAGCTTTGCCGAGCTCGCCGACTTCGTCCTGGGTGCGCCCACCGAGCGTCGCTGACGGTCCCATCGTTGCATTTCGCTCTGGCCGTTCATCAACCGTTCCCATGAGCGACGCATTCCAGACGGACGCCGACGTCCGCGATCTTCCCCGTGAAGCCGTGCTCGATCGCATCATCCGACTCGCCTTTGGCGGCAGCCGGCGGCGTTTCGGGCGATTCATGGAGACGCTCCGACAGGCGATTCCACCCGATATCACAGTCGTGCTTCGCGGCAGCGCCGTGACGGGAACGCGCTGGGCATCGGGTAAGCCCTTCGATGCCGACGGCCCGGGCACGAGCGATCTCGACCTCACGTTCGTGGGTGGCGACACGCTCGACTTCTGGCGCGACGGCGCTTTCTACATTCCAAAGCTGCACACCGTGCCGTTGAGCGACGACGCGCCCGATGCGGCTCCCACGCTCGTTCCGCTGCGAAAGTCGTTATGCAAGATCGCGCGGCGACCGGTGAACATTCAGGGTACGTCGAACTTTCTGCTCTATCTGCGCGACGTAGTGTTCGGTCAGCCCTACGTCACGCTCATCGAAGGGGAGGAGCGCGACAAGACGCCCGACGACGAGACCTCGGCATGACGCTGCGCGTGCTCAGCTACAACATCCGATACGGTGGGACCTCGCGCGAATCGGAGCTCGCCGCGGTCATTCGGAGCGCGGCGCCTGATGTCGTCATGTTACAGGAAGCGATCGATCCGAGCGTGGTCATGCGCCTCGCGCGACTCACCGAGATGCCGCACTGGGGAGCGCGCCTCGGTTTCTCGACTGGCTTCCTGAGTCGCCACGCCGTCGCGCACCACGCATGGCATCACCCAGTCGGGAGCCGTCACGCGTTCCTCGAGCTCTCGCTCGACCGAGTCGAATGTCGCCTCTTCGGGCTGCATCTGAGCGCGTGGTTCTCGAAGTGGAGCGAGCGCCGCCGCGCCCGGGAGATTCGTGCGCTGCTCGACGGCATCAGCCAGCATCAGAGCGGATTTCATCTGATTGCCGGTGACTTCAACGCGCTCGCACCCGGCGAAACGCTTCAGGTGCGTCGCATGCCGCACTGGATTCGCGCGATGGTGTGGCTCAGCGGACGCGATATCGCTCGCGAGACGATCCAGGCCATGCTCGACGCACATTATGCCGACACGTGGCGGCTCAAGCACGACGGGAATCCTGGATACACATTCCCGACGTGGGATCCGCACGTCCGTCTCGATTACGTGTTCATCCCGGCTCGCGACGCCGCGCGCGTGGAACGCTGCGAGATCGTCGCGTCGCCTAGCGAGGCGCGTGCAGCGTCGGATCACTTTCCGCTGCTCGCCGACATCACCAGCGACTAGGCGGCGTAGACCTCCGACACCCAGTCGAGCGACTCGAGCGCCACATCGTCTGCCGTGTGCTCGTCGGAGACGGTCACCGCGCTCTCGAACAGCAGCGTCTTGACCACCGTTTGCGCGTCGCGGGCGCTCACGCCGCGAGCGCGCAACGCGACGGCATAGCCGCGCACGGCATCCCGCAACGCTGAACGGCTCGCGTTCGCTTCGGCAAGCAATTCCGACGTCTCGCGGCGCAGTGCCGAGCTCTCGTGACGGACGAGCTCCGCTTGGCTCACCAGGAACTGGGCGCGTTGTGTGGCCACCAGCGCCGCCGTCATCGCCGGCGGCATCGAGCCGAGATCCGTCTGCATCACCCGCTTCGACTGAGCAAAGTCGGGGGCAACGACGTTCTCGAAAGGAGCGTACCTCGACGAACTATCTGCCAGCGCAATCGCGTCCGCCAGCACGACGCCCACGAGCTTCGGACCGTTAGGCAGCGCGAACCACGGCGCACGGCGTTGCTCCGCGTAGGCGCGCAGCTCGGCGCTACTCATCGAGCTCGCGAAATACACCACCTGCACGTGCTGCTCGCGAGCCGCTCGGACGACGGCGTTCACTTCCTGATCCGCCTTCGAGGCGTCGAGCAGGACGCCAAAGGGCGGACGCTTGCGAATGACGCTCGCCGCGCTTTCATCATCGCGAAGGTATCGCGGACGATGACCCGCGAAGCTCACCAGTTCGCCCACCAGCGATCCGATGACGGGATCGGCCGCGACCACCAGGAATGACTGCGACATCTCCACGTCGAGACTCAGCGGGCGGCGGGGTTCGTGGCCGGATACAGCTGCCAGAGCAACGCGCCCGAGCCGATCGTTCGATCGGGAACGAGCACCACTGACGCCCGGACGCTTACCGGTACATCGGTCTGACGATCGAGCGTCAACGCCCAGTCCGTCGCGCCCTGTGTGATCGCGAGTCGCGCCAATGCTGTCCGAAACGCAGCACGCTCGTCACGAGGCACGAGCGCCGCAAGCGGCTTCCGCGAGAGCAGTCTCGCGTCTCGTTTCAACAAAGCACACGCGGCAACGTTCGCGTCTCGAATGGCCGCGTTGAGATCCGTCACGATCGTCGGTGTCGGCGCGAAGTCGAATAGCATGCGAAAGTAATTCAGCTGCTGTTCGAGGCGGACGTGGCCCGCGGAGATCGTTTCCTGCTGCTGCGAAAGCTCCTCTTCCGCGACCTTGAGCTCCTCGAGGCTCGCGGCCAACAACGCGGAGAGTCGCGGCACCGCGTCGAACTGTTCGGTGATCGGAAGAGCTCCAGGCGGGGACAACACCTTCGACACCTGGTGCAACATCTGCTTGCGTTGGGATTCAAGCGTCGCGGCGAACGCCACGACTTCGTGAGCAAGTTCCGTCATGCACTGCTCGATGAGAAGGAACGCGTTGTGCGGCGTTGTTGCGCCAAAACCCTACCATGTATTCGGCGACACCGCGGCGCCAGGGGGGAACCATCGTCCCCAAACAAAGCATGTTCCATACCCTCCTTGCGTTTCCGCTGGCAGGTTACCGCGACGAATGCTATGATGGCGCACTGCCGTCAGAGCACCCTCGTCACAGAGGCTCCCTATGCACGTGGGCTCGTTCGACCGCGACGCGCAGCCCGCACCTCCGCTCTCGCGAGCTGCGATCGACGCCTGGTCGGCCCAGATTCGTCAGGCACGCCTCCGAGGCGGGCACCACGAAACGTCCGCTGGCACCGCGCAGGACATTTCGAGGTTGCAGTCCGAGCTCGAGCTCTCGTACGAGGAGTTGAGCGTCGCGGAAGCGGAGCTGCGCGCACAGTACGAGCAGCTTGCCTCCACGCAACTGCAGCTGGAACGCGAACGGCTGCGCTACCGAGATCTCTTCGAGCACGCGCCCATTCCGTATCTCGTCACCGATGCGGTTGGTACGATTGTCGACGCAAACATTGCGGCCACCAGGTTGTTGGGACCTGACGCCGAACGCCTGCGCGGCAAGCCACTTCAGACGTTCATTCCGCTCGGCGCACGCGCCCGCTTCCGGCGGAGCCTTGCCGAACTCGCCGGTGCTCACGTCGTTCGGGAGCTCGTCTTCATCATCGCCACTCGCCACTCAGAGCGGCGCGTCGTCAGCGCCACCGTGAACGTCGTTCGCGACGTACACGGGCTCGTCACGGAAGTACGCTGGCTTTTGTCGGAGCAGTCCAATTCGATGGACCACGAGCCTCAAGGGCAAGTCGGGTCATCGACGATCGATCGCATCGCCGCCATGCGTACAATCCAGCTCGAACAGCAGGTGATCGAGCTGGATCGCAGACGCGTCGAGGCAGAGGAAGCACGGCATCTTGCCGAGCAGAGCAGCCACGATGCCACCGAGCTACTGACGACCGTCAGCCACGAGCTGCGAACCCCCGTCTCGGCGATCGCCGGCTACGCCGAGCTCCTCTCAATGGGTCTTCATGGTCCGCTCACCCCTGAGCAGCAGCTCGACCAGGACCGCATCCAAGCCACGCTCGATCACGTCATCGGGCTGCTCGACAACCTCCTCGTGTATTTCCGCGCCGGAGGCGGAACGCTGCCCATCGAATCGCAGCGAATGGCCGTCGAGCCAACCGTGCGTGCGGTCGCGTCGCTCGTTCAGCCGATGCTCGACGCGAAGAACATCCAGCTCATCATCGATTCATCCGAGAATGCAACGGAGGTCGTCGCCGACGTGGACCGCGTGCGTCAGATCCTGCTCAACCTGCTCTCGAACGCCGTGAAGTTCACCCAGCCGAATGGCTCGGTACGCGTCGTCTGGCACTCCACGCGCGATCTCGTCGTGCTCGAAGTCGCCGACTCGGGCATCGGTATCCCCGTGCGTCAGCTCGAGCGCATCTTCAAGCCCTTCGTCCAACTCGCCACAACCCAAACAACGGTCGGCGCCGGATTCGGCCTCGGGCTCGCCATCAGTCGAGGGTTGGCCCGCGCGATGGGCGGAGATCTGACTGCGCGCAGCGAGGAAGGCCGCGGTTCCACGTTCATACTGACGTTGCCAACGCCCAAATAAGAGCGCGCGCACACGACTTGCGCCGGGCCTTCTGCTCGTCGATGCGCCAGGTATCGACCCGGCATCTTCGAAGATCGGGGTCAGCATGCAACGACGGGATATCGTAGTCGTGGGCGCCTCCGCAGGGGGGGTCGAGGCATTGTCGCGGTTAGTCAGTCAGCTCCCTCCTGATTTTCCCGCGGCCGTCTTCGTCACGATTCATTTTCCGGCCTCGACCACGAGCGTTCTTCCCCGGATTCTCAACCGCGCCGGTCCACTGGAAGCGGTACATCCGCGTGATCGCGACGTCATCGAGCCCGGAAAGATCTATGTTGCGCCACCCGACCATCATCTGCTGATCTTCCCTGGACGCGTGCGCGTCGTCCGCGGTCCAACGGAGAACGGCAATCGTCCGGCGATCGATCCGATGTTTCGCAGCGCCTCGCTCGCCTATGGTGGTCGCGTGCTCGGTGTCGTGCTCACCGGCAATCTCGACGACGGCACCGCTGGCGTCCTCGCCATCAAGCGGCGAGGCGGGACGACCGTCGCGCAGGATCCGACCGATGCCATGTTTCCCTCGATGCCGACGAACGCCATCGAGTTTGGCGTCGTGGATCATGTCGTGACACTCGAGGACATGCCATCGCTCCTCATCCGACTGACGAGCATCGAGTTGGAAATGCCTCCGGAGGCTCCCGTGCCTGACGATGCTTCTCGCGAGAACGAGTTCGCGCAGTTCGATGCCGACATCATCGCGAACGAGGAAGAACACCCCGGAACGCCATCCTCTTTCAGCTGTCCGGATTGCGGAGGCGTCCTGTGGGAGATTCAGGACGGCGAGATGGTGCGCTATCGCTGCCGGATCGGGCACGGATGGACGAGTGACGGTCTCGTATTCCAACAGACACAGACGATCGACGACGCGCTCTCGATGGCGCTACGCTCGCTCGAGGAGAGCGCGAATCTCAGCGGTCAGATGGCGCGGCGTGCCCGCCAACGCGGCCATGATTTCCTCGCCGCTCGCTTCGAGGAGAACAAGCGATCGGCCGAGAAACGTGCGACGGTCATTCGCGACGTTCTCCTTCGTACTCGACGCGTCGAAGTGGATGCCGACGCGGAGCGCGTCACCGAGCTCGCGCAATCGGAGCCTCGATCCAAGAGAAAGTGAGTCCTGCGCTCTCTCGGCCTGCGCAGTAATTTGACGGAGGCGTGCCCAACGCCGTCTTCGTCACATTTCCCAGGCTGTCCATGAGCGTGTCCGCGGCCGACCGAGATCTCGAGCTTCTCCTCGATTATCTCAAACGCAATCGAGGATTCGACTTCACGGGTTACAAGCGCGGTAGCCTCGGCCGTCGAATTCAGAAGCGGATGCAGGCAGTCAACGTCGGCGGATTCACGGAGTACGTCGACTACCTCGAGGTCCACCCTGAAGAGTTCTCGGGACTCTTCAACACCATCCTCATCAATGTCACGAGCTTTTTCCGTGATGACGCGGCGTGGGAAAGCCTTCAGAACGATGTCCTGCCCGAGCTTCTGGCGCGAAAGGTAACGACTGATCCGATTCGCGTGTGGAGTGCCGGATGCGCCTCGGGCGAAGAGGCGTACACGCTCGCGCTCATCCTCGCCGAGTCCCTCGGTGCCGAAGAGTTCAAGGAACGCGTGAAGATTTACGCGACCGACATCGACGAGGAGGCGCTCACACGCGCGCGCGCCGGTGTGTATCCCTCCAGTGCGATGGACAGCGTACCGGAAGCCTTGAGAGAGAAGTACTTCGATCGCATCGAAAGCCAGTTTGCATTCAAGAAGGAGCTGAGGCGCCAGATCATCTTCGGTCGCCACGACCTCATTCAGGATGCGCCGATCTCGCGCGTTGACCTGCTCGTCTGTCGGAACACGCTCATGTACTTCAACGCCGAAACGCAGACGCGCATCCTGGCGCGTTTTCATTTCGCGCTCAACGACAACGGCATTCTCTTCCTCGGACGGGCGGAAACGCTGCTGACCCACGCGAGCACGTTCACTCCCGTCGATCTCAAGCGCCGCATCTCCACGAAGGTTCCCCGCGCCAGTCTCAACCTCCGCGATCGATTACTGCTGATGGCGCAGAACGGTTCGGGCGATGGCGCGACGCCGAACCCCCAGCATAGCCGCTTGCGCGAGATCGCCGCCGACGCCGTGCCCCTGGCGCAGATCGTCATCGATGCCGGCGGCGTTCTCGTGCAAGCGAACGAGCGCGCTCGAGCACTGTTTGGTCTCCTGCCTGACGACGTCGGCCGGCCGCTCCAGGATCTCAAGATCTCCTATCGGCCCGTCGAGCTGCGTTCACTGCTCGATCAGGTGTACGTCGACCGGCGCCCACTCATGGTGCGCGACATTTCATGGTCGACACCGGGCGCCGAGCATCGCTGGCTCGATCTCCAGATCGTTCCCGTGATCGATGAGACAGGTACCGTGCTCGGCGCAAGCGCGTCGTTCGTCGACGTCAGCAGCGCGAAACGACTGCAGCACGATCTCGAGCACGCGAACCAGGAGCTCGAGTCGGCGTACGAGGAGCTGCAATCCACGAACGAAGAGCTCGAGACGACGAACGAAGAGCTGCAATCCACCGTCGAAGAGCTCGAGACGACGAACGAAGAGCTGCAGTCGACGAACGAGGAGCTCGAAACCATGAACGAGGAGCTCCAGTCGACGAACGAGGAGCTCACGACGATGAACGACGAGCTCCGCATCCGATCCGATGAGCTGAACACGGTGAACGCGCTTCTCGAGAGCGTACTCACCAGCTTCCGAGGTAGCGTGATCGTCGTCGACATCAGCATGCAGGTGATGATCTGGAACGTCCGATCGCACGAGCTCTGGGGATTGCGCGCCGATGAAGTGATCGGAAAGAATTTGCTGAGTCTCGACATCGGCCTTCCGGTGGAGAAGCTGAAGAAGCCGATCAAGTTGTGTCTGACGAATCAGACCGCTGGTGAGGTCGACGTCGATGCCCTGAATCGCCGTGGACGCAGCGTTCATTGCCGCGTGAGTTGCTCGCCATTGCTCGACGCAAACAAGGTTCTCAATGGCGCCATCATCGTCATCGAAGAGCTTCAGGATCCCAAGGTCGGTGACGGTCAGCTTCCCTCGGTCGCGAAGAAGCCAGCTGAGCGATAGATTGGGGCCGCCCTCCCCCAACCCCGGGACCCAATGCGACGCGGCTTCCTCCTTCTTGCCCTCCTCGCTCTGGCGGCACCTGCCGCCTACGCTCAGCAATCCGGACTTCGCTCGAAGATCGCTGAGCTCTTCATCTTCGGCGCGGGCCAATCGCCGCTCTTCCTCGGCGGCACCGCCGACACGAGCAACCCGGCATCCATCCGCTCGCATGGCTCGCACTACATCCCGTCGGCGGTCGCCGAGAATGGGAGCATCATTGGATTCCTCACCGATGCGGTGAGTCAGAACGTCGCCAACGTACCAGTCGGCGCCACGAGCGGCGGCGAGACCTTCCGCTTCGAAGGTGGCGTTCCCGTGAAGACCTCGATCTCCGCCGGCCCGATCTTCGCCGAACGCGCACAGACGCTAGGGCGCGGTCGCACGCTGGTCGGCATTGGTCGCAACGCCTTCCATTTCTCCACGTTGCGCGGACAGGATCTCAGCGATCTGCGGCTCTTCTTCACACATCAGAACGTCACCGACTCCATCGCGCCAGGATGCAGCGCGGCGCAGGGTAACGATTGTTCGAAGATGGGCGTGCCGCTGCTCGAGAACGACGTGATGCTCTTCCAGTTGAATCTCGATATCGATGTGAAAGTGACATCATTCTACGCGACCTATGGCCTCAGCGATCGCGTCGACTTCAGCGTGGTGGTGCCGCTGGTGTCGACGAGCCTCCACGGCCAGAGCGACGCGCAGATCATTCCGTTCGGCGGACCGACGGCGACGCACTTCTTTGCCGGAACACCGACGAACCCGGTGCTCTCCGCGACGCGCACCGTGAATGGCTCGTCGTTTGGTTTGGGCGACGTGGCGACGCGTCTCAAGATCGTGCTGCACGAATCAGCCCGATCTGGCGTCGCGATCCTCGGCGATGCGCGCTTCGCCACCGGCAACGAAGATGATCTGCTCGGCGCGGGGAAATTCTCGGCGCGCGGTCTGATGATCATCTCCGGTTCGATCGGCACCTTCTCGCCGCATGCGAACCTCGGCTACGCGTTTCGTCAGGCAACGACCCAGAACGACGCCGTCCTCGCGACGGTCGGCTTCGACCACTTGATGGCCGAGCGCGTGACGCTGGCGGCGGACGTCGTGAGCGAGCTGCAGGTTGGTCGCTCGAACCTGCAGCTGCCCCCGCCGGTCCATTACGATTTCCCGTTCAACCGAACGATCAATCCGACGACGATTCCCGACATGCGCGACGACATCGTGAACGGTTCGCTCGGGTTCAAGTTCTCGGCACCCGGTGGCTTCACGATCGTGACGAACGCGCTCGTGCCGCTGAACCGAGGCGGTCTCCGAGCGAACGCCATTTACACGTTAGGGTTGGAGTACTCGTTGTAGCTGCCGGCTATCGGCTCCCGGCTGCCGGCTTCACGCTGCGCCCCGCTGCCTGCACCCGGCTGCAGCTGCCGGCTTCGGCTGCCGGCTCTGGCTACCGGCGTTGCAGGCGACCGGCCGGAAGCCGCGACGGGCAGCCGAGAGCTTGGAGCAGGGCGCCGCTACCGGGTGCCGGCAGCCGGCGGCGACTGGCAGCCGATCGGTATCGGGTTCAAAGCATTCGGCGGCGACCGCAGCCCATCGACCTAACGAATGGACACCAGCCTCCACGCATTCGCATCCCGCCGCAGCTGCGCAACGAACGTCACGGCCTGACGCTGATTCTTCCCGCCGTTCGTAACGTACTCGTACGTACCTGACAGCCTTGCGTCCGCGGTCGCGCCGTCAACTTCAAGACTCGTGACGCTCAGCGTTGCCTGAAGCGAGCGCACTGACGAGAAGAAATCGGCGAAGCGCTGCTGCTGGTCGCGCGTGATGCCCGGGTATGTCCGCTTGAGCTCCGTCATGTCTCGCGACTCGATCGCACGAGCGTACTCGTTGATCACCGCGTTGATCTCTATCGCCGGATTGGCAGGCTTGGTCGCGCTCTGCGTGCTCTGCGGTTGTACGGCGGGAAGTGGAGGTGACGTCACCGGAGGCGCCTGTTGAACCGACGCCGAGCTGGTGTTGGTAGTCGACGCATTCACCTTGGGCGTGTCGCGCGTGGCGGCGGCCACGCTGGCCGAATTGGCCGCTGCGCTCGCCGCGAGCTTCGCCGCACGCTCGGCGGCGTCGAACGATGCCGACGCGTTCGTGAAATGCGTGAAGGCTGCGGCGTACCGTTTATCACGCAGCGCATCTTCGCCACGTTGCTCGTGCGTGTCGCCATCCTGAAGCTGCGCGGGTGTTGCGCCTGCGTCGCGCGCCACGCGGCGAGAGCGGAAGGCGGCGATCTGCGCGTTGCGAACGCGCTCCACTTCCTGCGAAGCGTTGGCATTACTCGTCGCCGCCACGCCCGTCGGCGCGGGCGAGCCGCCGGACACCTGAGTGTTTGCCGGGCGCTTCGTGTCTGGCGACGCGGGTTGTGTCGTGGCGCCTGATGCCGTACTCGCCACGGCGCCCGTCGTCACACCGGCGCCCGGCGCGGCAACGTTAGGCGTCGTCGGTGCCGCTGCGGTCGATGCGCCAGCATTGGGCGCGCCAACATTCCGTGATCGCGCACTTCTCGCGAAGAGCATTGCTCCCGCCACCGCGACGACCGCCGCCACGCCGACGATCCCAGCTCCGATGTACCGTGACCGCCGCCGTCGCCCTTCCTCCTCTTTGACTCGCAGCTGTTCACCGGTCGTGCGAAGGCGTTCGATCGTCGCGTGAAGCGACATGGCCGTCTGCGGACCCTGACTCAGCGACGCGCGCACACGCGCGAGCTCGTTAGCCATCTCCGTCGCCGTAGCGAAGCGGTCGTCGGGTTCCTTCTCCAGTGACTTGGCGACGATGTCGTTGAGCGCCGATGGCAAGCCCGGAAGCAGCTTGTCGAGCGGCGGCGGCTTCTCGCTCGTGATCTTGTAGAGGACGGCGTGAAGCGTATCGGCCTGGAAGGGACGCGCGTTCGTCAGGATCTCGTACAAGACGGCGCCGGCGGCGAAGATGTCCGTCTTCGGCGTTATGTCCTGTCCGATGATCTGCTCGGGCGCCATGTAGTTCGGCGTGCCGAGCATGATCCCCGTGCGCGTCATCTTCGTCATCGCCGAGGAATTGAGATGGGCGATGCCGAAGTCCATGATCCGCGCGTGCCCCTCTTCGTCGACGCGGATGTTCGCTGGCTTGATGTCGCGATGAACGACGCCGCGCTTGTGCGCGTACGCGAGACCGTTCAGCACGTCGATCATGATCCCGAGCTTCGAGTCGAGCGAGAGCGGCGTTCCGCTGTGCAGCAGATCCTCGAGATCGATCCCCTCGACATACTCCATCGCGATATACGGGTGACCGTCGACGTCGCCGAAATCGTAGATCGTGATGACGTTGGGGTGCTGCAGCGATCCAGCCGCGCGTGCCTCGCGCAGGAAGCGATCGCGCAACGCTTCGTCGCGCGAGATCGCATCCCCCATCACCTTGATCGCGACATGCCGATTCAGCACCGGATCGAGCGCCTTGTAGACGACGCCCATGGCGCCCTCGCCTACGAGGTCCTCGATGCGGTACTTGCCGATCTCGGTGAGATCGCGATGCGACATGCGAGCGGCCGGGGAAAAAGGAGCGGGAGGAGGATCGGCAAATATTCCGTCCCGACCGAGTAACGGCAACAGGCTCTGCGAAAGCTCACCTTCCGTGGAATCGGCAAGCGAGCTCGGGACAACCACGCTCCCGGCGGTCTCGTTCTTCAAGGTTCGTTCGACGTTCTCGGGTCTTTCTGCCGACAAAGGATCCTCCGCCCAACTGGACGGTCCACTAGGAAGTCACTGCGCATTTGCCGAAAAATTCCGGACACCAAATACACGACGGCCGGAGTCGCGAGCGACTCCGGCCGTCATCAGTCGATCCGAGCCCTGGGCCCTGGGCTCTCAGCTCCTTGCTCTACTTCTTGGGATCGTGATCGTCGTCATGATCCTGGAAAGGCGACCCGGTGTCATCGCCGCCATTCAGGCGTTCGACGCGGAGCAACTGGCTATACGTCCTGCCCCCCACCTTGAGCGTCACGAGGTAATCGCCCGAATTCACGATCGGAGCCTGACCGCCTCCGAATCCGCCTCCCCCGCGCCCGCCACGGCCGCCGCCGCGCTGTCCAGGATAGCGGAGCAGGTCCTGAAGCTCCTGAATGCCGTTCGGGAAGACCGCGTTGAGAGCCTCGAGCGGATTCTCTCCGCCCGCCTGCGCACCTTCGCCCCCAGCGCCCGCCCCGCGACCTCCAGCGCCGACCACCGCACCCTCACCCGGACGCGCGACGAAGCCACCAGCGCCAGCACCACCACGTCCACCGCCGCCGCCGCCGCGACCGAAGAACCCAGCGCCTCCGCCGGCCATCGCCTGCCGAATGCGGTCGGTCTGCTGCTTCGTGAGCGTCCCGGCCTTCTCGAGCGAGTCGAACACAAAGTCCATGCGGCGTGCCGAGAGAATCGAATCACGCAGCGCCGAGGGGCCGAGCGCCACGCGGGGCGCAGGGCGTCCACGGAAGTCCCAGACCACGCGGTGCAAGCCCGCGGTCGCCGGACCGTTCAGCGTCGAAACCGTATCGCCGCGGGCATCGGTGATGATGATCTGCGCACCGCCGGCGTTCCCACCGCGGCCGCCTCGACCACCCCGACCCGCGCCGCTGGCCGCGGGACCAGCATTGTTCTGCGCTTCGCTGCCGGCCATCGTGGCCACATCCGTCGACGCGTTACTCGTCAGGCGATACACGATCTCCGCGCCGTATGGCGGGCTTGGCGCGTTGAACACGGCGTGTCCTTCGCCGTTCGACGACGCGCCCATCACCAGTCCCTGCCCGTACTCGTACGCCGTCTTCGGCTCGAAGAGATGCGTTGCCTCGGCCAGCACCGTGGCCGCCTTCGCGCCCGCCATCTGCTGCAGCGGCGCGACGTCCACGATCCAGAAGCCGCGACCGTGCGTCGCCGCGATCAGCTCCCGATCGCGTGGATGAATCTTGAGATCGTAGACCGGGACCGTCGGCATGCCTGACGAGAACTTCTGCCAGTTCGTGCCACGGTTGAGCGACACGTACACCGCGCGCGACGTGCCGACGTAGAGCAGATCGCGCGTCGTCGGATCCTCACGCACGACATGCACGAAATCGGCGACGCTCTCACGCGGAAGATCATTCACGATCGACCGGAAGCTTCGTCCACCGTCCGTCGTCACGTACAGATACGGCGTGAAATCGTTCTGCCGGTGGTTGTCGAACGAGACGTACCACGTGTCCTTGTCAAAATGCGACGGCTCGACGCGGCTGACATAGATGTCACCGGTCTGTGGAACGCCAGCGAAGCGCGAGATCGGAATCTGCTCCCAGCTCGCGCCATCGTTCTTCGTCACCCAGATGTTGCCGTCGTCCGTACCCGCCATGATGTACCCTGGCGTCACATACGACTCCTGGAGCGCCACGACGGTGCCGTAGGTCTCGGCGCCCGTCGCATCGAGCGTGATGCCACCCGTCTTGTTCATCGACGTGTCGATTTTCGCCCAATTCTTCTTCGACAGGTCAGGTGAGATCGGATACAGGTTGTCGCCGCGCTGCGTGGACTTGAGCACACGGTTGCCGCCCATGTAGAACACGTCCGGGTTGTGCGGCGACAGGAAGAAGGGCGTCTCCCAGTTGAAGCGCATGTCGAGATCCGCCGAGTCGGCGCGCTGGCGCTTGCGAAGGTCGGCGATGCGATTCGCGATCTCCTTCGACTCGGGCTTCGTGGTGTCACCGCGCGTGACGAGGATCGAGTCCTCGTACTGCTGATACTTGGGGAGCCACGCCGGCTTGACGATGCGAGTGTTCTCCGCCGTCCGCAGATCGCGCCTGACGACGTTCCCTCCCTGCGACTCACCCCAGATGATGTTCGGATCGTTCGGATGCTGCGCCGTCCAGAAGCCGTCGCCACCCGCGTACGTGAACCAGTACGCGTTCGTCACCGGACCCTGCTTGCGCTTGCTCGGTCCGCACCACGAGCCATTGTCCTGCGCGCCGCCGCAGATGTTGTACGGCGTCTGGAAGTCATAGCTCACGGCGTAGAACTGCCCGATGGGAAGATTCGCCGGGAACCAGAAGTTCCCACCGCCATCAAAGGTGATCGAGATGCCGCCGTCGTCACCGACGACGAAGTGATCCGGATCGCCTGGATCGATCCACATCGCGTGATGGTCGACGTGAATGCCCTGCGTGGCCGACCGCGCCGTCTTTCCGCCGTCGTCCGACACGAGCACGTTCGTCGACGAGAACCACACGCGGTTCGGATTGCGCGGATGCACGCGAACCTGCGAATAGTAGAACGGACGCGTGTTCGCGTCGTTCATCTTCTGCCAGGTCTTGCCGCCGTCCTCGGTGCGATAGAGACCGTTGCCTAACTTCTGGCGCGCCGCGCCCTTCTGAGCCGGCTTGCCGCGCACCGAGTCTGCTTCGACCATCGCGTAGACGATGTCCGTGTTCTGCGGATAGATCGAGAAGCTGATGCGTCCCTTGGTGGTCTCGGGGAAGCCGCCGCCCTTGATCTCGGTCCACGTCGCTCCAGCGTCAGTCGACTTCCAGAGTGCCGACCCCGGTCCGCCCGAGATGAGGAAGTACGGGCCGCGCACGCGCTCGTAGCTCGACGCCCAGACCACGTTCGGATTCTTGGGATCGATCGCGACGTCGATGAATCCGGCCTTGTCGCTCACGAACTTGACGAGCTTCCACGTCGCGCCACCATCCTCGGTCTTGTAGAGGCCGCGCTCCGGGTTCGACTTCCACGCCGCGCCTAACGCCGCGACGTAGACGATGTTCGGATTCGTCGGATGCACCGCGATGCGCCCGATGTGCTGCGTCTTCTCGAGGCCGGAGAGCTTCCACGTGAGCCCACCGTCGGTGGACTTGAAGATCCCACCCCCGGGCTCGATGGTGTTGCGTGAGTTCTGTTCGCCGGTGCCCGCCCAGACCTGCATCGTGTCGGACGGCGCGATTGCGAGCGCGCCCATCGCCACGACGTTCTGGTTGTCGAACACCGGGCGGAAGGTCACGCCGCCATTCGTCGTCTTCCAGATGCCGCCGCCAGCAGCGGCAACGAAGAAGGTCTTCGACGGGAAGGGGATGCCGACGACATCGGCAACGCGTCCCTCGAAGTTCGCTGGTCCGACCGTTCGCCATCGGAAGCCTGCGAGCGTGAGCGAGTCGAGCTTCTGCGCCGAGCCAGTAGCGGGTCCTGCAAGCGCCGCCACACCGGCCAGCAGTGGGAGGAGCCGGGTACGATGATGCATGGCCAATCCTGTTTTGTGAGTGGAAGGACAATACAGGTACGAACCGGCCTGTGCGAGCGTTGTGGATCCAATGTGTCCCCGAAAAAAGAAGAACGCGATCCCCCGAAGGGGATCGCGTTCTTCAATGCGGAAACCCAGTCAGGCTGGGCCAGCGTCAGTTCAGCGGGCAGCCCTGGTTGTTCAGCCCATCGAGCAGGTTTTTCGTCGGCTCGTAATTGCCGCTCACGATCGCGTCATGCACGGCCTGGATCACCTGGGCCGACGTCATGCCGTAGTTCAGCCCAGCTGAAGTGCTGAGCAGCGCTGCGACACCATGCCGTCCCAACGCCTCCAACCCACCACCGCCGTTATTGAGCGCCTGAAGCAGCGTGATGTCGGGATTGAATCTGTGCGGATCGGTCGTCACGCCGAAGATCGTGTTGAAGCTCTGGCCCGTTGTGTAGGGCGTCAGCGACCAGCGGTTCACGTGATTCTTCCAATAACCAGGCGTGCACCCCTGGCTTCCCGACGGCGGCGGCGGTGGCGGGGGGTTGCCGGAATTATAGAACGTGACCGTGTAGCCCTTGTTCGTGAACACCTCGAAGTGAACGTAGGGCACACCGGTCACCGTCTGCGGACAGGCTTCCGGCTCGCTGGCGCAATCGCCACCCTTTAGCTGGAACACGATCTTGTCGAGCGTGATGCCCGACGGGAGGTTGATCTCCTTCACGTAGACGAGATCGGCAGCAGGCGCGCCCTGGAAAACATCGACGCACTGGCCGGCAGCAAGCGTGAATGGATTGGAAACGAGCATCGTCCCATTCCATCCTTCGGTCTTGATGACGTCCGGATCACTACTGAGCGTGAAGGTGTAGGTGCCTGCCGGTCCGACTTTGCAGACCGTGGTCGTCTGCGGCGTTCCAGGGGTGGTAGTTCGAACGGGACCGGAGAGCCCGATTGTGCGGCGGGCTGGCGCACTGGTGGGGGCATCGGAACATGCCGCGAGAATCGACGCGGCGCCGAGCGCAATCCACGCCGCGCGTACGCGTGGTGAAACGAGGGACATCAGGCCTCCATGGCGGTGCAGGTGCAGAAGAGAGTGTTGGGGTGAGCGACCTCGGCCGTTAGCACCTGCCGTGCCACCATGGCGTGTTTGGCGGAACTCACTGTGGTGCAAGAAGTTAGTTAGCGCTCTCGCCGCGGTGACGGCTGTGCAGATGCCCGACGCAATTGACGAGTCTGCCACAGATGTGATGGAAGCGTCCGTTTACTCAGGAGCTACCACCCCGCATCCTTGCCTTTTCCATACTGGACGGCCCGCGCGGATCACGCAGCTTAGCTTTCCCCAAGAATTCGGACGC
>JADMIO010789816.1_pt1 | contig 17675 bp, 14 predicted proteins | sample 8958161 | NCBI WGS metagenome assembly JADMIO01 (sample SAMN16585339, study PRJNA669376) | soil metagenome | isolation source: Crop rotation soil | place: USA: Cullars Rotation, Alabama | collected 2011
CGCCGTCCTCCCCACCGATTCCCCGCTCGCCCAACTCATCGCCCGCACGCCAACCCTCCAAGGCATCACTCCCCACCTCTTCACCTGACCCGCAATGTCCCTTGGCGTCTTCCTTTGCGCTCCTGGCGTATTGGCGGCGCATTTCTTCTTCAACTCTTCGGCAAATCCTCATCGTGCGCCGGATCCTCGTGCTTCAGATACTCCACCGTCGCCTTCACCTCTTCCGGCTCCGGGATCCCCTGCTTCGCCCGCGCCTCCGCCGTCACCGGCACCGCGTGATCCGCCGGCACGACCCGGCTGCCGCGCACCTTTGCATAGCAGTACGTGAACTCCGCCCCGAAAAATAAGATCTGCGCCGAAAAGTAGACCCACACCAGCAGCACGACGATCGACCCCGCCCCGCCGTACGCCCGCCCGACGCTCGCGTTCCCCAGATACAACCCGATCAGCCACTTTCCCAGCGTGAACAGCACGGCCGTCAGCACCGCCCCGACCCACACGTCATGCCAATGCACCTTCGCGTCCGGCAGCACCTTGTACATCATCGCAAACAGCAGCGTGACCACGGCCACCGACGTCACGTGGTGCGCGATCGTCCACGTCACCTCGATCGTGTCGTACCGACGCTCGATCAGGTTCTGCAACACCGTCAGCCCCGCGCTCATCACCAGCGACACCAGCAGCAGAAAGCAGATCCCCAGCACCATCGCGAAGGAGATGAACCGCTGCCTGAGAAAGCTGATCAGCGCGTGCTTGCCGAACCCCGGCGCGGGCACGACGCCCCACACCGTGTTCAGCGCATCCTGCAACTGCGCGAATACCCCTGTGGCCCCGAAGATGAGCACCCCGATTCCGATGTACGTCGTCAGCCGGGTCGGCGGATATTGCGGCCGCTGCTCGATGATCGCCTTCACCGCCTCCGCCCCCTCCTTCCCCACGAGCCCGGCGAACTGCTCGACGATCCCCCCCGTCGCCTGCTGTTGATCGAACACCAGCCCGATCAGCGGCGTCGCGATCACGATCATCGGCGCCAGCGACAAGATCGTGTAGTAAGCCAGCGCCGCCCCGAGCCGCGGCGCCTTGATCTCCCACCACCCCGCAAAGGTGTCCTTCAATATGAGCCCGAAGTCGTTCACGATCAGCATGGGCGCATCATACTCCCCGCTCGCGAGCCAACGACTGCCCGGCCCGGGAAGTCGGCGCCGCCGCCCCGGCTGCGCCCGCCGGATTCAACCCCCGCCGCTCCGTGCTCGGCCCGTCCACGCGCGGGCCGTTCTCCTCCCACACGATCGGATCCACGCACATCCGCCGGGCCGTCTTCCCCACGTCCCACGCGTGATACACCATGAACAACGTCCGCCCGTCCGGGCCGATCACCGTGCTGTTATGCCCCGGCCCGATCACCCGCCCCGGTATCCCCTTCAACACGCTGGGCCCGTGCACCGCGAAGTCATCCCGATAAGGCCCCAGCGGGTGATCCGCCACCGCGTACCCGACGCCGTACTCGTCCCCGTGCCACGCTCCGCCCGAGTACAGGCAGTAATACCGCCCGTCGTGATACACCGGGCTCGGCCCCTCGACGCAGTACCAAGCCGGCCAGACCCGCCCCTTGTAGTCGCGGTTCCGCTCGTAGATTTGCCAGTCCGCGCTCGCGCGCGTTACCAATCGCGGCTCGGTCGTCGCGCTCATCAAATCGTCCGCCAAGCCGACCACCGCGAGCCCCGTCCCGTGCGGCGCCTCACCTTCGTAGTCGGTCGCGAAGTAGAGGTACCACTGCCCGGTCTTCGGGTCCCGAAACGGGCTCGCGTCAATCGTGAAGCCGAGCGACGGGATCAGAATGCGGCCGCTGTCGCGAAACGGCCCCGCCGGGTGATCCGCGATCGCCACCCGCAGCCGATGGTGTTCGTCCGACTGCGTCGTCGACGCGGAATAAAATAAATAGAACCGCCCGTCCTTCTGCGCCACCTCCGGCGCCCAGTAATTCAGCGCCGAAGGATTTTGGAGCGGCTCGAGCGCACCGCCCACCAGTTCCCAATGCACGAGGTCGCTCGACCGCAAAACGGGAAACGCACGGCCGTCCTCGGTGGCCGGGCCGGTGCCGTAGGCATAGTATTGCCCCCCCGTTTTCAGGACGAACGGGTCGGCGAAATACCCCGGCCACACCGGGTTCTCGTAATAAATCGTTTTGTCCGGCATGGCCTGCATCCTCCATCCTTGAAGTCGCGCGTCGGCGCGGGGCATCCTGTCACGCCCGTCGCCGGCGGGGAACGCAGAATCCGTGCCGCGATCCGCCCGGCCCGCGGGGCACTGAACTTGCATACCGGACACAGCCGATTGACCCGTTCCCCACAAATTTTCGGCGTCCACGGGTAGCACTGCTCACCCACCGCCCTGACACTTTGACCTCGCGTCACACCAGAATGTCCGCGTCGACCAACCACCATCAATTAACGATCGTCGTATAAACACCCCAATTAGCCGCAGGGCAACGCCCTGCGGATCGCGCGGCAAACCGAACCGAATGCGTTAGCGGATCCGCAACAGAACCAGCCGGATCGCCATTCAGAACGAACGTGGGCTGATGAACGACCTCAAATCCCCCGAAACGATCGTCGACGACAAACCGCCAGCACCCCACGCGAACGGCAACGGCCACGGCGACGAACCGCCCAAGCCCGCCCCGCCCAAACCGCCCGGCCCCGAGTCCCCGGCCACGCCCGCCGCCGCCCCGCGGATCCCCAGCCCCGAAGAGGTCGTCGACAGCCTCAAGTTCATGTTTGCCGTCGGCATCGAGTGCTCCAACCCCGTCATCGCCAACAACCACCGCGTCGACGAGCTCGAGACCACCGGCCACTACGAGCACTGGCGAAAGGACCTCCGCCTGGTCCGCGGCTTGGGGCTCCGATACCTCCGCTACGGCCCCCCGATTCACAAGATCTTCCTCGGCCGCGGCAAGTACGACTGGAACTGGCTCGACCAGGTCATGGCCGAGATGCAGAAGCTCGGCATCCGCCCGATCATCGACCTCGTCCACTTCGGCCTGCCCGACTGGCTCGGCACGTTCCAGAACCCGGAGTGGCCCTACCACATCGCCGAGTACGCCCGCGCGTTCGCCGAGCGGTACCCGTGGGTCCGCTTCTACACCCCGGTCAACGAAATCTACATCACCGCGCAATTCAGCGCGGCCTTCGGCTGGTGGAACGAGCGCCTGATGAGCGACGAGGCGTTCATCACGAACCTTAAGCATTGCGTGAAGGCGTCGATGCTCGCCATGCGCGCGATCCTCGACCTCCGCCCCGACGCGATCTTCATCTACAGCGAGTCGACCGAGTACGTCCACCCCGGCAGCCCGAAGATGGTCCAGCAAGCCCAGTTCATGAACGAGCGCCGCTTCCTCTCGCTCGACCTCCTCTTCGGCCACGACGTGTCCGCCACCATGTACCGCTACCTGCTCCACAGCGGCATGACGACCGAGGAATACCTCTGGTACCGCGACCAGTCCGACCTCCGGTCGCACTGCATCATGGGGACGGACTACTACATCACCAACGAGCACGTGATCCGGGACGACGGCACGACGATCGGCGCCGGCGACGTCTACGGCTACTACGTGATCACCCGGCAGTATTTTGATCGCTACAAGATGCCGGTCATGCACACCGAGACCAACCGCGTGAACACCAGCGCCGAGGAGTGGCTCTGGAAGGAGTGGATGAACCTCCTCCGCCTGCGCGAAGACGGCGTCCCCATCGTCGGCTTCACCTGGTACGGCCTGGTCGACATGAAGGACTGGGACAGCGCCCTGACCAAGGCCCAGAACCACACGAACAAGGTCGGACTTTACACGCTCGACCGCAACGAGCGCAAGGTCGCCCGCGAGTACCGCAAGCTGATCGAAAACTTTTCGAACCTCCCGATCTCCAGCTCCAAATTCCCCATCCTTACCGCGTGACCACACCCGGTTCGGATCGGCGTTGAGCCGCGCGCGGCGATCGCTTTTCACGCGCAGAATAATATTTTTCTATTGCCCGATCCGCGGCCCCGCGCTACCATCCAACCCGTTGTTATGAGACCGTGCGCTGTCGTTGGTTAGCGGAGGTCGCATGTCCGGACGGGAGCTTGAGGCGGAGTCTCAATCCGTAGGGGATGATTCACTTGCCTTCCGCTACGGCCGTAACTGGACCGCCGTCGCGTTTTTCGGCGTCCTGGGTGGCCTCCACCTCGCCATCGCCCTCGCTGCCCTGATCTCCTATCACTGGGAATCGCACCTGAGCGCCGTCTTCGGCACGCTCTTCGTCGCCATCGCGATCTGCTGCGCGCTCGTCCGGCACGAGGTCGTCGTCCGAAAGGACCGCCGCCGCGTCTCCGTCCGCACCGGCCTCGGCCGAATCGCGGTCGAGCACGTCCTCCCCTTTTCCGCCGTTGCCTGCGTCCGCGTGACCCTAATGGGCCGCAACACCCACGAGTCCCGCGTCGCGATCGTCTGCGAAGATGACGAAATCGAACTCCCACCCTGCCCGACCCCTCGCCAACAAGGCCTGTTGCTCGCGATGACCCTGAACACACGCCTGGTCAAAGTCTACGGCGAAGGCCCCCCACCCGAACCCGCCCAGCGAATCGCCAACCTGTACCGCAACGAAGACGCGGTTTAAGCGTGCTCCCTCCTTCGGGCACCGGCAGATCGGTCTGGATCTCCCACCGGCCGCCCTGCCCAACCCCCCTGCCGCCGCCCCGGCGCGCGGACGGTTCCGGGACGGCGCGCTTCGGTCGCCGCCGCTCCCGACGCTCTGTCCGGGCGGGGCGTATCCGGGCGTGTCCGGGTTGACTAGGCGCGGCGGGTGCGGCGCTTGAGCAAGGTCAGGCCGGCGATAGCGACCGCGCCCAGCGAAGTCGGTTCGGGCACGGCGGCGCCGGCGCTGGCAAGGGCTTCGTCGCTCGACACGAGGATCGGGGCGTGGAAGCCACCCGAGTTGCGAATTGGGGCGACCGGCGTGATGGCCGGGTCGGCGTCGGGGTTGGCGCCCGCGGCGTCGACCTTGTCGAGCTTCTGGTCGAAGAGCCAGTCGTAGAGTTGGCCGCCTGCGTCGGTGTAGATGTCGTCCCAGATCACGTGGCCGCCCCCCTTGACCTCGGTGTACTTGGCGTCGCCGCCGGCCTTGCGGAACGCGTCGATCATCGTGCGGCTTTCGGCGACCGGGACGATCTTGTCGGCGTCGCCGTGGAACGCCCAGATCGGGACGTCCTTGAACTTGCCGACGCTCTTCTCGTCGCCGCCGCCGGACATTGGGACGGCCGCGGCGAACATCCCCGGTTCGCGCTGGAGGATGTCCCACGTACCCATGCCGCCCATCGACAGGCCGGTCACGTAGACGCGGCTGGTGTCGACGTTCTCGTCCTTGATCGTCTGCTTCAGCGCGTCGATCGTCAGCTTCATCGCGGGGGTCGGCGTGTTCGAATAGCTTTGAAACCAGCTATTGACGTCGATCTGCGGCGCCAGGACGTACGCAGCGTGCTCGCCCGATTTCGTCGCCTTGACCAGGCCGTTGATCCAGTCGGTCTGATGGACATTGTCCGTGCCGCGATCGCCCATGCCCTGGAGGAACAGGACGAGCGGGGCCTTCTGGCCGGCCGCGATCTGCGGCTCGAAGACGCGGTAGTTGATCGCGGTGCCGTAGCCGCTCAGGCTGCCGGTGACCGAGTTGCTGAGGTCGGTGGCCGCGGCGGATTGTCCGAAAAGTGAGGCGGCAACGGTGATGGCGGTGGCGCACGCCGCGCGCGAGACGGTACGACGAATCTGCATTAGCCCTCGCTCCAATACGACTTGACGCGGCCTCGGCTGGACGGGAACGCACAGCTTTGAACCGGTGGGAGTGCGGAGAGTACAAGGCGCGCGGAACCGCTTCAAGAAAAATAAGAGTTTTCTTCGAGAAAATCAGCGTGCTCGACCGTACGGAGCGGGCGCGGCGCGGTCGGGATCGGTGTGGAAGCGCGATACACGCCGGGACTGAGCGTCGGACGTTTACCTCCGTAAGCGGCGTCCTGGATCCAGCGGCGCGGAAGGTGTGCTGGTGGTCGGAAGAATCCGGGGCGGCGCTCCGGTCGCAAAGCTCCCGCCGCTCTGCCCCGGCGTGTTTTGGAATTAGACCTACTTCGTCACCCAGCACGCGGCGACGTGTCCCGGTTCCCCTTGCTTCGGTTCGAGCGGGGGGACTTCTTCCACGCACTTGCGTAGGACGCGCACGGTTTCGCCGGCGACTTTGATCTCGACCGTGTCGGCCGCGCTCGCCTGCTTCGCCGCCTCGCGCGTCAGCGGGCAGCGCGGGTGGAACGGACAGCCGGTCGGCGGGTTCGAGGGGCTCGGCACTTCGCCGCTGAGGACGATGCGGGTCTTCTTGGGCCTCGGGTCGGGCTCGGGGACGGCGGACAGCAGCGCGACCGTGTACGGGTGCTTCGGGTTGGCGTACAGCTCGTCCCGCCCGGCCTTCTCGACGATACGGCCGAGGTACATGACCGCGACCTCGTCGCTGCAGTGTTCGACGACGGCCAAATTGTGCGCGATGAACAGGTAGGCGATGCCGCGTTCGCGCTGGAGGTCGTCGAGCAGGTTCAGGATCTGGGACTGGATCGAGACGTCGAGGGCGGAGACGGGTTCGTCGCAGACGATGAAGTCGGGGTTGAGCGCGATCGCGCGGGCGATGCCAATGCGCTGGCGCTGGCCGCCGGAGAACTCGTGCGGGTAGCGGACGGAGAAGGTCGGGTCGAGGCCGACGCGCTGGAGCAGGCCGGCGACCATTTCCTCGCGCTCGCGGCCGCGGGCGATGCCGTGAACGGTCAGCGGCTCGCCGATGATGTTGCCGACCGTCATGCGCGGGTTCAGGCTGCTGACCGGGTCCTGGAAGATGATCTGCATCTGGCGGCGGAGGCGGCGGAGCTCTTCGCCGCGGTAGGAGAAGAAATCCCGCCCCTTGTACTCGACGACGCCGGACGTCGCGGGGATCAGGCGGAGGATCGACCGCCCGACGGTCGTCTTGCCGCAGCCCGATTCGCCGACGAGGCCGAGCGTCTTGCCCGCCTCGACGTCGAACGTGACGCCGTCGACCGCCTTGACGTGGCCGACGGTGCGCTGGAGGACGCCGCGCTTGATCGGGAACCAGGTGCGGAGGTCGCGGACGCGGAGGAGGGCCTCGCCGGGGCGAAGGGGCGCGGCGACGTCTCCGCCCGCGGGGCCGCGGTAGGGCACGGTCGGCGCGGCGGTGGGGGTTGTCGAAGAACCTTCAGTCACGTGCGATGCTCCTAGCTGAACTCTGACGAATTCCGACCACGTAGGGTAGGCTCTGCCCACCGTTTCGGACGGTGGGCGGAGCCCACCCTACACAAGGCGTCACGTCGCCACGCTCCCGACGGCCTCGGCCATCACTTCTCGCTTGTTCGCCAAATTCGGCTTGGTCACCGGCTTGCCCTCGTACCCCTCGGTCAGGTGACACGCGGCCCAGTGGCCGGGCGTGACCTCGCGAAGCATCGGTTCGTCGGTGGCGCACTTTCGCAGCACCTGAAAGCGCTCCTCGAGCGTCGCGACGTCGACCCGCTCGCCGGCCGGCGCGGCGGCGGCGGCCTCGCGGGTCCGCGGGCAGCGGGGGTGGAACTTGCACCCGCTCGGGAACCGCGCCGGGTTCGGCACCGCCCCGGGGATCGACACCAGCCGCTCGGAATGCGCGCCGAGCTTCGGCACACTCTTCAAGAGCCCTTCGGTGTACGGGTGCAGCGGCTTATCGAAGATCTCCTCGACCGGGGCGTACTCGACGACGCGGCTGGCGTACATCACCGCCACCGTGTCCGCGTTCTCGGCGACGACGCCCAAATCGTGCGTGATCAGCAGGATCGCCATCCCCTGCTCGCGCTGGAGCTTTCGCAGCAGCTCCAGGATCTGGGCCTGGATCGTCACGTCGAGCGCCGTCGTCGGCTCGTCGGCGATCAGGAGTTTGGGCTTGCACGACAGCGCCATCGCGATCATCACGCGCTGCCGCATGCCGCCCGACATCTGGTGCGGGTACTCGTGCAACCGGCGGCCCGGGTCGCTGATGCCGACGTCGCGCATGGCTTGCTCGGCGATCTCGTACGCCTCGCGCGTCCGCACCTTCTGGTGGAGCATGACGGCCTCGGCGATCTGGTCGCCGATCGTGTAGACCGGGTTGAGCGACGTCATCGGCTCCTGGAAGATCATCGCGATGTCGCGCCCGCGAACCGTCCGCATGTCCTTCTCGGACAAATCGAGCAAGTTGCGCCCGTCGAAGTTGACCTGGCCGGAGAGGTATTGTCCGGGCGGGGTCGGGATCAGGCGGAGGATCGACAGGGCGGTGACGGACTTGCCGCAGCCGGACTCGCCGACGACGGCCAGGGTCTGGCCGGGGTAGATTGTGTACGACACGTCCCGCACCGGCCGGACTTGGCCGCGGTCGGTGTTGAAGGCGATGTTGAGGTCCCGAAGATCAAGGAGCGGCTTCTGCTGCTGCATGGGAGTGTTTTTTCTCGCTTCTCGCTTCTCGCTTCCAACTACGCGCTTCTACTCGATCCCCTTCAACTTCGGGTCCAGCGCATCCCGCACCGCCTCGCCGATCAGATTGTACGCGAACACGGTCAGGAAGATGGCCCCGCCGGGAAACACGGCCAGCCACCAGTAGAAGTTTCCGGCGGCCCCGGTCGCCTGGCTGAGCATCTGGCCCCAGCTCGGCTCGTCGACGAGGCCGAGTCCGAGGAAGCTGAGCGTCGACTCGTAAAGAATCGCTGCGGCGATGCCGAAGCTCGCGCTGACCAGGAGCGGCGCCATCGCGTTGGGCAGCATGTGGCGGAACAGGACGGAGCGCAGCGGCAGGCCGGCGGCCTTGGCGGCGTGGACGAAGTCGAGGTTGCGCAGGCGCAGGAACTCCGCCCGCACGAACCGCGCGTCGCTCGGCCAGGTCGTCAGCCCGATGATCGCCATCATCAGGTAAAGGTTGCGGTCGAACACAGCGACGAACGCGAGCAGCAGGTAGAGCGTCGGCACGGAGCTGAAGATCTCGACCAGCCGCATGCCGATCAAGTCGACCTTGCCGACGAAGTACCCCATCAGCCCGCCGATTAGCGCGCCGACGACGACCGCTATCCCGGTGGCGATGAACCCGATCGCCATCGCGATCCGGCAGGCGTGGATCATGCGCGACAGAATGTCGGCGCCGAAGCTGTCGGTGCCCATCAAGTGGAGCCGCTCGGGCGGCCACGGGTGCGGCTTGTCGATGTCGAACTGGTCGCGCAGGCGGTCGCTCGGCGAGAACGCGATCGGCGCGCGGACGATCGACTTCACGTGCCCGGCGGCCTGGGCCTCGCGGTAGCGCTCGTACGTCGCGAGCAGCGGCGGGTCGACGGGGAAGATGACGAGGAGAACCGTCAACGCGGCGAGCGCGCCGAGCACGATCCCCTTCGCCCGCGCGGGGACGGCGGCTTTCCACGCGATCAGGACGATCAGCGCGAGGCTGGCGGCAACGGCGATGACCCGGACGCTTGTGCCGAACCATCCCGGCGCGCGCGGGTTGCCGGTGCGGCGGCCCTCGATGAACTGGTTCAGTGAGTCGACGACCGGCCGCCAGTGCGCGAGCACCGCCACCCACAGGAGCACGAGCGCGAGCAGGTAAAACTTGTCCCGCCCGCGCAGTGACCGGTTGAAGTAGAGGACGATCGCGGCGATGGCGGACAGCACGAGCGTCACGTCCGTGCCGGTCAGGTATCGCAGCAGCGGGCTGGACGTCGCGCCGAACTCGCGGACGAGCGGTTGGTCGTCGGTGCGCATCCAGTACGGGTGGCTGTTCGCGATGAACGGCCCGAAGACCGCGAAGAACGCGACCGCGCCGATCCAGACGAGCCCGAGCCGGGCACCGGTCCGGCCGACCGTGTCGAGCATGACCTGCGCGAGCCACGGCGTGGGCGCGGCGGCGCCGCCCGGCACCGCCGCGACTGGCTGCGCGGGCATCGGTCCCTGGGGATTTGCGGCTACGCTCGACATGCTGCTGCTGAGTCGTCCTTTTCCGTCGTTAAGAGTACGTGATCCGCGGGTCCGCCAGCGCGTAACACAGGTCCGCCACCAGCAGGCTGATCACCGTGACCAGCCCGACGACCAGCGTGACCGACAACACGATCTCCTGGTCGCGCGTCTGGATCGCCTCGATCATCAGCCGGCCCATGCCGTTGATGCTGAAGATCGACTCGATCACGACCGACCCGCCCAATAGCGCCGGGATCGTCGTCGCTGCGACCGTGATCAGCGGCAGAATGCTGTTGCTCAGCACGTGGCGGAACAAGATGACGTTTTCCGCCAACCCCTTAGCGCGCGCCGTGCGGGCGAAATCGGCCGACAAATTTTCCAGGGTCGACGACCGCATCAACTTCGACAAAAACGCGAACTCGGTGTAGACGAGGCACGCGATCGGCAGCGCGAGGTGCCACAGGCGGTCGAGCAGCCACCCGCGCTCGAACCCCGCCGCGCCCCACGCGGGGAAGAACGCCCACCCCTCGGCCTGGAGGTCGCTCAGCCCGCCGGTCGGGAACGCGCCGAGGTAGTCCTTGTTCGCGAGGAACCCGATCATCATCACGCCGGTCCACATCGTCGGGATCGACCAGAGCGCGAGGAACGTCGTGCCGCTGACGACGTCGATCGTCTTGCCGCGGTGCCGGGCGGCATAAATCCCCGTTGTCACCGCGATCGCGTACGCCAGCGGGATCGTCGTCAAATTGAGCAGCAGCGTGATCGGCAGCCGCTCCTTGACCAGTTCGAGCACCGGGCGGTTCTTCAGAAAACTCATCCCGAGGTCGGGCGTCTTGAGCACCGGCATCCGGTCGAACCGCATGTCGCCCGGCGACACGCTCGGCCGCGGCTTCTTGGCGCCCGGCGGCAGCGCGGTGATTTGCGGCTCGAGCGCCTTTGCCGCCTCGATCACCTCCGGGTCTTCCTCGTTGTACGTTTGAAACCCGATTGGCGACACGCGGTTGAGCCACCGCCCGTACTGCACCGCCGCCGGGCGGTCGAGGCCGAACCGCTTGTTCAGGTACGCCTCGCGCGCCTCGCGCTCGGCCGGCCGCATCGCCCCCGACGCGCTGATCATCGCCCCCGCGACCCCGCCCGGCGTCAGGTTCATCACGAAGAAGACCAGCATCGTGATCCCGACCAGCGTCGGGATCATCAGCAGCAGTCTTCGGATCACGTAACTGAGCATAAGCGTGTCGCGTTCGTCGTCGTCGGCGCGGGAGTCAATCGTCGGCGGGGGCGGGGAAAGGCGACACGGTCACCGGGTCCACTTCTGCAGATTGGTCGGCACGAACCACTCGACATGCAACCCGGGTGTCAGGCCGATCGGCGTCGGCTGGACGTTCTGGAACCGCCCGTCGACGCAGTACATCTCCTTCGTGAACCAGAGGAACATGTACGGCTGATCCTCGTTCAGAATCTGGTGGCACTTGTTCCAGAGCGGGATGCGCTTCTGCTCGTTCACCGTCCGCCGGGCGGCGCGGATCGCCTTGTCGAACTCCGGGTTGATGTAGCACATGAAGTTGTCCCCGCCGGTCACGGTCTGGCTCGAGTCGAACATCTGGTACGGGTCTGATTCCGGGTTCCCGCCGCCCCACCCGAGGCTGATCGCCTCGAAGTCCTTGTTCCGTAGCTTGCTCGAGAACACCGCCCACTCCAGCGGGTCCGGCGCCAGCGCGATCCCGACCTTCGCGTACGCGTCCTTGAACGCCAGCACCATCTTCTCGTAGTTCGCGCTGCCGGACGGGTACGTCAGCTTGAACTTGAACGGCCGCCCGTCCGGCCCGTCTAAGACGCCGTCCCCGTCCTTGTCCTTGAACCCCGCCTCCGCCAGCAGCTTCCGCGCGCCCTCGACGTCGTACGGGATCGGCTGGATGCTCTTGTCGTACTGCTTCCCGATCGGACTGAACGGCCCGGACGCGAGCTCGGCGTACCCGAGCATGACCTCCTGCACCATCCGCTTGCGGTCGATCAGCATCGCCATCGCGCGCCGGACGCGCTTGTCCGCGAACTGCGTCGGCTTGCCGTCCCGCAACTGCTGCCACGCGACGTACCGGTACCCGCCGTTCAGCGACAGCCAGTCGAAGAACTTCGCCCGCTGAGCCAGCGCCGGCTCCCGCCGCATCGCGTGGTATTGTTCGGGCCTGGCCTCGAACACGTCGATCTCGCCGTTGCGGAACGCCGTCTGCCGCGCGACGTCGTTGACGAACTCCTTCAGAACGTTGCGGTCCGGCCCCGGGGCGACGCCCCAGTACTTCTCGTTCCGCACCAGCACGACCTGCCCGCCGCCCGCCTTCCAATTCGCCGGGTCCTCCAACCGATACGGCCCCGACCCCATCAGCAACCCGACCGACTGGTTGAACTCTTCCGGGTTGTACTTGCTGTAAAAGTGCTTCGGCAGCGCGTACAAGCTCGCCGACAGCGTCATCACGTCGTAATACGGCTCGCGGAACTTGAACGCGACCTGGTTCGTGCCGAGCTTCTCGACGCTCTTCACCTTCTCGAACGACGACCGCTCGCGCGCCGCCGCCACCTTCTCGTTCATGATCCAGTTGAACGACCAGACGAAATCGTCCGGCGTGATCGGCTGGCCGTCGGAAAAACGGATTCCGTCCCGCAGCGTGTACGTGATCGTCACCGGCACCGGCAGGGCCGCGTCCTTAACGACCTCCTCTTCCTTCCGCCCCTTCTTCACCTGCTCGGCGACGTACGCGTCATACTCGTCCGACTTGTCGACCAGGTCCCACGAGCTCGCGAGCAGCGGCTGCCACTCCAGCGTCATCGGGTCCCGCGCCGCCAGCGTCTCGAGCACGAGGTCGTGCGCGTACCGGGCGTAAAGGTCGCTCGACACGAACGGCGTCAGCGTCGCGATCTGCGCGACCGCCTCCACCACCCAATCTCCCTTCGCGTACCCCGGCATCGCCATCGCCGCGCGGGTGCGCGCGAACGGGTCGTCCTTCGCGTAATCCGCCGGGTTCGTCGACGGCCGCGACTGCGGGCCCGGCCCCGCCCACACCCCGTCCCCAATCTTCCCCTGGATCGCCCGCACGTCCGCCCGGATCGCCTGCACGTCCTTCCACTGCCGGTCGAACTGAAACATCGCCATCGCGACCATGACGATCACGACCGACAGCAGGATGAACAGGATGAAGTCCTTTACGCCGAACCGGTTCTCCATAAGTCACTCGTCGCGAACGTCCATCCGCCCGTTTGGCGGCGTGCCCGAGGGCCGCTGATTCCAACGCCGAATTCGTAAGCCGTCACACCTTCGCCGCTTCCTTCTTCGGGTCGAACACGTCGCGCAACCCGTCGCCCACGAAGTTTAGGCTCAGCAGCGTGACCGCGAGCAGCGTACACGGAAAAACCAGCAGCCACCAGTAGAACTTCAACGGGCTCAATTGCTCGACGCCCTCGCTCGCCAAACTCCCCCACGTCGCGAGCGGCGGGTTGACGCCCACGCCCAGAAAGCTCAGGAACGACTCCTGTAAGATCGCCGACGGAACCGTCAGCGTCGCGTACACCGTGATCGGCCCGACCAGGTTCGGCAGGATGTGCCGCACGAAGATCCGCCGCTCCTTCAGCCCCATCGCCCGGCACGCCTCGATGAACGGCTGCCCGCGCAGGCTCAACACTTGCCCGCGAACGACCCGCGCCATCGTCAGCCAACTCACCAGCCCGATCGCCGAGAACAGCACGACGAGGTTCGCCGCCTGCGCGCTCATGCCGAGGTCGACCAGCGGTTGCTCGAACGCGATCTTGAACAGGATCACCAGCAGCACGTACGGCAGGCCGTACAGGATGTCGACCGTCCGCATCAGCGCCGAGTCCACCCACCCGCCGCGATACCCCGCGAACAACCCGACCGCCAGCCCGAGCACCACCGAGATCGTCGCCGCCGCCAACCCGACCGCCAGCGAGATCGTCCCGCCGAACAAGCTCCGCGCCAGCACCGACCGCCCCAAATGGTCGTACCCGAACCACCCCTCCGGCGTGACCCGCTCAACCCCGTCCCGACCCGGCGACCGAAAGCTCGGCGGCCGCCGCGCCATCTCGTCCCGCTGCTTCGTGTAATACGGGTCTCCGTACGCCACCGTCCCGTCCGCCTGCAACCGCCGCTCGGCGTACATCGTCCACGGCAGCGTCCCCACGATCAGCAACAGCATCGTCAGTAAAATCCCCCCGCCGATCGCCACCCGCCCGCTCCGCAACGCCTGCGCCCAAAGCGTTTGCGAGCGCTCGCGCGGGGGCGCGTCCACCGGTACGTTTGCCGAGTTGATCGTGGCTGGAACGCTGCTCAATTCGTCACGCTGCCTTCGCCGTAATATCGATGCGCGGGTCGACCCACGCATACGCGATGTCGACCAGCAGGTTAAACGCCAGGATCAATGCCGATTCGGCAATCACAACGCCCAAGATCAACGTCCGGTCGCGGTTCAACACCGAGTTCACGAAGTGCTGCCCGAGCCCGGGAATCGTGAACACCTTCTCGACCACGAACGAGCCGACCATCGTCGTCGCCGCCGCCGGCCCCAAGTACGACAACACCGGCAAGAACGCGTTCCGCAAACAATGTTTCCAGATGACCGACGACCGCGCCAGCCCCTTCGCGCGCGCGGTGCGCACGAAATCCGCGCCGAGCGTGTCGAGCATCGAGACGCGGGTCAGGCGGACGATGTAGGCCATCGGGAACAACGACAATGCCAGGCCCGGCAACAACAAGTGCCGGAATGTCCCCCACCCGCTGATCGGTAACACGCTGTGAGTCGTCGCCGCGAACATCAGAAGTGCCGTCGCCACCACGAAACTCGGCACGCTGATCCCGATCAGCGCGATCGACAAGCTCGCCCAGTCCAGCACGCCAGCCCGCCGCACCGCCGCCAGCGTCCCGATGCCCACGCCGACCGGCACGGCGATGCACATCGCGAACAGACCGAGCGTCATCGACACCGGCAAACAGTCCGCGATGATCCGGTTGACCGACCACTCCGGGTACTTCATCGACGGCCCGAAGTCCCCCTGGCTGACCACCCGCCACGAGTGGTGCGCCAAAAACGACCAAGCCGACTCCGCGTGAAACTCCCGCTTCAGCGTCCGCACGACGATCGGGTCCATCCCCCGCTCGTTCTGAAACGGGTCCCCCGGCGCCGCCCACGCCAGCGCAAACGTGATCAAATAAATGACCGCCAGGATCAACGGGAACTGCAGCAACCGGAAAAGGATAACCTTATGCACGCGCCGCGACCCCCGTCGTAAAGACCATCGTGCGCGCCTTCACTTCTTCACCCCCACCGTCTTGAAGATCGTGATGTTCCGCGGGTTCGACGTCACGCCGAACGCCCGGTCCTTCACCAGCGCGATGTTCACGTAATGGAACACCGGGATGATCGGCGCCTCCGCGTCGATCATCCCCTCGGCCTCGCTCAGCATCTGCGCCCGTTTCCGTTCGTCCGGCTCGACCGCCGCCTTCGCGCACAACTCGTCGAACTTCGGGTTGACCCAGTTCGAGTCGTTCTGCAAGCTCCCCGACAAATACTTGTCCGTGAACGTCGACACGTCCGGGTAGTCGCCGTACCAGGCGACCGTCCCGATCGCGTACTCCTTCTGGCTGATCCGCCGCGAGAAGATCTTCCCCTCGACGCCCTGGATCTCGACGTTAATGTTCAGCGCCTCGCGCCACTGCTGCTTCAGCTTCTGGCAGATGTCGCGCCGCTGCGTGTTGTTCGTGTTGAATAGGATCGGGAGCGACGGGAACCCCTTCCCGTTCGGATACCCCGCCTCCGCCAGCAACTGCCGCGCCCGCGCCACGTCGTACGGCAACCCCGGTCCCGGCCCGCTCGGCCCACCATCGGACGCCAACAGCTTCTGCATCTCCTCGAACCGGTATGGCTCCTTCCGCCCGGTCTCGAACGGCCCCGGGCGCCACTCGAAGTCCGGCAGCGTCCCGTCCGGCGGCAAGTACGTCCGGGCCGGCAACTCCCCCATCCGCAGAATGTTCGTCACGATCGACCGCTTGTCGACCGACATCGCCAGTGCCTGCCGCACCCGCACGTCCGCAAGCGGGTTGTTGCCCCCGCCCAGCAGTGCCGGCAACTTCGGCGAACACAACAACGTAATAAACCCCGTCCCGAACGCGGGCGACACCTTCAGGTCCGTCCGCCCCGCCGCTTTCAGCTCCGCCGCGTGCTCGCCCACCACGTCCGCCAGCCAATCCACCGCCCCCGACTCGTACAACAACAACTGGCTCTGCGGATTCTCCGCCACGACCATCTCGATCGTGTCGCTCTTCGTGTTCGCCCGGTCCCAGTACGTCTCCGACTTGTCCAGCCGCAGCCGCCGCTTGAAGTCCCACCGCCGCAGCACGAACGCGCCGTTCGTCACCATCTTCGGCGGCAGCGTGTAATCCTTCTTGTACGAGTGCCGCACGAACCCGGTCTTGACCATCCGCTCGAGCTTTTGCTTCGGCGTCAGCTTGTCCATCGCGTCAGCCGCCGCCGCGTCCTCGTCCCGCTCGACGATCGCGTCCACCTTCGTCACGGGCCGCCCCGCCAACGGGTCCGACGCCGCGAACGCCGCCAACCCCTCGAGCCATTCCGGCTCCGTCGTCCCCGTCCAGTCCACCTTGCCGCCCGTCACCTTGAACTTTTTGGCCGCCGCGTCCTTTCCCGCCACGATGTATTTCTCGAACTCGTCCATCACGTCGGTGTCCGTGAACACGACGAACTCCGACATCGACCCCTCGTGCCGCGGGTAGAACGGCGGGAACGCGACCAGTTCCAACAAGTACGGCACCGGGTTCGTCAGCGTCACCCGCAGCGTCCAGTCATCCACCGCCTCGATCCCGACCTCTTTGAACGGGATCGGCTCCCCCTTCGAATAGCTCTTCGAATACGCCTCGGCGTTCTTCACGTAGTTGTACAGGTACGTGTACTCGCCCGGCTCCTCGAGCATCCGCCGCCAGGAGAACACGTAATCCCGCGCCGTGACCGGCGCCTCGTTGCTCCACCGGCTCTCCTTCCGCAGGTGGAACGTCCACACCTTTTTGTCCGCGCTCAAATCGTGGCTGACCGCCCCCGCCGGGATCGGCCGAAACGTCTCCGGGCTCAGGTCGCACAACCCCTCGCGGATCGCGTACGTCAGCCGAAAGTCCTGCATGTAGGACATCTGGTTGAGGTCGAGGGTAATGATGTCCCCCCGATTGATGAAAGCGAAGTCCGCCCGCTTCTCCACCCCGCCCCCCGACCACGCCATCGCCCCGATCAGCATCAACACCAGGGCCAGCGGGATGATCAGGATTCGCTTCATCGAGCCGACATCCTACACGCCCGCCCGGCGCCCCACAATTCCCGCCCGCCTTCGTGCCGTCACGGCGCGTGCCTCACTTCTTCCGCTCGACCCTCACCGATTTGAAGACCACGAGGTTGCGCTGATTCGCCGTCACGCCGATCGTCCCGTCCCGCACCAGCGCGGCGTTCACGAAATGAAACAGCGGCACGATCGGGGCCTCGGCGTCGATGAGCGCCTCCGCCTCCGAAAGCATCCGGCCCCGCTTCGCGTCGTCCGGCTCGGCCGCTTTCCAGCACATTGGGATCCTAAGCTTAGAATTCCACGTGGACAAGTTGTCGCG
>JADMIO010838987.1_pt1 | contig 17675 bp, 16 predicted proteins | sample 8958161 | NCBI WGS metagenome assembly JADMIO01 (sample SAMN16585339, study PRJNA669376) | soil metagenome | isolation source: Crop rotation soil | place: USA: Cullars Rotation, Alabama | collected 2011
CGCGGGAGTGGCCCTCACGAACGCCGTTGCGAGCGCCGCCGGCCTGGGGCTCGGCGTCCTGATCTCGTCGGCGATCGTGCAGCTCGACGTCGCGCCGCGCGTGCTCCCGTACGTGGTGCTGCTCGCGCTCTTCGCCCTGGCCTTCGCAGGGGTCTGGTTCATGCCGGAGCCGGTGCAGGCGCACGGACGGTTCCGGCTCACCGTCCCGCGGCCCGGGGTGCCCGCAGTCGTGCGGCGGCCGTTTGCGCTCGCGGCGCTCGCGGTGCTGTCGTCGTGGTCGATCGGCGGCCTGTTCTTCTCGCTCGGCCCGCAGCTCGGCGCCCACCTCTTCGGCTCGACGAATGTCGTCGTCGCGAGCGTCGGCATCGTCGCGTTGACGGCGTCGGCAGCAGCCTCGCAGCTGGCCTTCGGCCGCGTCGCGCCGTGGCTCGGCGCGAGCGCGGGCTCCGTCGCGCTGGCTGCCGGCACGCTCGTGATCGTCGCGGCGACCGCAACCGACTCGGGCACGGCGTACCTCGTCGGCTCGGTCGTTGCGGGACTCGGGTTCGGCATGGCGTTTCTCGGCGGGCTGCGCGCGCTCACGTCGGTGATCCCGGCGACGCACCGTGCGGCTGTCATGTCGGCGTTCTACGTCGCGGCCTACGCGTCGCTGTCCGTCCCGGCCGTTGTCGCAGGCATCGTCGTCGAGCACCTCGGCCTCGAGACGACCTTCGAGACGTTCGGCGCCGTCGTCGCTGCCGTCGCCCTCGTCGTCGCGGTCGAGGCCTGGCGCACGCGGCCGCGACTCGCACTCGTCCCTCCCAGCATCGAAGGAGCTGAAGCATGACCAACCATCCCGAGACCCACCTGCTCGAGGTCACCTGCGCGTCGTGCGGCGCGGTTCACACCGTCCGCTCGACGGCCACACGCCTGACGCTCGACGTGTGCTCGAGCTGCCATCCGGCCTACACGGGCCGGCAGCGCGCGGCCGCGAGCGGAGGCCGCATCGAGCGCTTCAACCGCCGCCTCGCCCGCGTCGCCGGGTAGGGGAGTCCTAGGCAAATCCGGCCCCGGGCGCGACACTATCGGCGTGTCCGGGGCTCAGGTCATGGCGGAGCCTGCACCTCGCCGCTGCAGCGACTGCGGCGAGGAGAGCGGCGCGCGCGCGCGCTTCTGCAGCAACTGCGGCGCGCCCTTCGAGGCGGCACCGGCCCGGGAAGAGCGCAAGCTCGTCTCCGTCCTGTTCGTCGACCTCGTCGGCTCGACCGCCCGCGCCGACGGAGCCGATCCCGAAGATGTGCGCGAGTTGCTCGCGCTCTACCACGACTCCGCGAAGCGGCGGATCGAGGACTACGGCGGCGTGCTCGAGAAGTTCATCGGCGACGCAGTCGTCGCCGTGTTCGGCGCGCCGGTCGCCCACGGCGACGACGCCGAGCGCGCGGTTCGAGCCGGCCTTCGCGTGCTGGAAGGCATCGACGAGTTGAACGTCGCGCACGGCCTCGACCTGCAGGCGCGCGCCGCCGTGAACACCGGCGAGGCCGTCGTGGCGATCGAGCGCACGCGAGGCGAGCCGCTCGCCACCGGGGACGTCGTGAATACCGCGTCCCGTCTGCAGAACGCGGCACCGGTCGGGCGCCTGATCGTCGGCGCGCAGACCCACCGCGCCACGCGGCACGTCATCCGCTACGAGCCGGCGGCGCCCGTCGACGCGAAGGGCAAGGCCGACCCGGTGCAGGCCTGGGTCGCGGTCGAGCCGTCGCTCGCGCCCGCGGACCGGCCGATCGTCGCGAGCGTACTCGTCGGGCGCGCGCGCGAGCTCGACCTCATGTCCTCGCTGTGGCGTCGCTGCGTCTCGGAGTCGCGCCCACATCTCGTCACGGTCACGGGCCCGCCGGGCATCGGCAAGTCGCGCCTCTGTCGTGAGGTATCGGCGCTCGTCACGAGCGACGGCGGGCGCATCCTCCGCGGACGCTGTCTCCCGTACGAGGAGCAGGCGGGATACCAGGCGTTCTCGCGCATCGTCTACGACGCGTGCGGCATCCTGGAATCCGACGCGCCCGACGTCGCGCGGGAGAAGCTCGGGGAGGTCGTCGCGCGTGTGATGCCGGACGCGGAGGCTGCCGACACGACGCGCTACCTGACGCTGCTGCTCGGCCTGTCGCGCGACGACGCGGTGCCGCAGGTGACGCTGCTCTTCTTCGCTGCGCGCCGGTTCCTCGAATGCGCAGGGCTCGAGCAGCCGACGCTCTTCGTGTTCGAGGACGTTCACTGGGCTCAGAGCAGCGAGATCGCGCTGCTCGAGTACCTCTCGCAGCATCTGCGCGATGCGCCCGTGCTGCTCGTCGCCGCCGCCCGGCCGGAGCTGCTCGATCTCCGTCCGACGTGGGGGAGCGGGTTCGGCGCGCAGACGACGATCCCGCTCGATCCGCTCGCCGCGACGGATGCCGAGGCGCTCGCAGCGCAGCTCGTCGGCCGCTCCGGCAGCGTCGTCGCCGACCTCTCGCGCATCGTCGAGGTGGCCGGCGGGAACCCGCTCTTCCTCGAGGAGCTTGCTGCGTCGGTCGCCGAGCTCGGCGACGGGGACGCGCTGCCGGTCACCGTGCGCGAGGCGATCGCCGCGCGCATCGACGCGACACCCGCGGGCGCCCGCGCCGTCCTCCTGTCCGCTGCCGTCGTCGGCAAGACGTTCTGGCGCGGAGTGGTCGAGGCGGTCGGCGGCGCGGACGTCGACGAGGCGTTGCTCCTGCTCGAGGCGCGTGACCTCGTGCGCCGCGACCCGTCGAGCCAGCTCTCGGGCGACGTTCAGTACACGTTCAAGCACATGTTGATCCGGGAGGTCGCGTACACGACGGTGCCGCGCGCCGCACGCCGCGAGCTGCACGCTGCGGTCGCTCGTCACGTCGAGGAGGCGATCGGCGGCGCGGGAGAGACGCTGCCCTCGATCCTCGCCTATCACTGGCGCGAGGCCGGCGAGCCTGCGCGGGCGATCCCCTATCTGCTCGCGGCCGCCGACGCCGCCAAGCACAGCTGGGCACAGGATGCGGTCGTCGACCTCTACTCCAAGGCCCTGGAGCTCGCCGAGGACGACGACGTGCGCCGCGAGATCAGGCTGCGCCGCGGCATCGCGCTCGTCGAGCTCGCCGACTACCCACGGGCCGCGGACGAGCTCGGCGCGCTCGTGCCCGAGCTCGAGGGCCGCGAGCGCCTCGACGCGCTGCTCGCGCTGGGACACGCCACGCTGTGGACCGAGCAGGACGCCGCGACGCTGGAGACCGCGGCGCAGGCGAAGGCGCTCGCCGAGGAGCTCCAGGACGCGACGGCGATCCCCGCCGTGCTCGCCATGGAGAGCCAGGGCCTCGCGATGCGCGGCGGTGACGGCGACCTCGACCGTGCGATGGAGCTCGGCGACCGCGCGCTCGAGCTGTGGGTGCCGGGGACGCGGTCGGAGGACCTGCGTCACCACCTGCACCTCCACGCCGACGCGACCTACTGGGGCGGCCAGTACGAGCGCTCGCGCGAGCTGTCGCGGCAGACACGGGCGCTCGCCCGCGACATCCACAGCGCCGAATCGCTCCTGCGCGGAGGCGGCCTCGAGGCGCTGGCGCTCGCCGGCCTCGGGCGCCACGAGGAGGCGATCGCAATCTGGGAGGACTACCTCGTGCTCTCGCAGGACCTCGTCGGCGGGCGGTCGCCGGTGGTCCTCAACTATTCGGCACTCGCGTTCCGCGAGCTGTACGACATCGACGAGGCGCGACGGCGGAGCGAAGAGGCGCTCGAGCTCTCGGGCGGCGACGCGTTCGGCATGCCGAAGCAGTTTGCGGGCTCCGATCTGCTGTTCACGCACCTGCTCGCCGGGGACTTCGGCGCTGCGCAGACGGTCTGGCCCTCGCTCTGGGAGGGCGCAGCGAAGGCGACCGCGTGGACGACGTGGCTGATCGCCGGGCGGCTCGCGTGCGCGCGCACCGAGCTGGCGCTGCGCACGGAGGCCGTCGAGGAGGCGCTCGAGTGGGCAGGGCGGTCGATCGACATCGCACGGCGTACCAATCGGCGGAAGTACGAGGCTCGCTCGCTGACGCTGAAGGGCGAGGCGCTCGCGCGGGTGGGCCGCCGCGACGAGGCGCTGGTGTCGTTGCGCCGTGCCGCGGAGATCGCGGACGAGCTCGTCGGGCCGCCGGCGCGCTGGCACGCGCGCGCGGCCCTCGGAGCAGCGGCGTACTCGCTCGGCGACGACGAGACCGCAAGCGCTGCTTCCACAGAGGCCTCGGAGCTGATCCGCGCGTTCGCCGCGACGCTCGCGCCGAGCCGGGCGGAGCGCTTCCTCGCCGCACCCGAAGTGCGCGAGATCCTCGACAGGTAGAGGTCTGCGACATCTCGTGAAAGATGTCGCAGACCTGGTCGTGCCTAGGCGCTCATGCGGGCCGCAACCGCGTACTTGGCGACCGACGTGCGGCTCCCCGGCGTGTCCTCGGACGCCATCGCGTTGAGCGCCGAGTCGCCGCGTGCGTAGTCGTCGTCGCTGTCGAAGAAGAGGACGACCATGGACTTCTGCGAGTCCGGATCGTGCAGGACGATGATCTCCTTCGCCGGCACGTCCTGCGGCGGCCCGTCGCCGTCCTGCATCTCCTGGCTGAGACGCTTCATGCGCTCGCCGTCGACCCCGTCGAAGGTGACAACCCGTGCAACTGCCATCTCGCACCTCCAGTCGGTTCGGTGCAACCTTACGCCTCCCCCGGGCGCACCGCGAGGAAGGCGGGGCCGGGCCCGAGCGTCTCCTAGTACGCCTGCGCCCAGGCCGCCTCGGTCACCGCCGGCCGGCCGCAGCAGATGCAGACGCCCGAGCCCGGCCCGTCCTCGAGCGGCAGCGACCGGATGGTCGCTGAGCTGTCGGCCTTGACCCGCGCCTCGCACTCGCTGCCCCCGCACCACGGCGCCTCGGCGAACCCGCGCGCCTCGCGGAGGTAGGCGATCAACTCGTGATAGCCGGCCGGATCGCGCAACGTCCGCTGCGCGCGCTCCTCGCGCCCGTCCTGCAGCAACGTGGCCTGCACGTCTGCGAGCAGCTCACGAACGGCGTCCGCCGCACCCGCCATCGGGATCTGCTGCTTCTCGCCGGTGTCCCTGCGCACGGTCGTGACCGCCGCCGCGGCCAGGTCGCGGGCGCCGAGCTCGACGCGCAGCGGCGCCCCCTTCAGCTCCCACTCGTTGAACTTGAAGCCCGGACGATGCTCGGGTCGGTCGTCGACGCGAACGCGCGTCCCTGACACGCGGAGCTCGTCGGCGAGCGCGGAGGCGGCTTCGAGCACGACCGTGCGATCGTCGTCCCGGACGATCGGCACGATCACGACCTGCTGCGGCGCGACCCGAGGTGGCAGGCGAAGCCCGCGGTCGTCGCCGTGCGCCATCACGATGCCGCCGACGAGTCGCGTCGTCGCGCCCCACGACGTGGCGTACGGGTGCTGCTCGCTGCCGTCGCGGGCCGTGTACCGAACGTCGAACGCGCGCGCGAATCCCTGGCCGAGGTAGTGCGACGTCGCGACCTGCAGCGCCTTGCCGTCGCGCATCAGCGCTTCGAGCGTGTACGTCTCGACTGCGCCGGGGAACCGCTCGCTCTCGCTCTTCCGTCCGCGCAGGACGGGGATCGCGAGCACGTTCTCGATCGTGTCGGCGTAGACGTCGTGCAGGATCGTTAGCGCCTCCGCCACCGCCTCCTGCTCGGTCTCGTGGGCCGTGTGGCCCTCCTGCCAGAGGAACTCGCTCGTGCGCAGGAAGAGCCGGGGCCGCAGCTCCCATCGCACCGCGTTCGCCCACTGGTTGTAGAGGAGCGGCAGATCGCGGTACGAGTTCAGCCAGCGTGCGTAGGTCGCCCAGATCACCGCCTCGGAGGTGGGGCGCACCGCGAGCGGCTCCTCGAGCCGCCTGCCGCCGGCCTCGGTGACGACGGCGATCTCGGGTGCGAAGCCCTCGACGAGCTCGCCCTCGCGTGCCAGCATCGACACGGGCACGAAGAGCGGCAGGTAGATGTTCTCGTGGCCCGTCGCCTTGATCCGTTGATCCAGCTCGCGCTGGATCGCCTCCCAGATCGCGTACCCGTACGGCTTGATCGCCATCGCGCCGCGCACGGCCGTGTTCTCGGCGAGACCTGCACGGCGCACGACCTCGCCGTACCAGGCGGGGAAGTCGCTCGATTGTGTGGGCAGCATGACCCTCTCCTTCGTAGACGTCGACCGGCGGTGAACGGAGTCCGTTGCGGCGCTCCGGGCCGATGCGGCGGGAGCGCCTACGCCGGGACGTGCACGAACGGCGGCCGCGGGGCAACCGCCGACACAGGCAGATGCTCGTTCGCGTAGGGCCACCGGGACGTCATGCCTCGAGGATAGCGGCGGTATCCGGGATCCGCATCAATCCGCGCGGTCTGAGCAAACGCTTAGGAGAGCCACACGTTCGTCACAGGCCGCAGTCGTTGAATCGGGGGCATGACCCCGATCGGAAGGAGCGACACCGTGACGTTCGTCCCACGCGTCCTCGTCGTCGAGGACAGCCCAAGCTTCCGTGGCCTTCTCCTCATGCGGCTCGGCGCCCTCGGCACGGCGGCGCTGGCCGTCGGAGACGTGGACGCGGCGATCGACCTGCTCGAGCGCGAGGAGTTCGACCTCGTCGTCAGCGACCAGAACCTCGCGAAGGGCACCGGGCTCGACCTGCTCGCGTATGTCTGGCACCGCTTCCCGGGGCTTCCGTTCGTGCTCATGAGCGGCGTCGTCGACCGCGATCTGCGCGAGCGCGGCGCGCTTGCCGACGCCGTCTTCGAGAAGGACGAGCTGCTCGGGCTGCTGCCGACGCTCGTCGGGAGGAACGCGCTCGCCGCGTAGCGGGCCGCTCGTCACTCGCCGCGCCGTCTGTGACGATGGCGCCGACCGCGAGCGACAGGAGGTGACGCGTGGGAGCGATCCACGTGCACGAGTTCACGACCCTCGACGGCGTGATCGACACGCCGACCTGGACGGCCGACTACGGCTTCACGCCCGAGATGGGGGAGATCATCGGCAGCGTCACCGCCCGCAGCCGCGGGATCCTGCTCGGGCGCGTGACGTACGAGATGTTCGAGCCGGCCTGGTCGACACGTACGGTCGATGAGGATCCCGGCGCTCCCTTCTTCAACGACACGACGAAGCACGTCGTCTCGTCCACGCTGACGAACGCGACGTGGCGCAACTCCGAGCTCCTCGGCCCGTACGACCCGGGGTCGATCCGCACGTTGAAGGACGAGGTCGGCGAGCTCTACGTCAGCGGCAGCGGGACGCTCGTGCGCGCGATGCTCGGAGACGGGCTTGTCGACGAGCTCCACCTGTTCGTGTACCCGCTGACGCGTGGCGCGGGGCCACGCCTCTTCCCGGAGCAGCCGCTGCAGCTGACGCTCGCGGCGTGCCGGCCGCTCGACAACGGGGTCGTTTACCTCGGCTACCGCGCCTCATGACGCGCGCGCGCCTCAGCCGACCCCCGCCGCCGCGAGGAAGACCAGCACGAGCGTGGTCGCCGCGAGCAAGCCGTGCAGCCCCACGATCGCCACAGGGAAGTGCTGCTCCGCCGGCGCGTCGGCTGAGACCCCGCCCGCTGCGGCCTGCCGCCTGCGCAGCCAGATCCCGAACATCGTGAACCCGAGGACGGCGACGACGAGGAGCGCGGCGAAGGCGATCCAGGCGAGGGCGTCGCTGTCGTCGACGACGTAGATGATCCAGAGGACGAGCCCGGTCGCGGCGAGCAGGAAGTGACTCATGATCAGCGGCGGACGGATGCGGTTCCCGCCCTCGCGTTGTTGCATCCCGCCGCGGGCGAGCCAGATCCCGAGCAGCACGAAGCCGCCGCCGGCGGTCAGAACCCATGCGATCAGCGCAGCCCATTCCATCTCCGACCTCCTCGAATCGTCGTCGATCTCTATATACAAAAATTCTGCAATTAGAAACCTGGCTGCAGTGGTAGCGTGACATTCGTGGACCGTCTCGACGCCCTCGGAGACGCCGAGCTTCGGAGCACGCTTCTGTTCGTCCGCTCTCAGCCGCGGGGCGTCACCGCCGACGACGTGGCACGTGACCTCGGCCTCCCGAGGAGCGGGGCGCGTTGGCGTCTGGAGCGCCTCGCCGACGCAGGGCTCGTCGTGGTCGACTTCGAACGGCGGAGCGGCAAGCGGGGGCCGGGGGCGGGCCGGCCGGCGAAGCTGTACGCGGCCGCCGCCGAGACCGAGGCGCTCGAGTTCCCGCGGCGCCGGTACGAGGCGCTCCTCGGCATGCTCGTGGCCGCGATGCCCCGGCGAGGCCGCGCGACACACCTGACGGAGGTCGGGTACGCGTTCGGCCTCGAGCTCGGTCGAGCCGCCCGCCTGCGCCGGGGATCTCTCGGCCGCCCTGCGCTGGAGCGTCTCTGCGCCGCGCTCGGCAGGCTGGGGTTTCAGGCCGGTCTCGAGCTCGTCTCGGCCGAGCGAGCGGTGATCGTCACGGCCACCTGCCCCCTCCGCCCGCTCGTCGTCGCGGGAAGGGACGCGCGCGCCATCGACCAGGGGATGTGGCGCGGGCTCGTCGCTGCAGCAGCCGGAGCGGACGCCGCTGCCACTGTCCGCTGCGGCACGCACGGGTGCCTCGAGAGCGGCGTCCCGTGCCGTGTCGAGCTCGCCTTTCGCAGTACGAAGCTTGCAACGATTTGACATAGGCTTGCAGGATGGCCGGCAAGCTCGCCGACATCGCGAAGCAGGCAGGCGTGAGCGAGGCGACGGTCAGCCGCGTCCTCAACGGGCGGCCCGGGATCTCGGACTCGACGCGCGCGGCCGTCCTGACCGCGCTCGACGTGATCGGCTACGAGCGCCCGACCCAGCTGCGCGGGCGCAAGGCGCGCATGGTCGGGCTCGTGGTGCCCGAACTGCAGAACCCGATCTTCCCGGCGCTGGCCGACGTCGTCTCGGGCGGTCTGGCGCAGCGCGGCTTCAACGCGGTGCTGTGCACGCGCACCGGGAGCATGTCCGAGGCGGAGTACGTCGAGATGCTGCTCGAGCGACAGGTCTCGGGGATGATCTTCGCGGGCGGGCAGTACGCCGAGGCGGACGCGCCGCACGACCACTACACACGGCTCCTCCAGCTCCGGCTGCCGGTCGTGCTCGTCAACGCCGCGGCCGATCACCTCGACTTCCCGCGTGTCTCGACGGACGACGCCGTGGCGATGGAGCAGGCGCACGCCCACCTGACTTCGCTCGGCCACGAGCGGATCGGGCTGATCCTCGGCCCGCCGGACCATGTGCCGTCGCGGCGCAAGCTCGACGCGTTCGAACGCGTGGCCGCGGACGGCGCCGACGGGCTCGTCGAGCGAACGATGTTCTCGCTCGAAGGGGGCCACGCCGCCGCCGCGCGCTTGATCGCCCGCGGCGCGACCGGGATCATCTGCGCGTCCGATCCACTGGCGCTCGGCGCGATCCGCGCGGCCAGGCGGGCCGGGCTCCGTGTGCCGGTCGAGCTCTCTGTGGTCGGTTACGACGACTCGCTCTTCATGAGCTGCACCGATCCGCCGCTCACGACGGTCCGGCAGCCGATCGAGTCGATCGGCCGCGCGGCGGTCGAGATCCTGGTCGGTCAGATCGAGGGCGGACAGGCGAGTGCGGAGGAGCTCGTCTTCGAGCCCGAGATGGTCGCGCGGGGGTCGACGGCGACGGCGCCCTGAGCCACGCTTCTTTCGCAATGCGATCGTAATTCGTCAGAAAGTTGCGAATTACGATCAAGTTCTTGCAACGATCGTGAAACTGTGCCAGGGTCGCATCCGTGGAGCAGCGCACTGCGATCGCAGCACCTGACCCGCTCGCCCGCCGCGACCGACCCTGGTGGCGGGACGCGGTCGTCTACCAGGTGTACGTGCGGAGCTTCGCCGACGAGAACGGCGACGGGATCGGCGACCTCGCCGGCGTCCGCGCCCGTCTGCCGTACCTGTTCCAGCTCGGCGTCGACGCGCTCTGGTTCAACCCGTGGTACCCATCGCCGCTCGCCGACAACGGCTACGACATCGTCGACTATCGCGCGATCGACCCGGCGTTCGGCACCCTCGCCGAGGCCGAGCAGCTGATCACGCAGGCGCGCGAGCTCGGCATCCGCACGATCGTCGACGTCGTCCCGAACCACGTCTCGAACGAGCACCCGTGGTTCCGCGACGCGCTCGCGGCCGGGTCGGGATCGGCGGCGCGATCGCGCTTCTGGTTCCGTGCGGGTCGCGGCGACGACGGCGCGCTGCCGCCGAACGGCTGGCAGTCGATCTTCGGCGGGCCCGCGTGGACGCGCGTCGAGGACGGCGAGTGGTATCTCCATCTGTTCGCCCCCGAGCAGCCCGACCTCAACTGGACGCACCCCGACGTGTGGGCCGAGCACGAGGACGTGCTGCGCTTCTGGTTCGATCGCGGCGTCGCCGGCGTTCGCATCGATTCCGCTGCGCTGCTCGTCAAGGATCCCGAGCTCGGCGAGGAGGCAGCAACGTGGGGCCCGGGCGAGCATCCGTACCAGGACCGCGACCAGCTGCACGACATCTACCGCGGCTGGCGCGCCGTTGCCGAGAGCTACGACGAGCCGCGCGTCCTCATCGGCGAGCTCTGGCTGCCGGAGCCCGACCGGCTCAGCCGCTACCTGCGCGCCGACGAGCTGCACACGGCGTTCAACTTCGACTATCTCGCGTGCGCGTGGGAGCCCGAACGGATGCGTGCGTGCATCGAGGCGGGCATCGCGGCGCACGTGCCGGTCGATGCACCGCCGACGTGGGTCATCTCGAACCACGACGTCACGCGGCCCGTGACGCGTTACGGACGTGACGACACGTCATTCTCCTTCGAGTCGAAGCGCGTCGGCACGCCGACGGATCTCGCACGCGGTACGCGGCGCGCGCGGGCCGCTGCGCTGCTCTCGATGGCGCTTCCCGGCTCGATGTACGTCTACCAGGGCGAGGAGCTTGGTCTGCCCGAAGTGGAGGACATCCCGGACGACCGGCGGCGCGACCCGATGTGGCTCCGCTCGGGTGGACGCAACCCCGGACGCGACGGCTGCCGCGTCCCGATTCCGTGGGCCGGCGACCACCCGCCGTACGGGTTCAGCCCGTCGGGCGCCGAGCCGCCGTGGCTCGACCAGCCCGCCGGCTGGAATGCGCTGACCGTGGAGGCCGAGCGCGCGGATCCGGCCTCGATGCTCTCCCTCTACCGCAACGGCCTGCGGCTTCGGCGCGCGGCGCCGTGGGGCGACGCCTCCTCGATCAGGTGGCTCGACAGCCCGTCCGGCTCATTTGCATTCGGGCGTGGCGAACGGTTCGCATGCCTCGTCAACTTCGGCCCCGACCCCGTGCCCCTCCCGGGCGGGGCCGAGCTCCTCATCGCGAGCAGTGAGCTCCTGGGAGATGCGGTGCCCGAGGACACGACCGTGTGGTTCCTGCAGAACGGCAAATCCGAAGACCCCTCAGGAAAGGAAGGGCGATGAAGTCCATGCGTAACGCCGCGGCGATTGCAGCAACGATCGTCGTCGCCGCGTGTGCGACCACCGCCGCCGCCGTCGGCTCGTCGACGAAGACGGTGACGATCAGCGTGGCTTCGCTGATCCCGGGCTCGACACCCGCAGCGATCCAGCAGTTCAACGACCAGGTGAAGCAGTTCGAGCGGGCGAACCCGTCGATCAAGGTGAAGCCGGTCGAGTACCAGTGGACAGGCCCGTCGTTCGCGGCCAAGCTGGCCGCGCGGACCCTGCCGACCGTGTTCGAGGTGCCGTTCACCGACGCGCGCACGCTCGGCGACAACGGGCAGCTCGCCGACCTGACGAGCAACGCGAAGTCGCTGCCGTACTTCTCGAAGTACAACAAGGCGGTGCTCGCCGAGGGCACCGACTCGAAAGGGCGCATCATCGCGCTGCCGAAGGGCGCCTACGCGCAGGCGCTGCACTACAACCGCAAGCTCTTCGCACAGGCGGGCCTCGACCCGAACAAGCCGCCGAAGACGTGGGCGCAGGTGCGCGCCTACGCAAAGCAGATCACCGACAAGACGGGTAAGGCGGGGTACGTCCAGATGGCGAAGGACGACAACACCGCAGGCTGGATCCTCACGACCGTCGTCTACACGCTCGGCGGCCGGATGGAGAAGGGTGTCGGCAAGAAGGCCGCGGCGACGCTCGACAATCCGCAGACGGTCACGGCGCTCAACATGCTGAAGGCGATGCGGTGGACCGACAACTCGATGGGCTCGAACTTCGACTACGGCTGGAGCGACATCAACCAGGCGTTCGCCGCCGGCAACGTCGGGATGTACATCAGCGGGTCGGACGTCTACACGAACCTCGTGCAGGCGTCGAAGATCGACCCGTCGCTGTACGGCCTCGCCGCGTTGCCGCTCGCGAAGAGTGCGACGGCCGGCGTCCTCGGCGGCGGCACTGAGGTGGCCGTCCGGCCGGACGCGAGCTCGGAGCAGAAGGCCGCCGCTGTCAAGTGGATCGACTTCTTCTACGAGCGCCCGCTCGTGACGAAGTCGCGCGCCGTGCAGAACGCGAAGACGCTCGCTGCCAACCAGCAGCCCGTCGGCGTCCCCGCGCTGCCGCTCTTCAACAAGCAGCAGTACGACCTCGCCAACACGTGGATCAAGTCGTACATCAACGTCCCGCTGGCGCAGATGAAGCCGTTTCTCACGGACATCTTCGGCCAGCGACTCGTGCCGGAGCCCGCGGCTTCGACGCAGAGTGTCTACCACTCGCTCGACGCGGCCGTCGAGTCGGTGCTGACCGACAAGAACGCGAACGTCCAGTCACTCCTCCAGCAGGCGAACCAGACCGCGCAGGCGGCGATCTCGGCCGGGAAGTAGCTTGGGGGCAGCGGTGGGCGGCGGCGTCGTCCGCCGCCCACCAGGCCGACTGACGAGATGGGTGCGATCAGCGACATTGATGTTGAAGGTGCGGCGCTGGCGGCGCCGCGGCAGAGTGCTCGTCGAACCCCGATGACGTGGGTCCGCAGCGGCGGCCTCTCGACGCTCCTCTTCATGCTGCCGCTGCTCGTCGTCTTCGGGCTCTTCTCGTGGTACCCGATCGTCCGCACGGTCGTGATGTCGCTGCAGCACACGAATCTCGTCGAGGCGCCGACGTGGGTCGGCTTCGCCAACTTCCGCGCGGTGCTGAACGATCCGCTGCTGCCGGTGGCGGTGAAGAACACCCTGTACTTCGCGTTCCTCGCGCTCGTCTTCGGGTATCCCGTGCCGCTCGTCGCAGCCGTCCTGATGAGCGAGGTGCGCCGGCGACGCGGTCTCTACAGCGCGCTCGCCTACCTCCCTGTCGTGATCCCGCCGGTCGTCGCGGTGCTCCTCTGGAAGACCTTCTACGACGGCGGCTCGGTGGGCGTCTTCAACACGGTGCTCGGCTGGGTGCACCTGGGCCCGTATCCCTGGCTGCAGTCGCAGTCGTGGGCGATGCCGTCGCTCGTGCTCGAATCGACGTGGGCCAACGCCGGTGCGACGGTGATCATCTACCTCGCGGCGCTCACCGCCGTGAACCCGGAGCTGTACGAGGCGGCGGCCGTCGACGGCGCGACGATCTGGCAGAAGGTCTGGCGCGTCACGCTGCCGCAGCTGCGCGGCGTCCTGCTCGTGACGATGATCCTGCAGATCATCGGGACGGCGCAGGTGTTCCTCGAGCCGTTCCTGTTCACCTCCGGCGGGCCGGCCAACTCCACGTTGACCGTCCTGCTTCTGATCTACGACTACGCCTTCGGCAACTCGCTCGGCGGCGACTACGGCATGGCGACGGCGCTCAGCCTGATGCTCGCCGTGTTCCTCGCCGTCTTCTCGCTCGTCTACTGGCGCGCGACCCGGGCCTGGAGCACCGAATGAGCGACCACGAGCGGCCCGCCGTCCTGATCACGCCGGCCGACTGGCGCCGGCCGATCGTCCGCTTCGGCGTCGGCGGTGCCCACGTGCTGCTCCTGCTCGCCCTTCTCGTGCTCGGGCTCGGGCCGCTGCTGTGGCTCGCGAAGTCCGCGATCACGCCGACCGCCGACACGATCAGCCACCCGATGGCGCTCTTCCCGCACGGCACCGCGTGGAGCAACCTGCGCCGCGCCTGGGTCGAGGTCGACGTCGGCCGGTACTTCTGGAACACGATCCTGGTGGCGATCGGCTCGTGGGCGACGCAGCTCGTCGTCGCGACGACGGGCGGCTACGCGCTGTCGGTCCTGCGCCCGAGCTACGCCAAGGTCATCAACGCGGCCCTGATGGTGACGCTGTTCGTCCCCGCGGTCGTGCTGCTCGTGCCGCTGTACATCGAGATCGTCCGCCCGCCGATCGTCCACCATTCGCTGATCGACAGCTACTGGGCGGTCTGGCTGCCCGCGGGTGCGAGCGCGTTCAACGTGATCATCGTCAAGCGCTTCTTCGACAACCTGCCGCGGGAGATCTTCGAAGCGGCGCGGATCGACGGCGCGGGGCCGTTTGCCCTCTTCTGGAAGATCGTGCTGCCGATGTCGAAGCCGATCCTCGGCGTCGTGTCGATCTTCGCCGTGCTCGCGTCGTGGAAGGACTTCCTCTGGCCGCTGCTCGTGCTCACCGACCCGAACAAGCAGCCGCTCTCGGTGCGGTTGCCGGCAATCCAGTCGCAGACCGAGCTCGGCGTCTTCCTCGCGGCGATGTTGATCGCGTGCATCGTCCCGGTCGCCGGCTTCCTCATCTTCCAGCGCTCGTTCCTGCGCGGGTCCGGGCTGGGCGGCGCGATCAAAGGCTGAGCCGTCTCACGTCTCGCGGGGCTTGCTCGTTACATTCACGAGATGGCCCGCAGCGTCGTCGACACACCCATCGGCCCCATCGGTCTCGTCGCCTCGGAGACGGCACTCGAGTCCGTTCTCTTCGACGGGAGCCGGATCCGTGCCGAGGGCAGCTCGCCCGTCCTCGAGGAGGCGGCTCGGCAGCTCGATGCCTACTTCGCGGGTGACCTGGTCGCCTTCGACCTCCCGCTCGAGTTGCACGGCACCGACTTCCAGCGGGGCTGCTGGCGGGCGCTGGCCTCGATTCCGTACGGCCAGACCGTGAGCTACGGCGAGCAGGCGCGCCGGCTCGGCCTCGGGCCCGACGCCGCGCGTGCCGTCGGAGCCGCGAACGGCCGCAACCCGCTGCCGATCGTCCTGCCGTGCCATCGCGTGCTCGGCGCCGACGGCTCGCTGACCGGGTTCGGCGGCGGGCTCGCGACGAAACGCTTTCTGCTCGAGCACGAGGGCGCCCTGCTGCCGCTCGGGTGACGTGCCGACGGCCGCGGCCGGCAAGGCCGCGGCCGTCGATCACACGTCAGGAGCTCGGGTCGATCAGCCGTGCGAGCGCCGAGAACGCGGCGTAGCTCGGCTTGTGCGCGCCGCTCGTCTTCTCCAGACCGCTTTTCCAGAGGTTGCCCGGCGAGTCGCGGAAGGTGAACCAGACGAACATCTGGACGTTCGGGTCCTTGCGGGCGAACGTCAGCGCCTGCTTGAGGTACGACGCCTGCGTCGCGTAGCTGACGCCGTGCGGCTGCTCGGGCTTCGTCTGGTGCCCGTACTCGGTGATCCAGACCGGCACCTTGCGGTGGAAGAACTTCTTCAGGTTCTTCTCGAACGTCGGCAGCAGTGCAAGGGTGACGTTCGGGTAGCGCACCTTCTGCAGCGGCTTCACGTTGGGCGAGGTCGTGTACGGGTGCGTCGCCCACGCGTTGAACTTCAACCCCTTCTGTTGCGACAGGAGACGCGCGAACGTCCCGGGCGCGACCGACTGGCCCTGGCCGCGGATCGCGATCGGCTTGTCCCGTCCGAGGTTCGACGTCTCGCCGACCGCGACCTGCGCCGACGAGTAGCCGCCCTTGATCCCTGCGTACGCGGCCTTGTAGAGCTTCGCGTAGTTCGCGGGGCTGACGATCTTCTTGCCAGAGAACTGCGGCGTCAGGAAGAGCTGCAGGTTCGGCTCGTTCCATACCGACCAGAGCCGCACGGCCGGGAACCCGTGATGCCCGTTGTAGCGGGTGGCCAGCATGCGCGCGAACGTGGTCAGATCCGAGAGCTTCTTCGGCATGTGGTTCGGCGTCTTGCCGCCGTTCGCCCAACGCGGCGTGCCGTTGATGTTGATCATCACGCGCATCCCGTTGGCCGCCGCATCGGTCACGAGGCCGTCGAGGTCGGCGAGGCGGTAGGCAGGGTCGCTCCCGTTCGCCGGGTGCGCGGGGCGCTTCGGCGCGATCTGCGGCCAGTTCGCGATCGTGTGGATCACCGACGCACCGGCGTCGGAGGCCCCTTGCAGGTTCTCCGAGCGGTCGGCCGACCAGCGGAAGCTGGCGTCGTCGAAGAAGCCGATCGGCATGTGCGTGGCCGCGCGGGCCGCCGCCGCGGGAATCGCGAGCAGTGCGACGAGCGCGATCAGGCCGAGGCGTCCAGGTCTCAGCATCAGCGTTGTACCCCCTTGTGGTCGGTGCCTGGGCGGGCAGTGAAGGACGGTAGCGCCTGCCCTTGACGACGATGTAAGGACCGCCTCGGGTCAGGATTCGGCAGCATCGGGCGGGAGAAGCTGCGCAGACGTGCCGATCGCTGCACCTCGATACGCGCCGGCCGCCGCGCATGGCCGAAGATGATTTGCTCGACAAGCGAAGGAGGCGCCGATGAACGCAGAGACGGTCGACATGAAGCTCGAGGTGGTCGTGCTCCCGGTGTCCGACGTCGAGCGCGCGAAGGAGTTCTACGCCGGCCTCGGGTGGCGGCTCGACGCCGACTTCACGTTCGACAACGGCTTTCGGATCGTCCAGCTCACACCGCCCGGCTCGCCCGCGTCGCTGCAGTTCGGGACGAACATGACGACGGCCGCACCCGGGTCGACGCAGAACACCTATCTCGTCGTCTCCGACATGGAGGCTGCGCGAGCCGCGCTCATCGCGCGCGGAGCCGACGTCACCGAGGCGTACCACGCAGCCTCGCCGGGATCGCAATTCCGGCCGGACCCCGCCGGCCACCTCGCCGGGTCGGCGGACGACCACGCGACCTATCAGACGTATGCGAGGTTCAGCGACCCGGACGGAAACGGGTGGCTGCTCCAGGAGATCACGACGCGACTGCCCGGGCGCATCGACGCGGCCCGGACCACGTACACATCCGTCGCGGAGCTGGCGGCGGCGATGCGGCGCGCGGAAGCCGCGCACGGCGAGCACGAGCAGCGCACGGGCGTACGCGACGAGGACTGGCCGACGTGGTACGCGACGTTCATGGTCGCCGAGCAGGCGGGCAGGGAGCTGCCGGAATGAGCGACTACGACGCCATCGTCGTCGGCGCCGGCTCGCCCGGCGAGCACTGCGCGGGGGCGCTCGCGGAAGGAGGGCTGCGCGTCGCGGTCGTCGAGCGCGAGCTCGTCGGCGGCGAGTGTTCGTACTGGGCGTGCATCCCGTCGAAGACGCTGCTCCGGCCGGGTGAGGCGGTCCACGCAGCGAACGAGGCGGCCGGCACGGCGCGCGTCGACGTCGAGGGGGCGCTCGCGTGGCGCGACTTCATGGTGTCCGACTACTCCGACCGCGGACAGGAGCGGTGGCTCGCGGACCACGGCATCGACCTGATCCGCGGCAGCGGCCGCCTCGCGGGCATCGGCGCGGTCGAGGTCGGCGGTGCACACTACACGGCGAACCACGTCATCCTCGCGACCGGCGCCGACCCGGTGGTACCGCCGATCGGGAAAG
>JADMIO013020533.1_pt1 | contig 17675 bp, 15 predicted proteins | sample 8958161 | NCBI WGS metagenome assembly JADMIO01 (sample SAMN16585339, study PRJNA669376) | soil metagenome | isolation source: Crop rotation soil | place: USA: Cullars Rotation, Alabama | collected 2011
GCTCTGACAGGTCGATGTTCAATTGAGCTATCATCTTGCGCCCCTTCGGGGCTTATACATTATCTTTCTGCATATATGGCAAGCTGGGATTACAAAACCATTCGAATATTTAAAAATATTGCGGCCCTTTCAGGGCTCTGACAGGTCGATGTTCAATTGAGCTATCATCTTGCGCCCCTTCGGGGCTTAAACAATTCTATCCAACATTTTCAAAAAGCGCCGCAACTTTAAGATTTAAACTCAATTCATAAGCAGCGAAAGCAACTTTAAACTTTAAACCTTAAACCTTAAACTAAATTAGCGAAGCAACTTTTAACTTTAAACCTTAAACCTTAAACTAAATTAGCGAAGCAACTTTGAACTTTGAACTTTGAACTTTAAACTTTAAACTGTCCCTTTTCCAACCTGTAAACAACATTCTCCCTGTTATACGGATCAGTTGCGTCTTGCCGGATAACGAAACCGTTTCTGACAAGCAGCCGTGCAGAATCGGTATTCAGGCGGTGGGTAAATGCTTCGATGACAAGAAAATCCTTTTTTTCAAAAGCATATTCCAGCATGGCTTTCATGGCTTCCGACATCAGTCCCCTGCGCTGGAAGTCGGTATGGATCAGGTATCCGGTCTCCGCATAGTGGTCTTTGCGCGAAAGGTTCCACAGGCAGATCGTGCCGATCAGGCGGCGGTCGTTTTTCAGGTACATGCCCCAGTTGATCCATTCATCCGCATCAATCCCGGCATCGATCCGTGCGATAAATGCACGGGCATCTTCGATCGTTTCGGCCGGCGGACGGTCGATGTAGCGCCGCATCGCCGGATCGGAACGGAAGAAAAAAACTTCCTGCACGTCGTCCATCGTCATGCGCCGGAGCGACAGCCGCTCGGTTTCCATCTCGGGAAAAGGCGAAAAAGTTACCTGCATCATGGGGTCTGGGGCTGCAACAAAAATGCATTTATTTTCGGCTTGATCGCTGCGATATCCTAATTTTACACCATGAAAAAATTTTATTACCTGCTGCTTGGCCTGTCGCTGCTGATGCCGCAGCTTGCCAACGCACAGGACGACGAAATGGACAACGACGACCTGGATGTTCCCGGACTGCAGGGCAACAACGGCTTCCATTTCGGCTTCAACCTGGGGGCTTACTTTGCCAACCGGTCTACCGCCTCGCTCTATGACGGGTACGGCTTTGACGTCAATGGTGATAAGAACACCTTTGAAAACAGCTTCCTGTACCGCAAGATCGTCCTGGAAAACGGCGGCATGAACGGCACACAGGACAACATCGCCCTTCAGCTCAAAGTGAATCACGAGGACTGGACGTTCGACAAGACCGATATGCCGAACAGCGTGCGGTATAAGCCTGCATTCCTGCTGGGCATCCACCTCAACTACGGCTTCCGAAAACGGGAGTCCATCATTTTCAATTTAAACTTTGCGCGCATCAACGCCGAAGCCAGCTTCACCATCGGCACCATTCCACCGGCCGGATCGAACCAGCTGTACCCGTCGGTTCATACGTTTCCGTTGCGCGGCAGCGAAAACCGGACGATGATGCAGCTGGGCTACAGCCACATTTTCGGCAACAACAAATACATTGATTTCTTTGCAGAGGGCGGTCTGAGCATCAATTTTGCAAAGCTCCAGAAATACTTCGGCCAGGTGAACGACCTCAGGCTCGACCTGACCACCTTCAACTACCAGAACGGATTTACCAATTACGAGCCGCAGCATTACTCCGGGTGGGGATTCGGCGCTTTTGCGGGAGCAGGCGTGTATGTGCGGGTCAGCTCGAAATACACCGCGAAAGTGCTCTATAGCCCGTCGTACGAAAAGATCAACCTTGGTCTTGCACCGTCTGCCCACGCACAGCACAGTGTGCTGGTCAGAATCTATTACACGATCTGAGGATGTAATTTTTTTTGTCCGGCATCCCCGGGCGCTTGTCGCAAAAGCCCGGCGGCTGGTCGATGAAAACGGCCTCCGGCGGGCCTGAAGACATTGTGTTTCAGCCGCTGCAGTTTGTCAATGTGCGGCCGATGCCGTAGTTTTGGCGCCCTCCATATTTATCAACCGTTTAACCGATGAAAAAAAATCTGTTCCTTCTGATGACCGTTCTGACCACACATGCCGCACTGTCGCAGAATATCCTGCTGGTGCATAACAACAAACCGGTAGACTATACGAAGGTCACCGCGCCGGTGATCCGTGAAGCCGTTACCGGAGTGATCAAAATCGCCGATCACCAGACGGAAAGCATCATTGCTGCCGCATCCGCGCAGACGCTGGCCAACACCCTTTACGCTTATGACGCCATGCAATATGAGATCAGCGATGTGCTGTCGAAGCTGGGACTGATATCCGCCACTTTCTCCGACGACAGCATACGCAGCACGGCCTTCGCCGAGATGAGCAGGCTGCAGCTCTATTCCAACGGCATCTACCTGAACGAGCCGCTTTACAAGGCCATCCGCAAATTTTACCAGTCGCCTGCAGCCAAAAATTTCAAGCCTACCGAAAACAAGTTCCTCAGCGACCTGCTGATCGCATTTGAAAAGAACGGCATGAAGCTCGACCCGGCAGAACGCGAAGCGCTGAAAGCCATCAACAGCAAGCTCATCGAGCTGAGCAATGCCTTCGACCGCAACATCGCCGAATCAAAGCTTTCAACCACCTTCACTGCCGGAGAGCTGCAGGGTCTGAGCGATGCCGACATGGCGCCGTGGAAACGCGACGACGGGCAGTATGGCGTGGCCGTCAACTACCCCAATTATGTAAAGATCATGGAGAACGCCGTGTCAGGCGAAACACGGAAGAAAATGTATATCCTGTATAACAACCGCGCCTATCCCGAAAACCTCGGCACGCTCGACAGCCTGCTCGCTTACCGCGACCAGTTTGCGAAGAAGCTGGGATTCCGGAGCTATGCCGCCTATGCGGTGGTGGATAAGATGGCAGCCACGCCGGAAAATGTATGGGCATTCGAAAACGACCTGGTGTCGCGCCTTTCACCGTTGGTAACGGAAGACATCCGTGCCCTGAAGGAAACGAAAAGAGCCTCGGGCGCTGCCGATGCGGATCAGTTCAACGCCTGGGACTATTCGTACTATACGAAGAAGCTTACCAACACCAGATACAACCTCAATACCGATGAGGTGAAGGAATATTTTGAAATGAATAACACGCTGCGCGGCATGTTCGGCGTGTACGAAACATTGCTGGGCCTGGAGATCCGCGAAACCACTGGCGTTCCGGTGTGGGATCCGAAGATCAAGACATTCGACATGTACAAGGATGGCGTAAAAACCGGGAGCTTCTATCTCGACCTGTATCCGCGTCCCAATAAATACACCCACTTCGAATGCAACCCGATCAGCCAGTACCGCAATGCAGCCGGGACCGAAGTGCTTCCGGTGGCCGCGCTGATCTGCAATTTCCCGGAAGGAACGGCCAGCCAGCCGTCGCTGCTCAAGCACAGCGATGTCACCACGCTGTTTCACGAATTCGGTCACCTGGTGCACTGGCTCGTTTGTCATCCGGCCATCTCATCACAGAATGCCTTCGGCACAAAAGGCGATTTCGTGGAAGCGCCGTCACAGTTCCTCGAAAACTGGTGCTGGGAATATGATGCATTGAAGACGTTTGCAAAACACTATAAAACAGGCCAGGTGCTGCCCGAATCGCTTTTCTCCAAGATGAAAGCAGCGCAGATGCTGAACAGCGGAAGCTACAACATCAGGCAGGTGTCACTCGGCCTGATCGATTTTACTTTTGAAGACAAATACAGCGAAACCAAAGAAAAAGGGATCATGGGTGTGGCGATGGAAAAATTCAGCCTCATGCAGCTCCCCTATCCCGAAGGCAGCCATTCCATCTGCAGCTTTACCCACCTCAGCGGTTATGCTGCGAATTATTACGGCTACCTCTGGTCCAAGGTATATGCACAGGATATGTTTTCCGTCTTCAAGAAAAACGGCGTCATGGACCGCACAACAGGAGTGCGTTACCGCAAAGAGATTCTTGAAAAAGGCTCTTCCGAAAACGAAGCCGATATCGTAGAACATTTCCTCGGCCGGAAATCCAACTCCGAAGCGTTCTTGCAGTCGCTTGGCGTTCGAAAGCTATAAAGAAGTTTATAGTTTATAGTTTGTAGTTTATAGTTGACGAAAAGATTTTCTTACTAAGAGTTTAAGGTTTAAAGTCGTTTAAAGTTTAAAGTTTAAGGTTGAATTCGATTAGTGAAAATGTTCAGGTTTCTTTTCATGTTTTACAAGGCCGGGACGTGTTCTGACCGAAATCCGGATCTATCCGGCCTTGGGATACTAACACTACAATGTCATCCCCAACGCAGTGAGGGATCTCCTGCGGTTAGACGCATTTTCTTAAATTCAAATGATCACCCCGAACGCATTGGGAGATCTCCTTTAGCTTAATTTAATTTAGCACCAGACCCTAATTAAAGCAGTATTTCCACAGGAGATTCCTCATTCCGCTTCGCTTCATTCGGAATGACAGTGATGATTAAACAGTCAGGCAAACAGAAAAAAACTTCCTGAAAATTTTATTGCGCCGTATAACCCCCGTCAATTGTATAGTACGAACCGGTGACAAACGATGCCTGAGCTGAAGCCAGCCAGAGTACAAGCGCTGCCACTTCTTCCGCTGTACCCAGCCGGCCGATCGGGTGAAGTGCTTCAAGGGACTTCAGCGCCGCCGCGTCCATGTTTTTTGTCAGCAGCGGCGTCATGATGAATCCCGGACCAACCGCATTGACACGGATGTTTTGCTTTGCATATTCAATTGCTGCATTCTGGGTAAGTCCGACCACACCGTGCTTGGCTGCAACATAGGCAGCCGAGTTTGCAAAGCCCACCAGTCCAAGAACAGATGCAATGTTAACAATGCTGCCGCCTCCGGATTTAAGCATGGCCGGTATCTGGTAACGCATGCCATAAAACACACCCGACAGGTTAATGGAGATCACCTTGTTCCATCCTTCCACGGGATACTCCCCCACAGGTGCCGCTGGTCCGCCTACTCCTGCATTATTGACGGCGATGTGAAGGTTCCCGTATTGCCTGACCGTCTGCTGGACCAACGCTTCTCCATGCGAAGGATCGGAGGTATCGGCTTTGTAAAATCCGGCTTCGGATCCTGCAGCCCGGATTTCAGCAACCGTCTCTGCTCCTCCCTGTTCATTGATGTCCGACACCATAACCCGTGCGCCCTCCGATGCAAATAGCAGCGCAATCGCTTTTCCTATTCCTGATCCGCCACCCGTAACGATGGCGACCTTGTTCTCAACACTTTTCATCCGGCTGTTTCCTTCTGTCTAAAAATATAGTGCCGTCCTGTTTAAAATCTTCAGCGGGTTTCGTTTCACTTCATGACAATAAATTTCTTTACCTTTCACAACTGTTGCTTTGCATATACTGTCGTTACCTATGAAAAACATCAACATCTGGTACTGGATCACCACCGCGCTGTTTGGCGGCTTTATGCTGTTCTCCGCCATTCCCGATGCCTTATGCACGGACGATGCGGTGAAATTCATGACCAGCATCGGCTACCCGGTTTACATTATCTCATTCCTCGGCATCATGAAAATTCTCGGTGTCATCGGCATTCTTGTACCCGGATTCCCGCGCCTGAAAGAATGGGCATACGCCGGCCTGATGTTCGACCTGCTTGGCGCTGCATACTCCGTTATGCGGGCCCTTGGCGGCATGGGATGGACTTTTATGCTGGTCGTCATGGCCGTCGGATTCATATCCTATCTGATGCATCACCGCCGCCTCCAGGCACATGCTGCTGCAGCAGCTTAATATCCTGTTACTCACGCCAAAGGGCATGAATTTTTAACCGTTAAAAGTTAAACCCTAAAATCAAAAAAAATGGATGTCGTTATCGAACGCCTGCTCCACGCCTCACAGATGAGCGTATGGAAAGCCATCACCGATGCACATGAAATGCGCAAATGGTTTTTTGATCTGAAGGAATTCAGGCCAAAGCCTGATTTTGAATTTACGTTCACAGGCGGAAAAGACGGCCGGCAGTACATCCACCACTGCCGCGTCACAGAAGTGGTCGAAGGCCGCCACCTCACCTACACCTGGACTTATGAAGGATACGAAGGCACCACCTTTGTCACCTGGGAGCTGGTCCCGCAGGGACACGATACGCTCCTGAGGCTGAAACACGAAGGACTTGACGACCTGCCGGCTGACAACCCCGATTTTGCTCCATCCAATTTCCTGGAAGGCTGGAACCACATCATTGGTACCTCCCTGACCGAATACCTGGCGAAAATCGAACCTGTGCATCATTAATTTTGATGCGGGTTGGCGGGTTGTAAGGTTAGCAGGGTTGATCGGTTAGAATAAACGTGCTGGCCTGCGGATCGCATTTTTCAAAACGCATTATTTACCGGAAGCCATTTATAACCTGGCTGTTTTTCAATATTGTTTTAGCCGGAAGTTGTACTTTGCAATCCGGATTTTAACTGTTTTTATTTTTTTAAAATCGTCCATGCTCAAAAATGCTGGCAGGCTGGCATTTCCTGCCAAGGTATGATGAGTGGTTTTGGTTTTCTTCATCACAAAAAATTCAATTCTGAAAATACATTCATCAACTAACCGCTCAACCCGCCAACCCGCTAACCTGAGAACTTATAAAGCATTTTGAAAACCCGTTATCTCATACATATCCTGCTTTTCTTCATACTCATGTCGGTTCTCATGCCCGATCATGGTTCGCATGGCTGGGATACCACCTGCTGGACAAACTGGTCGGTGCATATTTTTAAAAACGGGCTGTTTAACGTATATAACTCAGACTGCAATTATCCTCCGCTCTACCCCTATCTGTTAAAAATTTTCGGTATGCTCAAGGGCTCGGAGGATAAGATCGTCGCCGGCATTCCGCAGCTGAAGCTCATCGTGCTGCTGTTCGACATCCTGCCCGTGCTGGTCCTCCTCGCAGCAAGACGAACGTTCGAGCTCAGCAAAGGCTATCCGTACCTGCTGCTGTTCAACATCGGCTATTTATACAACACGGTCATCTGGGGACAGGTCGACAGCATCCACAGCAACCTGGTGGCAACCGCAATTTTTATCGCATGGCGCCTGCCTGTGCTTTCCGCACTGCTCTTCGTGCTTGCGCTTAACATGAAGCTGCAGGCCATTTTCTTTTTACCGGTCTGGGTGCTTTGCATGGTCGTCCACACCTCCTGGAGAAAAGCATGCATTGCACTCCTGTCGTGCATCGCGCTTCAGGTTGCCATCCTGCTGCCTTTCCAGCACATTGGGATCCTAAGCTTAGAATTCCACGTGGACAAGTTGTCGCGGCCGCTTCTATAGTGTCACCTAAATACTAGTGACTCCAGCGTAACTGGACTGGCCACAGTTAGGCCGCAAATGTAATCACACTGGCTCACCTTCGGGTGGGCCTTTCTGCGTTCGCGAGTGGACCCGATAAGCTCATGGAGCGGCGTAACCGTCGCACAGGAAGGACAGAGAAAGCGCGGATCTGGGAAGTGACGGACAGAACGGTCAGGACCTGGATTGGGGAGGCGGTTGCCGCCGCTGCTGCTGACGGTGTGACGTTCTCTGTTCCGGTCACACCACATACGTTCCGCCATTCCTATGCGATGCACATGCTGTATGCCGGTATACCGCTGAAAGTTCTGCAAAGCCTGATGGGACATAAGTCCATCAGTTCAACGGAAGTCTACACGAAGGTTTTTGCGCTGGATGTGGCTGCCCGGCACCGGGTGCAGTTTGCGATGCCGGAGTCTGATGCGGTTGCGATGCTGAAACAATTATCCTGAGAATAAATGCCTTGGCCTTTATATGGAAATGTGGAACTGAGTGGATATGCTGTTTTTGTCTGTTAAACAGAGAAGCTGGCTGTTATCCACTGAGAAGCGAACGAAACAGTCGGGAAAATCTCCCATTATCGTAGAGATCCGCATTATTAATCTCAGGAGCCTGTGTAGCGTTTATAGGAAGTAGTGTTCTGTCATGATGCCTGCAAGCGGTAACGAAAACGATTTGAATATGCCTTCAGGAACAATAGAAATCTTCGTGCGGTGTTACGTTGAAGTGGAGCGGATTATGTCAGCAATGGACAGAACAACCTAATGAACACAGAACCATGATGTGGTCTGTCCTTTTACAGCCAGTAGTGCTCGCCGCAGTCGAGCGACAGGGCGAAGCCCTCGGCTGGTTGCCCTCGCCGCTGGGCTGGCGGCCGTCTATGGCCCTGCAAACGCGCCAGAAACGCCGTCGAAGCCGTGTGCGAGACACCGCGGCCGGCCGCCGGCGTTGTGGATACCTCGCGGAAAACTTGGCCCTCACTGACAGATGAGGGGCGGACGTTGACACTTGAGGGGCCGACTCACCCGGCGCGGCGTTGACAGATGAGGGGCAGGCTCGATTTCGGCCGGCGACGTGGAGCTGGCCAGCCTCGCAAATCGGCGAAAACGCCTGATTTTACGCGAGTTTCCCACAGATGATGTGGACAAGCCTGGGGATAAGTGCCCTGCGGTATTGACACTTGAGGGGCGCGACTACTGACAGATGAGGGGCGCGATCCTTGACACTTGAGGGGCAGAGTGCTGACAGATGAGGGGCGCACCTATTGACATTTGAGGGGCTGTCCACAGGCAGAAAATCCAGCATTTGCAAGGGTTTCCGCCCGTTTTTCGGCCACCGCTAACCTGTCTTTTAACCTGCTTTTAAACCAATATTTATAAACCTTGTTTTTAACCAGGGCTGCGCCCTGTGCGCGTGACCGCGCACGCCGAAGGGGGGTGCCCCCCCTTCTCGAACCCTCCCGGTCGAGTGAGCGAGGAAGCACCAGGGAACAGCACTTATATATTCTGCTTACACACGATGCCTGAAAAAACTTCCCTTGGGGTTATCCACTTATCCACGGGGATATTTTTATAATTATTTTTTTTATAGTTTTTAGATCTTCTTTTTTAGAGCGCCTTGTAGGCCTTTATCCATGCTGGTTCTAGAGAAGGTGTTGTGACAAATTGCCCTTTCAGTGTGACAAATCACCCTCAAATGACAGTCCTGTCTGTGACAAATTGCCCTTAACCCTGTGACAAATTGCCCTCAGAAGAAGCTGTTTTTTCACAAAGTTATCCCTGCTTATTGACTCTTTTTTATTTAGTGTGACAATCTAAAAACTTGTCACACTTCACATGGATCTGTCATGGCGGAAACAGCGGTTATCAATCACAAGAAACGTAAAAATAGCCCGCGAATCGTCCAGTCAAACGACCTCACTGAGGCGGCATATAGTCTCTCCCGGGATCAAAAACGTATGCTGTATCTGTTCGTTGACCAGATCAGAAAATCTGATGGCACCCTACAGGAACATGACGGTATCTGCGAGATCCATGTTGCTAAATATGCTGAAATATTCGGATTGACCTCTGCGGAAGCCAGTAAGGATATACGGCAGGCATTGAAGAGTTTCGCGGGGAAGGAAGTGGTTTTTTATCGCCCTGAAGAGGATGCCGGCGATGAAAAAGGCTATGAATCTTTTCCTTGGTTTATCAAACGTGCGCACAGTCCATCCAGAGGGCTTTACAGTGTACATATCAACCCATATCTCATTCCCTTCTTTATCGGGTTACAGAACCGGTTTACGCAGTTTCGGCTTAGTGAAACAAAAGAAATCACCAATCCGTATGCCATGCGTTTATACGAATCCCTGTGTCAGTATCGTAAGCCGGATGGCTCAGGCATCGTCTCTCTGAAAATCGACTGGATCATAGAGCGTTACCAGCTGCCTCAAAGTTACCAGCGTATGCCTGACTTCCGCCGCCGCTTCCTGCAGGTCTGTGTTAATGAGATCAACAGCAGAACTCCAATGCGCCTCTCATACATTGAGAAAAAGAAAGGCCGCCAGACGACTCATATCGTATTTTCCTTCCGCGATATCACTTCCATGACGACAGGATAGTCTGAGGGTTATCTGTCACAGATTTGAGGGTGGTTCGTCACATTTGTTCTGACCTACTGAGGGTAATTTGTCACAGTTTTGCTGTTTCCTTCAGCCTGCATGGATTTTCTCATACTTTTTGAACTGTAATTTTTAAGGAAGCCAAATTTGAGGGCAGTTTGTCACAGTTGATTTCCTTCTCTTTCCCTTCGTCATGTGACTTGATATCGGGGGTTAGTTCGTCATCATTGATGAGGGTTGATTATCACAGTTTATTACTCTGAATTGGCTATCCGCGTGTGTACCTCTACCTGGAGTTTTTCCCACGGTGGATATTTCTTCTTGCGCTGAGCGTAAGAGCTATCTGACAGAACAGTTCTTCTTTGCTTCCTCGCCAGTTCGCTCGCTATGCTCGGTTACACGGCTGCGGCGAGCGCTAGTGATAATAAGTGACTGAGGTATGTGCTCTTCTTATCTCCTTTTGTAGTGTTGCTCTTATTTTAAACAACTTTGCGGTTTTTTGATGACTTTGCGATTTTGTTGTTGCTTTGCAGTAAATTGCAAGATTTAATAAAAAAACGCAAAGCAATGATTAAAGGATGTTCAGAATGAAACTCATGGAAACACTTAACCAGTGCATAAACGCTGGTCATGAAATGACGAAGGCTATCGCCATTGCACAGTTTAATGATGACAGCCCGGAAGCGAGGAAAATAACCCGGCGCTGGAGAATAGGTGAAGCAGCGGATTTAGTTGGGGTTTCTTCTCAGGCTATCAGAGATGCCGAGAAAGCAGGGCGACTACCGCACCCGGATATGGAAATTCGAGGACGGGTTGAGCAACGTGTTGGTTATACAATTGAACAAATTAATCATATGCGTGATGTGTTTGGTACGCGATTGCGACGTGCTGAAGACGTATTTCCACCGGTGATCGGGGTTGCTGCCCATAAAGGAGGCGTTTACAAAACCTCAGTTTCTGTTCATCTTGCTCAGGATCTGGCTCTGAAGGGGCTACGTGTTTTGCTCGTGGAAGGTAACGACCCCCAGGGAACAGCCTCAATGTATCACGGATGGGTACCAGATCTTCATATTCATGCAGAAGACACTCTCCTGCCTTTCTATCTTGGGGAAAAGGACGATGTCACTTATGCAATAAAGCCCACTTGCTGGCCGGGGCTTGACATTATTCCTTCCTGTCTGGCTCTGCACCGTATTGAAACTGAGTTAATGGGCAAATTTGATGAAGGTAAACTGCCCACCGATCCACACCTGATGCTCCGACTGGCCATTGAAACTGTTGCTCATGACTATGATGTCATAGTTATTGACAGCGCGCCTAACCTGGGTATCGGCACGATTAATGTCGTATGTGCTGCTGATGTGCTGATTGTTCCCACGCCTGCTGAGTTGTTTGACTACACCTCCGCACTGCAGTTTTTCGATATGCTTCGTGATCTGCTCAAGAACGTTGATCTTAAAGGGTTCGAGCCTGATGTACGTATTTTGCTTACCAAATACAGCAATAGTAATGGCTCTCAGTCCCCGTGGATGGAGGAGCAAATTCGGGATGCCTGGGGAAGCATGGTTCTAAAAAATGTTGTACGTGAAACGGATGAAGTTGGTAAAGGTCAGATCCGGATGAGAACTGTTTTTGAACAGGCCATTGATCAACGCTCTTCAACTGGTGCCTGGAGAAATGCTCTTTCTATTTGGGAACCTGTCTGCAATGAAATTTTCGATCGTCTGATTAAACCACGCTGGGAGATTAGATAATGAAGCGTGCGCCTGTTATTCCAAAACATACGCTCAATACTCAACCGGTTGAAGATACTTCGTTATCGACACCAGCTGCCCCGATGGTGGATTCGTTAATTGCGCGCGTAGGAGTAATGGCTCGCGGTAATGCCATTACTTTGCCTGTATGTGGTCGGGATGTGAAGTTTACTCTTGAAGTGCTCCGGGGTGATAGTGTTGAGAAGACCTCTCGGGTATGGTCAGGTAATGAACGTGACCAGGAGCTGCTTACTGAGGACGCACTGGATGATCTCATCCCTTCTTTTCTACTGACTGGTCAACAGACACCGGCGTTCGGTCGAAGAGTATCTGGTGTCATAGAAATTGCCGATGGGAGTCGCCGTCGTAAAGCTGCTGCACTTACCGAAAGTGATTATCGTGTTCTGGTTGGCGAGCTGGATGATGAGCAGATGGCTGCATTATCCAGATTGGGTAACGATTATCGCCCAACAAGTGCTTATGAACGTGGTCAGCGTTATGCAAGCCGATTGCAGAATGAATTTGCTGGAAATATTTCTGCGCTGGCTGATGCGGAAAATATTTCACGTAAGATTATTACCCGCTGTATCAACACCGCCAAATTGCCTAAATCAGTTGTTGCTCTTTTTTCTCACCCCGGTGAACTATCTGCCCGGTCAGGTGATGCACTTCAAAAAGCCTTTACAGATAAAGAGGAATTACTTAAGCAGCAGGCATCTAACCTTCATGAGCAGAAAAAAGCTGGGGTGATATTTGAAGCTGAAGAAGTTATCACTCTTTTAACTTCTGTGCTTAAAACGTCATCTGCATCAAGAACTAGTTTAAGCTCACGACATCAGTTTGCTCCTGGAGCGACAGTATTGTATAAGGGCGATAAAATGGTGCTTAACCTGGACAGGTCTCGTGTTCCAACTGAGTGTATAGAGAAAATTGAGGCCATTCTTAAGGAACTTGAAAAGCCAGCACCCTGATGCGACCACGTTTTAGTCTACGTTTATCTGTCTTTACTTAATGTCCTTTGTTACAGGCCAGAAAGCATAACTGGCCTGAATATTCTCTCTCGGCCGCCGCCGCCTTTTCCTCAATCGCTCTTCGTTCGTCTGGAAGGCAGTACACCTTGATAGGTGGGCTGCCCTTCCTGGTTGGCTTGGTTTCATCAGCCATCCGCTTGCCCTCATCTGTTACGCCGGCGGTAGCCGGCCAGCCTCGCAGAGCAGGATTCCCGTTGAGCACCGCCAGGTGCGAATAAGGGACAGTGAAGAAGGAACACCCGCTCGCGGGTGGGCCTACTTCACCTATCCTGCCCGGCTGACGCCGTTGGATACACCAAGGAAAGTCTACACGAACCCTTTGGCAAAATCCTGTATATCGTGCGAAAAAGGATGGATATACCGAAAAAATCGCTATAATGACCCCGAAGCAGGGTTATGCAGCGGAAAAGATCCGTCGACCTGCAGCTCACGGTAACTGATGCCGTATTTGCAGTACCAGCGTACGGCCCACAGAATGATGTCACGCTGAAAATGCCGGCCTTTGAATGGGTTCATGTGCAGCTCCATCAGCAAAAGGGGATGATAAGTTTATCACCACCGACTATTTGCAACAGTGCCGTTGATCGTGCTATGATCGACTGATGTCATCAGCGGTGGAGTGCAATGTCGTGCAATACGAATGGCGAAAAGCCGAGCTCATCGGTCAGCTTCTCAACCTTGGGGTTACCCCCGGCGGTGTGCTGCTGGTCCACAGCTCCTTCCGTAGCGTCCGGCCCCTCGAAGATGGGCCACTTGGACTGATCGAGGCCCTGCGTGCTGCGCTGGGTCCGGGAGGGACGCTCGTCATGCCCTCGTGGTCAGGTCTGGACGACGAGCCGTTCGATCCTGCCACGTCGCCCGTTACACCGGACCTTGGAGTTGTCTCTGACACATTCTGGCGCCTGCCAAATGTAAAGCGCAGCGCCCATCCATTTGCCTTTGCGGCAGCGGGGCCACAGGCAGAGCAGATCATCTCTGATCCATTGCCCCTGCCACCTCACTCGCCTGCAAGCCCGGTCGCCCGTGTCCATGAACTCGATGGGCAGGTACTTCTCCTCGGCGTGGGACACGATGCCAACACGACGCTGCATCTTGCCGAGTTGATGGCAAAGGTTCCCTATGGGGTGCCGAGACACTGCACCATTCTTCAGGATGGCAAGTTGGTACGCGTCGATTATCTCGAGAATGACCACTGCTGTGAGCGCTTTGCCTTGGCGGACAGGTGGCTCAAGGAGAAGAGCCTTCAGAAGGAAGGTCCAGTCGGTCATGCCTTTGCTCGGTTGATCCGCTCCCGCGACATTGTGGCGACAGCCCTGGGTCAACTGGGCCGAGATCCGTTGATCTTCCTGCATCCGCCAGAGGCGGGATGCGAAGAATGCGATGCCGCTCGCCAGTGGCTGAGCTCATGAGCGGAGAACGAGATGACGTTGGAGGGGCAAGGTCGCGCTGATTGCTGGGGCAACACGTGGAGCGGATCGGGGATTGTCTTTCTTCAGCTCGCTGATGATATGCTGACGCTCAATGCCGTTTGGCCTCCGACTAACGAAAATCCCGCATTTGGACGGCTGATCCGATTGGCACGGCGGACGGCGAATGGCGGAGCAGACGCTCGTCCGGGGGCAATGAGATATGAAAAAGCCTGAACTCACCGCGACGTCCCGAAGGCGTGGCGCGGCTTCCCCGTGCCGGAGCAATCGCCCTGGGTGGGTTACACGACGCCCCTCTATGGCCCGTACTGACGGACACACCGAAGCCCCGGCGGCAACCCTCAGCGGATGCCCCGGGGCTTCACGTTTTCCCAGGTCAGAAGCGGTTTTCGGGAGTAGTGCCCCAACTGGGGTAACCTTTGAGTTCTCTCAGTTGGGGGCGTAGGGTCGCCGACATGACACAAGGGGTTGTGACCGGGGTGGACACGTACGCGGGTGCTTACGACCGTCAGTCGCGCGAGCGCGAGAATTCGAGCGCAGCAAGCCCAGCGACACAGCGTAGCGCCAACGAAGACAAGGCGGCCGACCTTCAGCGCGAAGTCGAGCGCGACGGGGGCCGGTTCAGGTTCGTCGGGCATTTCAGCGAAGCGCCGGGCACGTCGGCGTTCGGGACGGCGGAGCGCCCGGAGTTCGAACGCATCCTGAACGAATGCCGCGCCGGGCGGCTCAACATGATCATTGTCTATGACGTGTCGCGCTTCTCGCGCCTGAAGGTCATGGACGCGATTCCGATTGTCTCGGAATTGCTCGCCCTGGGCGTGACGATTGTTTCCACTCAGGAAGGCGTCTTCCGGCAGGGAAACGTCATGGACCTGATTCACCTGATTATGCGGCTCGACGCGTCGCACAAAGAATCTTCGCTGAAGTCGGCGAAGATTCTCGACACGAAGAACCTTCAGCGCGAATTGGGCGGGTACGTCGGCGGGAAGGCGCCTTACGGCTTCGAGCTTGTTTCGGAGACGAAGGAGATCACGCGCAACGGCCGAATGGTCAATGTCGTCATCAACAAGCTTGCGCACTCGACCACTCCCCTTACCGGACCCTTCGAGTTCGAGCCCGACGTAATCCGGTGGTGGTGGCGTGAGATCAAGACGCACAAACACCTTCCCTTCAAGCCGGGCAGTCAAGCCGCCATTCACCCGGGCAGCATCACGGGGCTTTGTAAGCGCATGGACGCTGACGCCGTGCCGACCCGGGGCGAGACGATTGGGAAGAAGACCGCTTCAAGCGCCTGGGACCCGGCAACCGTTATGCGAATCCTTCGGGACCCGCGTATTGCGGGCTTCGCCGCTGAGGTGATCTACAAGAAGAAGCCGGACGGCACGCCGACCACGAAGATTGAGGGTTACCGCATTCAGCGCGACCCGATCACGCTCCGGCCGGTCGAGCTTGATTGCGGACCGATCATCGAGCCCGCTGAGTGGTATGAGCTTCAGGCGTGGTTGGACGGCAGGGGGCGCGGCAAGGGGCTTTCCCGGGGGCAAGCCATTCTGTCCGCCATGGACAAGCTGTACTGCGAGTGTGGCGCCGTCATGACTTCGAAGCGCGGGGAAGAATCGATCAAGGACTCTTACCGCTGCCGTCGCCGGAAGGTGGTCGACCCGTCCGCACCTGGGCAGCACGAAGGCACGTGCAACGTCAGCATGGCGGCACTCGACAAGTTCGTTGCGGAACGCATCTTCAACAAGATCAGGCACGCCGAAGGCGACGAAGAGACGTTGGCGCTTCTGTGGGAAGCCGCCCGACGCTTCGGCAAGCTCACTGAGGCGCCTGAGAAGAGCGGCGAACGGGCGAACCTTGTTGCGGAGCGCGCCGACGCCCTGAACGCCCTTGAAGAGCTGTACGAAGACCGCGCGGCAGGCGCGTACGACGGACCCGTTGGCAGGAAGCACTTCCGGAAGCAACAGGCAGCGCTGACGCTCCGGCAGCAAGGGGCGGAAGAGCGGCTTGCCGAACTTGAAGCCGCCGAAGCCCCGAAGCTTCCCCTTGACCAATGGTTCCCCGAAGACGCCGACGCTGACCCGACCGGCCCTAAGTCGTGGTGGGGGCGCGCGTCAGTAGACGACAAGCGCGTGTTCGTCGGGCTCTTCGTAGACAAGATCGTTGTCACGAAGTCGACTACGGGCAGGGGGCAGGGAACGCCCATCGAGAAGCGCGCTTCGATCACGTGGGCGAAGCCGCCGACCGACGACGACGAAGACGACGCCCAGGACGGCACGGAAGACGTAGCGGCGTAGCGAGACACCCGGGAAGCCTGTTAGGCGCTGAGACGGGCGCACAGCGGGCTTCCTGGGGCAGCGGGAAGGGTCGGCCGGTCCCCCGGTCGGCCCATTTCTCTTGTCTCGGTTTAGTTAGTTAGCCTAAGTAACAGTGACTCCGTCACCACAGCACAGCGGGGCGAGCCGTTGACCTGGGGGAAGTGATGCTGTGACGGAATGACTCGAAACACACATTCCTAATGACTTCTCATTGGGTAATCCAGACTTCACGCCACTTCATCACAGCGTCACCCGGGCGCCCTTCGCTGTGACCCCGAATCAGGTTGCCGACAACCTTCATATAGGTAGAGGGGTTTACGCGCCACGCATCAAGCACCGCTAAGGAACGGCGTCGAGCGCTACCCACTCAGGCCGGTCACTCCCCTGATCTCTCCCAGGGTTGAGCGACCGGCGTTGCCTCCCTAGCTCAGTTCGGTTAGAGCGCCTGTTTCGTAATCAGGGGGTCGGCGGTTCGAATCCGTCGGGGGGCTCAATGAGCGGATACACAATCGCTTGGCTCGCATGGCTTGCCGCGTTCGGCGTCATTGAGGGTCGAGCGCTCTTCAATAAGAAGCCGGGCGACACGCTGAGCGAACACGTCTGGTCATGGTTCGCCACGCAAAGCGGCAGTACAGGCAAGCCTTCGGGTTGGGTGCGTGCTCGACGCTTTGCGCTACTGGCCTTCATGGGTTGGCTCACTGCCCACTTCATGACGGGCGGTCGCTTCTAGCGCTGCCGCGCCCAGCCTACTCACGTGAGTAGGTAGGGGGGTGTCGACGGATAGGGGGGTGTCCCCGGAAGGGGGGGGGGGGTGCCCTATGCGTACCCGGTGTCTCGACTGTAGGGACTGGGCTACTCATGGTGGGCGCTGTGCTCAGCACCACGCCACCTATCAGGCACAGCGCAGTGTGAAGAGCCATGCGAAGCGGCGTGCTGCTATCGCCCGTGGGAACAACGCTGCGGCGAAGATGCGTCGTGCTATCCGTAAGGCAGTGGGCGCGCACTGTGCTACCTGCCTGGGTTGGTACCACTAGAAAGCTTCTCGAGCGGATCGATCCTGCAGGAATTCCCGGGCATAACTGTTCCACTTGTATCGTCGGTCTGATAATCAGACTGGGACCACGGTCCCACTCGTATCGTCGGTCTGATTATTAGTCTGGGACCACGG
>JADMIO010144969.1_pt1 | contig 17674 bp, 11 predicted proteins | sample 8958161 | NCBI WGS metagenome assembly JADMIO01 (sample SAMN16585339, study PRJNA669376) | soil metagenome | isolation source: Crop rotation soil | place: USA: Cullars Rotation, Alabama | collected 2011
CGCGACAACTTGTCCACGTGGAATTCTAAGCTTAGGATCCCAATGTGCTGGAAAGTCGCAACTGTGGCCGAGCCTCACGCCAACCTCCTACACACCATGCAGCACAGTCCTCGATCCAGCTCGTAAGTGCTACTTTACGATAAGGAGCTGCGGTATCGACCCGAACAAAGTCGATCCCTGCAGCAGATACGGCATCGGCAATAATATTACCAGCATTGTAATCGCGATAGAGAATGGCGATGTCTCCAAGAACTCGTCCTGGTTTAGCGGCGAGTGCTGCTGGAATAATCTTTGCGACGGCATGCGCTGCTTGTCCTCTAAGGCCATCGGCACATTGGACAAACTTAATCACTGCTTGGCGCTCAGTATCGTGCGATTGGTAACCACGTGCTTCGCCAAGAGCTATTTCTGAAGCTCTAACAATTTGTGATGCCGAGCGATAATTAAGCTGAAGCTGGACGCGCTCGACATCCCTCCGCTCCGCCAATTCCTGCAATAATGTACCATTCGCGCCAGTGAAACCGTAGATAGACTGATCTGGATCTCCAACCACGAACAGGCGCACACCACCGTCAAATGCGACGCGCTTAACGATGCGGTGAAGCGCGATACCAAGATCCTGGTATTCATCAACAGCCAAAACTGGAAATTTTGCCTGGAGCAGCGGCAATACCCAATCGTGCTCTAGCACCAGCCGCTGTCCGAAGATCACGAGATCATCAAAGTCTATTAGACCTGCTTGACGTAATTCTGCCTCATAACCTTCTGCCCACGCTGCTATTTGCTCTTCGCTGCGCCAGGCGATAGTACCGCGATCGAGTATTGAACGTCGATGTCGTCCGAGATCTACTGGTCTATTGGGATGGCCGACTCCGAAAAGTCGATCGCCAACATGTTTAATTAATTGATCGCTCTGGCGTTGTGTAGCAACAGTTAATGGGAATGACACTGATAAATTAGCGAGCCGGCCATAAGGTATTAAGAGATGCCTTAGGCAGAAACTATGAACTGTACCAATGAAAAGATTAGGAGCCTCACGCAAACCCAATCGCTCGAGTCGTCGGATGAGTTCGCGGACGCATTCCTGACTATAGGTGATACATGCTGCGCCACGTGGTGCGCGTACATCCTCGGCCATAATTCTGGCGAGTTTCAGCACTAGAGTTTTGGTCTTACCACTACCTGGGCCAGCCAACACAATACAATGGCCGGTTGAGTTGTAGGCGGCTTGCTGACCTGGATTGCCAACGAGTTCAACTGCTTGAGTGAGATATGCAGCACTGACATTACGTGACGGCATTACCAATACACCCCAACGCCTTCTGGATATAATCCGGACATGTATCCTCAGAAACATGTGGAGCTAACGCTTGGGCAAAGCGACCTTTACCAACCCGCTCGATTAACCTGTTTAGGCTATTTTCATCAAGGGTATCAGGATCATTCACCCATCCCTGAATGATGTTACGGGTGTCCTGCCCGATCGATAACTCCTCTTGGAGAATAGCCTGCATTGTCTCGCCAAGCCCTCCGACAAACAGCTCAGATTCAAGTGTGTTATTGTTAACAAAATAGCCAAATCGTTCCCCACGTGCGATAATCGCTTCGACATCAAGTTCCGTGTAGTTTATCTCATTCTCGGCTAGCTGGAGAATATTGATCAGACGCCGCCGCACAAATGGTGGCTTAGTACCATTCGGGTCGCGATCGGTCAGGATAACGTGTGGAATGTTTAGTGCTTTTATCCCAAGCAGCTTAACATAGGGTATGAAATTTGTACCTCCGATAGAGCACACAGTGATGCCCAGCATATCGAGCTGCATGCCGAGCGCATCCGCGAATGCGGGAATAAGAAATCGCTCGGCATCGCCCTCGACCAAAATTACACCGCGTGCAAAAAGGATTTCACCACGGGTTACATCAATGTAACGTTGGAGGTCTGCCTCGTCGCGCGCAGTTAGCGGAGCCATTGCAGTTGAAACCGCGATTGTAGTCTGTTGTTCAATATTAGATCGAAGAAGCACGATTGAGCGAATCGGCGTGACGCTCGCGATGTGTGGCGAATGGGTTGTAAGAATTGTCGTAAGTGGAGATACGTTCTCCTCGTCATCTTCATTATTCCCAAGAAAATACCGATAAACGAGACGCTGAACATGCGGATGAAGATGAGCTTCTGGTTCTTCAACCACAAAAAAAGTATGATCACGCTCACCATCAGTGACGAGTCGGTCGAGTTCCAGGCTTTTCAATGCCAAGAATATTAAATTAGCAGTGCCAAGGCTTGCGTCAGAGATATTTCGAACTCCATTGTCGATTAGTAAACGCAAGCTGCGTAGCAGTGCATCAACGCGGGTCGGCGCAAGACCAAGTGTTAAAGGCACGGCATATTGCTCTCCAGCAATCGCGATAAGACGCTTGCTAACACACTCCGCCGTTGCGACTACTTCAGCATGCAAAGCTAGTTCTGCCTGCGCCTGATTAACCTGCCGCTGGATTTCTTCACGGGCACTCTCACCAAGTGAAGTCGTTAACTTCTCTATTAGCGGCCTCAATGGCGAATTACGCCAACTTGATAGATCCTTTTCTGCATCGCGCAGGGCAACTTGTACATCTAGTGGTAACATTCGGCGTAATGAAGAACCAATCGCCATGTTGGGATCGTTACCGCCAAAAATTATATACTCATAGTCTGCAAGGCTTTCAGGGGCACGACCTAGATTAGCCCTTGGCTGAAAACGATAGGTGAGACGTGCAACCATAGGCGGACCTGGCACTACTATGCAGTCATTGAGATGCGCCATCAGCCGAGGATCATTGGTGAAATCGGTCAGCTCGATAGCAATCTCGATTGTTTCGCCTATCTTGTTCTCGCCTAGGCCATCCCAAAAATTTTCTAGTCCAAGCTGGCGGTCTCTTTCCGACAAGCCTGGGTCTAAGACTAACTGTAAGGCTCGAATAAAATTACTTTTTCCAACCTTGTTCTCGCCAACTATGACGATGCTGTCACCGGTTTGAACATCGATCTCTGAAAAATTTGCAAAATTCTTTATTTGTACTCGTGAGATACGCATTGTTATTTATTGGTAAGGTTTTATCACTCTTACAACGCCAGCGATTCGTTGGGCATTGACGAGCTATCAGCAAAATAATTTATTGTCGTGTCCATGTCAGCAACGAGCCTGCAATTGTTGCAAACCTTTGTCGTTGTTTGGTAATCCTGCATAAGTTGTGAGATTTATGGAAAGGGCTCAGCCTTGGCGATGGTATCGAGGACATAATTTTACATATGAGATACCCTACTTTGCGCTCGCCACAGCACGGTAGTGGGTAGCGCGGCCTTCACCGAATTTATGTAATTTTTTCATATCGAGCAGTTTTTTGATGCTGGCTTCCACGGTGCGCGGCGGGAAACCGAGCGCTTCAATAGCATCCTTGCGGCTGAATGTGTTATCGGGCAGCTGATTCGCCCAATGCCATAGATCACGTTGTTTCTCAGAGAGCAGGTAATCGATATCGTCGCCTTCGAGAATCTTGAGCGCCTGCTGCGCCTGTTCGCGCAGGATGTTCAGGAAGTATAATACCCACGCGCTGATATCTTCCTTTTTTGATTTCCAGCTTACCTGCGCTTTATTGAGTGCCAGGTAATAATCGGCTTTACGTGCCTCAATCAGCCGTTCATGCGATACCACCGACACGAATTCATAGCCGTTTTGCAGCAGCATCAGGCTGGTAAGCAAACGGCTGGTTCTGCCGTTACCGTCCTGGAACGGATGAATAGCCAAATACTCGAATATGAAATTGGCAATCAGCAGCAGCGGATGCTTGAATTTGGTTTTTTTCGCTTCCTCATACCAGGCAAACAACTCCTGCATTTCCTTCGGCGTCAGGTGCGGTGGCGTAGGATCAAAGATAATGCCCACCACTTTGCCGCTTCGGTTTTTTGCCTCCACTCTGTTCGGCCCGAATTTGTATTGTCCGCGATGGCGCTCGTCCTTATCGCTGTATTTCAGCATATCGCGGTGCAGCTGCAGGGCGGTCGACTCTTTGAGCGGGATATCCTTATAGCTCTCGAACACGAGTTCCAGCATTTCGAGATATCCTGCCACTTCCTGCTCGTCGCGCGTTTTAAATTTACGGATACGCAGGTTTTTGTATAACGCCTCTACCTGCGCGTCGGTGAGTTTGTTTCCCTCGATGCGGTTCGATGCGCCGGTGGAGGTAACAATTACCGAATGGGTGAGTCGCTCGATGGTTTGCGGCAGCAATTTGCCCGCGATTTTCCAGCTATTTTTGACAGCATCGATTTCTGATATTATGCTAAATACTTCTTCGATCGCCTCCGGCTTGAGGCTGAGACGGGTGCTTAATCTGTCATTTTCAAAGCTCATGGAATCTCACTTTATGCCATGTGAAATTATGTGAGATTATGTGAGAAAGTCAACCGATTTCCGAATAGCATCGCCATTCCTAAAACTCCCGCCAAGTCACAGAAGACGTAAACAAAATGATTAAAGCGTTTAAAGAAAGAAAACCTTGGGCAGCCGCTATTATTGGGCTTTTTCTCTCGCCCATTATAGGGATGCTTTACTTGAACAGAGGCAGACTGGCCTTTGGTTACTTCCTTATCTTTCCATTATTAATAGGGTTGCTACTGACCGCCGCGCATTATGGAATACTGGCTGTCAACATTGTCGATGCGCAGGATTGGTTACTACTGGCCCTTACGGTGGTTGGGGTCATACATTGCTATGTGATAGCACGTGATTGGGAAGCCGAGCCGCTGAAATGGTATACTCATTGGTATAGCTTACTGCTCTTTTTCCTCGTGCCTTTGGCGCTCGCCACAGGGTTTCGCCATTTCCTTTATGAGCCTTTCCATACGCCGTCGCAGGCCATGCGTCCGGCCATCGAACTTGATGACGTTTTCTTCGTAGACAAACGTGCCTATAGTGGCAGCCATCCACCCGAACGGGGCGACATAATTGTATTTTTGAATCCCCGGCATCCACGTAGCCCTTTTGTTAAGCGAATCATCGGGTTGCCAGGTGAGCGCATTCAGCTAAAGGCGGGCACCGTTTACATCAATGATATTCCGTTGCAAAGACATCCCATTGAAAGCTATGTTGATGACATACATAATAAATCCATTCCTCGCTTTACCGAAATCATGCCGGAAGGCAAGGAAATCGTCATTCTCAGAGAATACCCAGGCATAGCAGAGGATACGCCACTTTACCATGTTCCGTCCGGACAATACTTCGTTATGGGCGATGATCGTAACCATTCGCGTGATAGCCGTTCTGATGACATCGGCTATGTGTCCCAAGAAAGCATTATAGGAAAAGCAACGTTTGTTTATTGGAATCAGCGTACTCTCCGCATTACCTATAAAACGCTTAACTAAGGATTCGGCAAGCTGATCCATTTGTGATTGCTTTGGCAAAACAGCATAAATGTGTTGTCGTGACCGGCGAGAATGGCGGCAGCGAGACAGACCAAAGATACCGTCTGTTTGCAGAGCGGTCGGTGTGGAATGCATTAGCATTCTCGAACTCATTCGTCGTGAAAAGTGGAAGCTTTAACCATGCTCGTGTCAGCAGAAACGCTGGGCGACAGAGGCCGTGTCAGCACTATGTCAGCAATAAGCCTGCAAATGTTTGGTAATAATCCCTGCAAAAGATATCACCGATAAATGGCTACTTACTGCCTCCCTCCGGTAGCTTAATGACTTTCTACCATAGAAAATAGGATTTCATGAAACTGTCACATTATTACGCGTTTTTTGAATTAAGATTAATTACTTAATTGATAAAATGCCCTGCCAGAATTTGTATTATAGGTAGTAGATAATGGGAACACACGCTTGTCCTCGGCCAAGAGAGGGATTTATTCATAGCAATGCTGAGAGTTATTTTTCTCAGGCGAGCGGCGGCGATACGACAATAGCCTTTGCTTCAGGTAATAGGTGGCGGGTTCCCGACGCATTAGCATATTACATTGTGGATTGCGGCTGGCAACCTCCGGCTGATTTCATACGCGATGTTATGCATTCCTCTGTTACCTCTCTGCGGCGCCGACAAACCCGGGGCAAGTCAGGGGATGGCAGCATTGCAATCGGTTATCTACAACAGCCGGATGTCGATATTGCCCGTGAAATGGGATGGGACACGTCTCTTGCATCTTTTGACGCATTTACCCACCGGCTGTTTAAATTGGTTCCAAGTCTTGCAGCAGATAATCTGTCTGGCAAACCGCTTAATGCCATTATCACTAACGTGCAGTCCCATTTGCATCAGGTAGAAGGTGGGCCGCGTGAGATTCGAGTAGAACATTTTGATAGGGATATCCATCCTTCCGTCACCATCTATTTTCCAACCATGGAAACAGCTCGTAGAGCCGCAGCCGCTATTGATTTCTCTATCGGCGCTGCCGCTGATCAAGGCAAAAGTTCGCCTTACGTTGGATTTCCCATTAAAGAAAACCACAGCCTGGCGGATTATGAACGCGCTCTGCGACAGGCCGGAGTAAAGAACGAAGCGGTATTGGCTAAGGCACGCGGGGAAATCGATGGTGTATTGAAACGATTGCAGGCTATTACCGAGGCGATAAATGAGGGCCGAGACACAAAATGGGGTAAAGCAGTAGAAGCAGGCCGGTTACAAATGGAAGCCGCTGGTTTTGAAACAGGAAGCGAAGATGGGCGCTTTCTTGAATACGATCTTGCCACTCAAATGCGATTTAGCCGGCAATATGGCGGTAAAGTTGTGGTTGAAGGTATTGAGCGGCTACCTGCGTTTAGAGCTTACAATGAGCGCATGGAGAAAACTCAAGGTTATTCCTTTCTGCAAAAGCCGGAAAATGTGCGGGAAGTGACCACTACGCTTAGGCGCATATTTTCACGCATGGAAATTCGCGTTGAGTTTGGACAGGCACGATCTTCTTCGGATTATCCTCCGATGACGGTGCATCCCGATGATGTGGCCAAATTAGAAGAGTTAGGAGCTGAAATTGGCGGTCTATCCGTTAGACAAGCAGCGGGCGGGAGCGATTATGGCCTCGATACTATATTGGCTCCCCCTCCCTCTTCACGCGCTCCTACCGCCGGGATAACCACAGCTGAACCGATAACCGATATTGTGGCTCCTATTGCCGCCGCTTATGCGCAGGTGATTGCGCACTCCAGGACGACCACTTTCACAAGACGCGTTAATAATAGCCAAAACAAAGCCACGGCAGTGCTATTGCCCGTGATGCAGCGTCTTGATGCGGCAGTGAAAAGTGGTGCGCCTATTACAGATGTTTTAACGGAATTGAGCCATGCGGTGACGAATGATGTAGCACCTATAAGGCGCGCCAATAAAGTCATTGAAATTTTTCCAGAGGAGCGGAAGTGGTTTGACCGTTTGGAACGGGCGGCAGAAGCTGCACGTATCGTCTTGGCTGAAGACAAAGGCGGCGAATTAACCGCCGAAAAATGGGAAGCCGCACTCGCAAGCTCTCGAGAACGGGTATAAATGTAAATTTATCGCAGAATCATCTCACTCTTCGATAAATTGTGTGATTCGCATTGTTGTTTATTGATGGAGTTCATAGCTCTTTACCCCGCCGGTGATTGGTTAGGGAATAATGCTGTATCAGCAAAAATAGTTTATCCCTATGTCCATGTCAGCACTATGTCAGCAATAAGCCTGCAAATGTTTGATAATCCCTGCAAAAGATATTAGGGACTTGGCACGACTAAAGGTTTGATTTTGCAAAACTTTGCAGATGTTTGGTATACCATGCATAAGTTAGCCGCTGCCTTCGTAAATTGTAGGTCGCAGGTTCGATCCCTGTCATCGGCACCATTCCTCACTTTTAATAACCCCTGAAATCTGAAAATCCTGAAACAATAAGTGCGCCGGGACAGAGCCCGGCGCACTATGAAAGTCCAAATCCAAGCCATTAGGCAGCAAGTTTGCGATCAGCAAATACCAGTGCTTTCGTTTTATTGAACTTCATCCGTTGCAGCTGCAATTCTCGCTTTCTAAGATCCAGCATGATGTCTTGCATGGCTTCGGTGATCGCAAATTTCACGTCCTTTTCTGTTAATTGAACATGGCTTGTGCAGCCGCACAATTTTTCTTCAAAACCTTGTTCGATTTTGCATAACACAAACTCGCTCAAGTGCTTAAGCTCATAAGGGCTAAGACGAGTGAATGTTTCTGTAAATTGGATATAAGCTTTTGCCATAACGCTCTCCTGGCTAAGTGGTTAAGTTGGAACTTCCCCTATGCAGGGAGGCGCAGCATAAAATGAGCATAATAGGTTGCAATCTCAACTTATTAGACAACTGCTAATTGCAGTCACAGGCGCACTAACACTGAGTCGCGCCTATATGGATAAAACTTGTTGGCAGCATTATCATAGCATTATGCTTTCCATGTCCTTTGATAACGCGCCCCTAACATTCCTCCTCCGCTGGCTTTACATCGATTTTAACAGCTACTTCGCCAGCGTGGAGCAACAGCTGCAGCCGCATCTACGTGGGAAGCCTATCGCCGTTGTCCAGGTGGAAACGGATGCTACCTGCGCCATTGCCGCCAGCTACGAAGCCAAAGCCTTTGGCGTGAAGACCGGTACACCGATATGGGAGGCCAAGAAACTCTGCCCCGGCCTGATATGCGTACCGGCGCGACATGACCGCTATGTCGAATACCACCACCGCATCCAGGAAGAAGTCGAGCGGCATATACCGATCGACGTGGTGGCATCGATTGATGAAGTGGCAGCGCGGCTGATGGATAACGAAACCTCGCCCGAGCGCGCCACGGAAATTGCCCATTCCATCAAGCACGGTCTGGCCAAGAACGTCGGCGAATATGTGCGCTGCTCGATCGGCATTGCACCGAATCGCTACCTGGCCAAAGTTGCTACCAATCTGCAGAAACCGGATGGCCTTGTCGTTCTCACCGCGCAAGATTTGCCGCATAAACTCCATTCCCTCAAGCTGCGCGACCTGCCCGGCATTGGTCGCAATATGGAGCAGCGGTTGGCACGTTTCGAGATCACCACTATAGCCCAGCTGTGGAGTTATGACGCCAAGCGGTTGCGCAAAGTGTGGGGCAGCGTCTGGGGCGAGAAGATGTGGTATTACCTGCGCGGCGTCGAAGTGCCGGAGGAAGAAACGACGCGGCGCTCGCTCAGCCATCAACACGTTATGGCCCCGGAGTTGCGCGAGCCTGCGCAGGCCATCTATGTGGCGCGGCGATTGGTATTGAAAGCCGCCAGCCGCTTGCGCCGCTTGGAATACTTCGCCAACGGCTTAAGCGTCGCCATACGGCTGGAAAACAGATTGCGCTTTGAAGCAAGCACGCGCTGCTATCGCGCCCAGGACAGCATGACGTTCCTGCACATGCTTGATCGGCTATGGAATCGGCTGGTGAGGGAAGGCGGTGGTACGCGCATAAAAAAAGTAACGATCGCCGTGCATGACATGATTCCTGTCAGTCAGCTGGAACCTGAATTGTTCGAAGTGCTGCCAGATCTTGACCTGCGGGCGCGCCACCGGGCGGAAAACATGTCGCGCGCCTTGGATAAGATTAACCACCGCTTTGGCCGGGATTCCATAATGGTGGGCATGATGCCGTCGCAGGGCAAAAGCTTGGGCGGTGCAAAAATCGCCTTTACACGCATTCCAGACGTAGAGGAGTTTCTGGAGTGACGTGGTGGTAGCGGCCGGCCAAATTTTCCAGATCGTATATCGCGGCGATGATGGCGCGCGGGCCGATCAGTGTGCAGGTGGGATCGAGCGCATCCGCCATATAGTCTTCAAACTGGCAGGCAACGCGCAATTTCAGCAGAATCCCTTGCAGTGAGCAGGTGGGCTTGCGCAGAAACTCGTGCAACTTTATGCGGGATTCCCGTTCTGCTTCAATGCAGCGCGGGTCGTTATAATCGTCGTTCATTTCCTCATAGATATCATGTGCCTTGGATTCTGCTCTGCGCCAAGTGCGGTATAATTCTTGAAGCACGTCATCGCTGCAATGACCGAGATGTTTTTCTTCCGGTTCCATGCTCCCTCCGCGCATGGTGATCCACGAAGCCGGAGCTTTGTGGAATCACCTGTTTAGTGGTTTTAGATTGCATCAACCGGTCAGCGGCGGATGCCGGGAGCTGAAATCGCCGATAAACAGGCGCAGGCTTATTTCCCTTGCGGGTGTTTTATTCACCTACTCCCAGCGCAAGCGCAGAGAAGCAGGGCTTTGTAATACGAGCCTACTTAAAAGTACCGCATGATTCGGGGATTCTAGCCCCCTCAGTTCACAGCGTAGCTATATAGTAGAAGTAAGTCAAATGATATTGCATCAATGTTATTGATATATAATAATTTTCACTATCTTAATGATGCCATTGAAAGGCATAATTCGAATTGCAGGGGAGCTTGTGGAAAGAGGCTGAAATTAGCGCTGTTGTCCCATTGCAAGTGGGCTGCCTGCTGCTCTCGGACTTACATCATCACCGGATGGACGATGTGCTGCAGGAGACAAGCGGCGCTCCGGTGGGCTAGTGGCGGCTAGTTTTTGCGCCTCTGCTCGACCAACTGCCGCGATTACCGGTTCCAACTTATCATATCCTGCGTCAAGACCGGAGCGAATGCTTTCCAAGTAGACCTGGAGATTGGTTTTGCCCTGGGGATTTGTATCTTTGAGTCCATTGTGAGCAGGTAAACTAAAGGTTTTTCCCTCTTGTTCGACCAAAGCAGCTCCAACCGCGTCGGCAATGATAGTAATGCGCGCCTGTTTATCCAGGCTGGGGTCGGATAATTTTTTCCCTGTGGTTGGATCGACATAATCAGGATTGGAAACGGTATCGGCAACGGCAGACGCAATAACATCAGCCATTGCGTGCGAGGTCTGTCGAATATTTTCCTCACCGGGCGCCTTAAAATAGGCTATGGTACTACCAATTGCGCCTGTTCCTGGGACATGGACGGAACCAACCCACGGGATACTGGGATTCCAACCTGCTCCTGCCGCTCTTTTCGCACCATTAACCCCATCGCTATATTGTTTTACGATACGGTCTTCCAAGGACTGCCCTCCGGGATTCAGCACACCTTGATAAACCGCCTCCCTTAGCTCAGCCATTTCTATGGTCATTGGCTTAATGTCCCGAAATCTCTGAGGCACTGGCGCATTGGGATTGGGGAATCCCACCTCAGCTAAAATACCGTCACGGGTTGCTCCGGCAATATCGGCTATTTGCCGATCTTGAAGCAGAGGTGCTAAATCCGGCCGCTGCGCGCGTAGATTTTCCAGCTTATTTTGAACGGAGCTTTGAGCGTTATTAGCACTCACGGTGGCAATAGACTGGGTAAGGCTCATGCCGCCGCCGGTAAACAAATTCACTATCCATTTGAAGAAGCCGACAATGGCGTTCAGGATCGTGGCGCCACGAAGCAGACCCACTCTACCTGTGTTTTTTTGGGCGGCTTGGCCTACGCTTTCGGCCACTTCTGCTTTCAACGCAGTAAGTTTGTTTACGCCTTCCTCAAAACTGCTGACCTGAAATCTATCCTTGAAAGGCTGAAACTTCCTTTTTAACGCTTCATCGGCCTCTATTTTCTGGTCAATCTCCTCAACCGTTACCGTGGCAACATTGCCGCCAATCGTTTGAATAATAGCACCAGACTGCATCAGCCCTCTGGCCATGCTGGTGTATTCTTCGACTTCCTTCTGCTCAAGAGCAGCGATTTTTTCCTTGTCCTGCTGCGCCTCGGGCTTTTTTAATTCGGCCTGCAATTGTTCGGTAATGGCAGGCACGTGAAGCTGTGGCGCAATGAAGGTCAGCGCCGGAAAATATTCCTTCAATAAGGCTGCGGCCTGAAAATCAGCCGCGTTCGCGGCTTTCGCAGATGCTTGCTCGAAGGCTTGTTCTGGGGGCAATGGCATAGCTATTCTAATTTATCTTACTAAATTTACACCAAATCTCCCCGCCTGTACGTGAAACTATTATGACAGTTGCTCTGGGCTTATAGCTGCGGGTTGTAACACAATCTTCTTTTGTTTTTAGGCGCTTAAGCCTGTTACTCTAAAAATGGAGTAATAGACCAATGACCATAAACACGTCGCATGCACAGGCTGGAATAGTTGATACTGCGCGGGTGACGCCCGATCTTTCCCGCATTGCGCACTATACCCTTGCGGATGATTACCCAAAGCCGACAACTATCCGCAAATATTCCAATGGAACGAAGAGCCTTTATTACATCAATGCCAGCCATGTGCGTGGTCAGGATAATCCGACCTGTAAAAAAATCCGCGAGGCGGTGGAATATCTCCGCCCGGATCGTATCGTCATCGAGGCAAACGATCCAAATCGCTTAATCGCAAATAGTGAAATCGCCTTTGCGCATGCCGAAGCGGTGAAACATGGCATCCCGGTGGTTTGTGGAGAGCCGCAGGACAGCAATCTTATCACTGCTATGCAGGCTCACGGCTACTCAACGAAAGACATGATGGCCTTTTACCTGCTTCGCATGATGCCGCAGGACAGGCAAGACGGCAAATTAATGGACGAAGCCCATGTCGCCGAACGAGCGGAGCGCTTCCTGAGCCATAATCCCGTGTTTAGCGATATTCCTTCCGGCGAACGGCTAACATACGTGGAATTCAAGCGTGATTATGCCTCGAAACTGGAAGGTAAAAGTTTTCTCAATGCCACTACTACCGACATCGCACCCTATACCTCCGAGCATGCTAGTTATTTTCAGCGCTTAAGCGCAACACTTGGGCACATGCGCGAAGCGTTGGTCGATACCAATATCGGCAATACACTGAGTGAACCAGGCGTAAATAATGTGTTGGTCGTCTATGGCGGCAGTCATCGCACTATATCCGAGCCAGTATGGGAAGCGACGCTGGGCAAGGGTGTGGATGTATCACCCACTGCAATACCTAATTCCATTTTCAAACCTAATCATGCGCTGATGCTTCCCTATACGGAAGAAACCAGGCCGCTTAAAAAAATGCCTTACGAAGATCCTTTTGTCGCCCACTTCAGAAAGGGAAATAAGAAGTTGGATTTTATTACTACCCCCCATGAACACGGCATCGACACCCCAACCTTCAAAACCATCAAACAGGTGTTTGAAGCCCATAAACCTGATGTGGTTATTTTTGAAGGCGCGCCGAGTGATATGAGCACGACAGACGCGAAATATGTTGATTACATTAAAAAACAGGCAGCCAAAAACTTCCCTAATGGAGAAGCTGAATATCTGACATATCTGGCACATCAAAATAATATTCCGTCCATCGGCGGTGAACCAAATAAGAAAGAAACGTGCGCAGCACTTAAGCAAAAGGGTTACAGCGATCTGGATATACGGGCGATGGAAGTGCTCAATTGGATTCCACGTTGGGTTCGCTGGGAAGGCATAAAAGGCGATGCCGCGCTGGATGCGAAAATACGTGAACAGCAAGCGACCACAGAGTTCAACGAAGTTCAACCAAATGCCGAACGGCTAACATTAGCGACCTTCAAGCAATGGTATGATGCGCGCGAACCTGGACACAAACCGCTGGAGGAACTGAGTAATAATGACTTAGGGCCGAGCGAAGCACCGGGTGCTACATTTGTGAATCGCTATGGTGCTGCGATAGGCGCCATCCGCAATACCAATCTAGATAATCAAATTGCGAAGGCACTCAATGAACATGATAACGTGCTAGTGGTGTATGGCGGTGGCCATCTGCTTTTATCTCGCTTGGTCTATGAAGACATGCTCGGCAAGCCGGAGTATGAGCAGCTTTTTGTGCCAAGCGCAGATCACTCCCAAAGCCTGAATATGGAGAACCCTGCACAGCAAGCGGCATGGCAACCGCTTAAGCCTGGCGACAGCGTGTATCTTATCGCACCGTCTTATAAGGTAGGAGACGGTGAACTGTCACTTTACACCAAAATGTTAAACGAGTGGGGACTCAATGTCATTGCCGCGCCGGATTTCGACGCGCATTATTATAACTGGTCGAATCCGCCTGAGCGCGTGGCGGAGCATATCATTGAAGCTTTGCATACCCCAGGCGTGAAAGCCATTTACCAGATCAATGGCGGTGAAGGCGCGTGCGAGGTGGTGGACATACTTAAAAAACACGAAGCAGAATTGCTTAACTCGCCGAAGCGCGGCATTCCGCTCCTAGGTTTTAGCGATACGACCAATCTGCATTTATACCTTGGGGCCCGTGGCATTGTCTCACCAGTGCAGGCGCCTATCGCTTTCGCCATGACAAACCGTTTGCAAAGTGGTGAGTTCACTACGGCACTTACACAGCCGCCAAGCAATGCCGACCGTAACCGCGAGGGCGTGCAGGCATTTCTCATGGGAAGTGATGAACATGAGCCTCCCGTTGCTTTACAAGCGGTAAACCGCGCGGCGCAAATGGCGCATCAAGTGCGAGGTCAGCTTGTGGGTGGTTGCGATGAGATCATCCAATACACCCATGCAACCAATCAGGGTATTAACCGACTGTGCCAAGCCGCCAGTAAACCAATCTTGCTCCTTGAAGGAAAGAGCCTCGATAATCTACGGAACGCGCTCAATCTGCTAAAAGAGACAAAGAGCTTGGATAAATATCAGGCGATGGTGCTGGCAAAGTCTTATTTTCGAGAAAATAGTCAGCCTGACATCGCTTCTCTTAAACAAACCATAGAGGAAATACTGCCAGATAGCACATTGCCGGTGTATTTCGGTGCTCCCTTTGGTCATCGAGTATCCGGTATGGAATTGCGACCGATGCCGTTGCTAACGCAGGTGACAATCACTCCTAACAAAGGGCAGCATGAACTGAAAATGAATCGCCGCATGACGAAGGCGGATATGCAGCAAGCCACTTCGCGCACGGAGAATACAACGATTAAGCCTGCCGTTGCTGCCTATTTTCGGCGGTCTGATAGTGGTTCCGATACCGTTCATGTGCATTTTACACCCAGCATAAATTTCGCAGAGCATTTGCGCATACCTGATGCGACTGGCAAACAGGTGGTTATCCATTGCGATTTCGATGAAAAATGCCTGAAAAATGATTATGATGCTATCAACGCCATTCATTCCCGACTAATGCCGCTTATTGCAAGCGGAAAACTTTCAGTTGCTACTTCCCTCACCATCGCCGCGCCTATAGCGCTTACGGAACAAACGACTGCATGGCTCAAGGATTTCACCGAAAAGCGACTGCCTGGAATAGCTGTCAAAACGAAACAACTAGCTGCGAGATTTTCACCTACCGATTGCGAGGGAATTGAGCACAAGCAGCAAACAATATCAGAAAATCAGGTGCAGACTAACCGTCCTTCATTTCTTCCTTCGTGGAAGCGCTTAATTATTGGTGGCATAGCGGCTACCGCCACTCTTAGCATTGCCGCTGTGATCACAGGCACCATCGGCTGGATTGCCTTAGCCACCGCCGCCGCTGTCGGCATGGCTGGGGTAATTGGAACGTACGCTTTGCAAAGCAGGTCTCAAAATACCTCAGCGGCATCAATAAATGCTGATGGGAATCACATTCTTACCCACGAACATTCCATTGCCATCGCTATGATTCGTTACCGTGAAGATTTTGCAGAAAAAGAATTACACCGCCGCCATAGCCAGCCGAGAAACGCATCAATTGCGGTTCCGTAGGATTAGCTGGTTCGCACCTCAGAAATTACAAATCATCGCTGTTGGTGCTGCAGTCTCGAAGGTGGGATCGAGATAGGAGGCCCGAGGTGCAGGGTTTCTTTCTCTTTAGCTGGATTCGGTTTGATCTTGGCTGCTTTGTCACCTTGCGGCGTGGTGAAGATAATTTCCGGCACGTCCAATCCATTCTGCTCCGGATTCCAGAGCGTAGCCAGCCGGTCGCGCAGGGTGGTGACGCGCGCGCTGGATTGTGCCACCGGGGCGAGATCCATACGCACATATGCAACAGGTACGCCTAACCGCCGCGGCCAATTCCTCGTCCAAATCCGAGCGCAGGAAATCCACCTCGAGCTTATTGTTGGTGTGGCCGTCGCCGGCGATCACGACGAATTTGAAGTTCGGGTTTTTCTTCACCGCCTCCACTATGCGCGGCACGGCTACTTGATTGGTGACGCGGTCGCTAGCGGCAACCGCCTTGCCTATCGGCAAGAAGGGATTGGGCTGCGGTGGGAGCGAGCCGTGAATAGCGGAAGGATTATCCAGCAGTGGCGGTTGAATATCTTGCGGCATAACGCGTACCTCCTGATATGTCCAAGTGTATGGAAGACGGCAGCGCTTGTGAAATGACGGTTTAGTGAAACCTGTCATGACTACAATGTGACAAATCGCTGTAACCGTCACGCGCCTGTCACACTCCCTTTCCCGCACACGATCCAGTTTCACAGTATCTTCAAAAACGTTCCTCGCTCCTTGAGGTATACTCTTGTTAATAAATAGGAGCGCTTATGGCCGAGCCGCCAGATAGACCTGTCATTAATCCCCTGCTTGAGAAGCAGCAGGCGGAGGAAGATAAACCCGCCCTGCCGGTGGATGAATTCCCGCGCGAGATGGAATTTTATGAGCGAATCGACAGCATCGTGAATGCCAGTCGCGAACTGGCCAAAGCTGGTGTGCTGTCGCCGCTGCTGCCCGAAGTGGGAAGGTTAATCGGCATTGGGGTAGTGCAGAACGCTTATGCCACCTATCCATGGGAATATTACGAGCAAGGCGCCAACCCGCCGCTGCTCAATGCAATCAAAAACCAGGAGCCTGTTCCGCTGCCGCCTATTGCTACCCCCACCACGACCGGGTTGTTCATCGTCGAGGATTCGTCGAACGTGTACACTCCTATTGCCGTGATCACGCCGCGCGGGGTGAAGATCGAATGGGAAGTCTATCACGGCTTCGCCGCCGCTACCGTTGCCGATGCGACCTATCAGGAGTTAAGCCAGAATGCGCCGGACAAGCCGCCGATTCTCGTCAACCGCAATTTGCATGAAGACCGCGTTGGCCAAGCCAAAATAACTGCCGATTCCGTGACTCATAACAATGCAAAAGCCAGTTATGTGCCCGATTTTGCCGGTCCGCTGCTGCGCTATGGGTATCACCAGAACCAGGTGAATGTGTTCAGCGTCAGCCAGGTTGCCAGCAATGTGGAATTGCAAAGCGCCGAGGAGCGAAGGCACGATACGCAACAATTGCAACATTATTACGGCGGCAATGCGGTGTTTATCGTGGCGCGCGGCAATGACGCGCCTAATAAGCTTCCGCGTTTTCGGCATAGCGTGGTGCAGAATGCGAACCATACTTTAGCTGTCGGCGCGCTGCATGCGGAAGAGGCAGAAGTAAATGGCACCTCCTTTCCAGTGCGCCGCATCGCCGCTTACAGCACGTATGGCGCGGATGTGGCGGTGGCGCTGCCGGACATCAAGACTGGCTATACGGTGATGTCGAAGCCAGTTATTCGGAAATTCGGGCCGTTCGATACGGATACTCCCCTATCTGTAACCGAAGACATACCGCTGATGGGCACCTCATTTGCCGCACCACATGCCGCGGCCGGCGTTGCCAAACTGATGGAGCGCTACGTGCGTAGTCCAGAAAATCCTGACGCGGTATTGACACCGGAGCACGTGCTGCTGGCGATCAAGCAAACAGCGCGGCCAGTGGCGGTGGAAGAAATAGTCCCGCCGG
>JADMIO010879513.1_pt1 | contig 17674 bp, 10 predicted proteins | sample 8958161 | NCBI WGS metagenome assembly JADMIO01 (sample SAMN16585339, study PRJNA669376) | soil metagenome | isolation source: Crop rotation soil | place: USA: Cullars Rotation, Alabama | collected 2011
TCAGCCGGTCGGCAAGCTGCATCAGGCCCGCCGCCGTCAGCACCGGCAGCGCAAAGGCCTGCAAAATGGCCGTGATGAACATGGCCCAGATCGTCAGCGGCAGGCGGAACATCGTCATCCCCGGCGCCCGCATCTGAATGATCGTCGTCATGTAATTGACGCTGCCGAGCATCGACGATACGCCGACGCACGTGATTCCCAAAAGCCACATCGTCTGCGCCCAGGCACTTCCCGGGGCGGCTTCGGGCACCGCCGACAGCGGCGGATAGCTCGTCCACCCCGCGCCCGCGCCATACGGCGGCCACAAAAACGACAGACCAATGCAAATGAACGCCGGCCACATGAACCAGTAGCTGAGCATGTTCAGCGTTGGAAACGCCATGTCGTCCGCGCCGATCATCAGCGGAATCAAAAAATTGCCGAACGCCCCGGCCAGAATCGGGATGATCACGAAAAAGATCATCACCGTGGCGTGCATCGTGAACAGCGTCGTGTAAAACTCGGGCGAAATCTGCCCGCCCTCGGCCGAAAACAGCATCGGCCCGATCACCGGCATGCTGCTCCACGGCCACGCTAGCTGCCAGCGAATGCCCAGGGCCAATAAGCCGCCCACGAGAAACCACAGCAGCGTCGAAAACAGAAACTGAATCCCGATGATCTTGTGATCGCGCGAGAAAATATACGTGTTGATGAACTCGCCCACGCTCATCGTATGTTCGCCGTGCGCTTCACCATGCGCCGGGATGCTAACTGCACTCATCTTCAGTCCTTCCTACTGACTTCTGATCTCTGACTTCCGACCTCTGAACTCATTCCGATTCCACCGGCTCAGGCGTAAACCCGGCCTGATTCTGCTCGATCGCCCGCTGTGCCAGCCAGGCGTCGAATTTCTCCCGCGACTCAATCGTCACGCGGCCCCGCATCTTGTAATGCCCCCAGCCGCACAATTCGGCGCACACAATGTCGTACACGCCCGCTTTCGTCGGCTGAAACCACACGAACTGCCTCATGCCCGGCACCACGTCCTGCTTCACCCGCAAGTTCGGCAGGAAAAAGCTGTGCAGCACGTCCGCGCTCTTGATCGCCAGCACAATTTCTTCATTGATCGGCAGGTGCAAATCATTCGCGAGCTGCACGTCGTCCTTCGTCCCGACGATGCCGTCCTCGCCCGCGTAGCGAATTCGCCACTCGAACTGCCGCCCCGTAATCTCGGCCAGCGGCGGCTTCACGTCGCCATTGGCCAGCTTGGGCCGCCGCATCTTGGCGTCGGCCCAGGCGTTCATCTGATAAATGGCGATAAACACCAGCGTCGCCGCGGGCAGAATCGACCAGACGACTTCCAGCGTGTGACTACCATGCGTGAACGCCACCGGATCGCGGTTCGCGCCGCCGTCATATCGCCACATGAACCAAAACATCGCCAGCGTCGTGGCAATGAAAATGACGCCCGTCAACACCAGAATGAACATGAACAGGCTGTCGATCACGCCGCCGTGCGCGTTGATATTTTCTGGCAACCAGTGCCCATGCATCGGCCACCAGCCGGCCATCGCCCACACAAACACGCCGACACCCAGTATCGGCACCATCAGGAATAACAAGCTCCAAAACCGACCCACGTCAAACTCCTCTCGGCGAACCGAGTCTGTTCTTACATCAAATGACCAAGCACCAATGACCAATGACCAAACAAATTCCAATTACCCAATGAACCAAAACCGCCCCCCGACGATATTCTGGACATTTGCCGTTTGGAATTTAGTGCTTGTTTGGTTATTGGTGCTTGATCATTGGTCATTAGTCACAGCGGTCTCTCCGGCATACTCTGCTGCGCCTCGCGAAACGCGTCGATCGGGTTGTTGATTGACTCGTACGGCAGCGACTGCACGTAATTCACCAGGTCCCAAATCTCTTCCGGCATCAGCTTCTTCGCTTCCGGCGGGTCCTCAGCCTTGCGCACGTTCGTCGCCAGCGCCGGCATCGGCGTCCCTTCGATTCCATTCATGATCCGCCAGTACAAATCGATCGGCCGCAGGCCCCCCCGATACACTCCCAGCCGCAAATTCCGCGGCCGAATCGTCCGCGGCGGCAGCATCCCCAGCGAAACATAGGTCCGCACCAGCTCCGGTTTCTTCCCGTCGCCGATAAACTCCTTGGCCCACTCGTCGTAGTCGGTCGTCTGCCCGTCGCCGAGCGCCGACTCGCCGTGGCACTTGATGCAATTCGCGATCGTTCCATAGAACAGCTCGCGGCCGTGCTTGATCGACGCCGCCAGCTCTTCCTTGCTCATATTCGGCCGCTGCGGAATCGGCGTCACCGCGCCCGCCGCCCCGTCCCACTTTTCCACCACCGATTTGACTCGCTCCTGGACCTCCGCGATCTGCTCCTGATGCGCCGTTTTCGCCGCCTCATCGGCTTTAGGCTGCAAAACGTTCACCAGTCGCTGGTTCTCGTCGCGCGACGTGGTCAGCGTCAGCAGCTCTCGCTCGACCTCGCCGCGAATGGCCAGATACTTCACGTACTCGATCAGCGCCTCGACCTCCAATTCCGGCAGCAGCTTGAACGACGGCATCGCCGTGCCCGGAATGCCTTCCAGGACGATCTTCTTCAGGTCCGCATGCGTCGGCTTCTGTCCGACCGGCGTCGATTTGAATTTGAATTGCCCCTTGCGATAGTCCCGCGGATACGGATTCAAGAACGCCGCCGTCGGCCCCACGCCGTCACCTGAGATGCCGTGGCAGTGTGCACAATGCTCGCGATACAGGCCGCGCGGATTGCCCTGTTCATCGCTTCCCACCGGCCCCGCCGCAATCTTCAAGTGCGACAGGTTTACGATCTTGCCCAGCTCGAATCCTTCCACCGCCGGCAGCGTCGGATCATCCGGCGTTCCGAACAGCGCCTGCATCGCTTCATCGACGCCTTGAAGCTGATCGCGCGAAAATCCCTTATCGAGCCCCGCCGCTTCCGCCGTCTTATGCGCAAACGTCGTGTACCGCCGAAAATCCGCCTTCGGCGCACCACAGCCGGCCAGCGCCGCTAGCGCGGCGAAGCACGAAATCCGAAGCACGAAATCCGAAACAAATTCCAAGTACAAATGACTGAAATGTGTTTCGCGCTCTCGACCAAACCGTTTTGAATTTCGTACTTCGTTCATTCGTGCTTGTTTCGTGCTTCGAATTTCGATTTTCGTGCTTTAAACCTGTTTTGGCTTTCACTTCCCAAATGCGCTCACATCCACCACCACCTGCATCTCCTTCTGCTCCCCCGGCTGCAGCGTCAACTTCACGCGGCCCTTGTTCCACTTCTCCGCGGCGCCGTTGAGCGTCACTTCCTGAATGAACTTGGCCTTCTCCTGCCACACGCGAAACTCCAGCGGCACGCCGGCCGGCACATTGGCGATTTCAAACGACCCGTCGGCCTTCGAAACGGCAAAGTACGGGCTGTCCCGCACGATCATCCGCGCCGCCATCCAGGGATGGATGCTGCACGCCACCGCGAACGGCTCCGGCGACTCTCCGCCCGGATCGTACATCGTCGAGGAATGCGGAGGCATCAGCGGATTGATCGGCAGCGCCTTGCCCATGCCCGAGATGTTCGTGTTATGTGCCACCGGATCGCTGTTCAGAATCTTCGTCCGCTGCTTCGACCGCATCCCCAGCAGGTGCGTCAAGAAAACGCAGTTCTTCTGGTCAAACGCAGGCTGCTCGCTCAGCTTCGCGGCATAATCCGGATGCTCCCACTTCGGGTCGCCCACCGGAAACTTCGCGGGTCCCGTCAGGTAGATCAGCACATCCTTGATTCCGCCGCTCGAATCGACGACCAGCTCCTCGCTCAGCACCTGCTTGCCGCCCGGCGCGCAAACCTCCTGATCCTTCGTCACCGCCAGCGGCGTCGGCGCCGGCGGATTGCCTTTCAGCTTGAACGTTCCCTTGATCGTGGCCCAGCCCGTCGGCTCGGCCATCACGGCCGGCCCGGCCGCCGCAGTTTCCGTCGCCCCGCTGCCGAACGCCTTCTTCAGCGACACCACATTCGTCGTATTCACAGACTCCGCCGGCGGCAAATGCCGCGCGCAGCCAATTGCGACGACGGCAACCATCGCCAACCAGGATCTCATCAGTACGGCACTCTTGGTCATTGGTGCTTGGTTATTGTTTGTGATTTGGTGCTTGGTCATTGGTCATTCGCCTACGGCGCAACTTCAACGCTCCCCAGCGAATTCTTCCCCGCCTTGATATTCATCTTCACCCGCCCCCGCGTCCAAGCCGGCGCAGGTGCCTTGCCGTTCACCACCACGTTCGAGATGAACTTATTGCTCCACACCACAAACGTGTGCTCGCCCGTCGGCAGGTTCTTGATCGTGAATTTGCCGTCCTTATCGCTGATTGCGAAATACGGATCCTCGCGAATCAACAGGTGCGCGTTCATCCAGGGATGAATGCTGCACGACACGGGGCTCGGCTGCCCTTCCGCTTTGGCAAATGTCTTCTTCAAGCTGCCGCCGGCCGGAATCAAATCGTTGAACGGCGTGTTGGCAAAAAAATCACCCTTCGTGTTGTGCCCGATCGGGTCCTTATTGCCGATCACCAGCGTCTGCCCCACGCGCAGGCCCTGCATGTGCGGCTGGAAGCGGCAGTTCTCATTGTCCAGCGCCACATCCGACTTCGCTTCCTTCTCATAATCCGGATGAATCTTCGGCTTGCCAGTATCGGCCAGATACACGGCCACATTCTGCAGACCCTTGTTCTCCTTATTTACGACAAGCTGCTCCTCGAAGAGCGGATGCTTGCCACAATACTCCGGGTCCTTGGTCGGCGTGATCTTCGTCGGCGTTGGCGGCGTCCCCTTGAACAAAAACGTCCCGTCCAGGTCGCCCCACTCCTGCCCGGACAGGCCACTCGTGAAACCGAACCCGAGAATTGCCGCCAAAAGCCAAAAACGGTTTAAAGATCTCATAACGTTTCTCTTTCCTTCACTGAGTACTAAGTACTTAGTACTTCAATTTCAAATTCGACTACCACTCACCACTCACCACTCACCTACTCAACACGACTCAATTCGACCCACTATTCGCGCCGCCCGCGCCCGCCGCAGCCGGCATCGGCGCCGGCTGCACCTTGTCCGCAAACCGCGTGTTCTGCCGTGCATACTCGTCAAAGTTCATCAAGAGGTCCGTTAGCGCGTCGATCTGCTGCACGTTCGTCCCGTGATACAGCCCTTGCAGCAGATTCAGCGTCGTCTGATCCTCCTCGACATACTTGATGTTCACGGGCATCGGCGTGTAGGGCAGAATCATTTTCGGATTCGCAATCCAATCGCGCACATACTCGGGCCGCAGCCGGCGATAGACCTCGGTGAGCTGCGGCGCCATCGCCCGAATGCTGCCGGCCGGCGCATAGTCGCCCACCAGATGACACTTCACGCAGAAGTTGCCGTTCAAAACAATCTTCATCGCATCATCCAGCCGCTGCATGCCTTCCGGCGGCTGACTCGACGCACTGCCTCCTGCTTTCTGTCCCCTGTCCCCTGTCCCCTGTCTCCTGTTCCCTGTCCCCTGCCCTGCCCGACTCCCTCGCGCATACTCCGCCTCCAGCGCCGCCAACCTCCCGCGATCGCGACTGCTCGCGTATGCATACGGAAACTCCGAGTTACTCACCGCCGCAAAGTAATTGGCCAGCGCCGTCGCTTCGGCGCTCGACATATTGAATCGCGGCATCCGCAAAAAAGTCGCCGGCCGGATCCGATACGGATCGAGCAGAAAATCGTGCAGCCACCCCGTCTGCACCTTTTCGCCTTCGTTGTGCAGCGGCGGCGGCAGCCAGCCGTAAGCCTCCGACCCCGACGCATTCGGATTCGCCTTTCGCTCCAATTCCGTCACCACCGGCAGAAGGTACTTCGTCAGCACGCCGCCCCACGTCGGATACCGCGCATCGAGCTGCTGCTGCGAAGCAAACACGGCATTCTGGCCCGTCAAATAAGGCGTCCCATCGACGATCGTCGGCTGGAGCAGCTCCAGGCCGAGCTTCAGCTCCCGCTCGGCATACGGCGAGCTGTCATCCAGCAGCGACCCGTCCAAGTCGGTCACCACCGGCAAGCCATCCTCTTTCCGCGTCGGCGGCAGGCCGATCAGCGTCGAATGCAGCTCGTTTCGCTTGTCCGCCTTACCCTCGTTGGCCAATTCCTGCGGGCTGAAATGCGGCTTGAGGAACGGATACACAGCCGCCTCGGGCCGCTCGCCCATGTCGCCCGGGTTGTAGCTGATCTGCCATTTTTCCAAGCCCAAAATATGGCAGCCGCCGCAATTGTATTTCTCCAGCACCGCCTTGCCGGCCACCAGGGCCGCGTTGCGATCCTTCGCCCGGAAGATGTATTTTGACTGGGGCGGATCAGCGACCAGGCCCAGCACGAACGTAATCACACCCTCGCGCTCTTCCGCGGTGAACGGAAATTGCGGCATCCGCAATCGCTCGTTGTACCGCTTGTTCTCGGTCTTGTCGTAGTCGTAACTCCGCGGCTCTTTCAGCTTCTGATAGATGAACCCGATCCGGTTCCCCGCCTCCAGCGCCTGCGTGTAAAAGCTCTTGAAATCCTCATTCTCTGGGCCGCGCGGCTCAACCGTCGAGCTCACCATCTCTTCGGTCTTCTTCTCCTCGTCACGCTGCGCCGCCGTCGGATCCGCCGCCTTGCTCTTGGCCTTTGACTCGGCATACATGGCCTCCGACGAAGTCGCCGTCTTGCCAGCGTGATCGGCGCCATGCGCCGCGCCGCCGTGGCCGCCGCCATGACCCAGCACGTAGTGCGTAATGTGCTCGAACGCCAGTTTCGCCGAGTCTTTGCGTCCCCAATCGGCCAGCCCCGTGCCGATCGGCTTGGCGTCTTCGAAGCCCGGAATGTCGTGACAGCCAAAGCAGCCGTACTTCGCGATCGTCTTCCGCCCGATGTACTTCAGCCGCTGCTCGTTCGTCAGTCGCGGCTCGCGATTTCCCTCGCGCCGCACGATCAGGTCCTTCTCCGCCCCCTTCAGCTCACCCTCCAGCGCCGGCGGAATTCCGTGCAGGTAATACTCGTCCGCAACGTCCTTATAAAACGCCTCGTTCAGATACTCCAGGATCAGTTCCTTCAGGGCCGGGTCATCCTCCGCCAGCGGCCGATTCGCCGCATCGACCGCGCCGGCCACCGGCTGCCAATCGGTCGTCGAAGCCGACAGCAAATAGCTCACAATATCGTCCGCCGGATCGAACCACTTGTCATCAGCCGCGCTATTCGGGTCCGCGCCCAAATCCTTGTCCGGCTCCAGGAACAAATTCGGCATGACCGTGCGGGCGTGATACTTCGTCGGGTTTCTGATCCAGCTATACAGCCAGTCCGGGCCGCTGGCGTTGCGATCCTTGGCAAACTTCGTGCCCACGCCCGACAAATCCGGCCCCTGCACGATCTCTTCCGGATTGCGATACTTCTGCACATCCGGAAAATCCTTGTGATTGTGGCACGCCAGGCACCCCCGCGTCTGAAACTGCGTCTTGCCCCGCGCCACTTTCTCTTCATTCGTCCAGTTCGCAATTCCGCTCGGCCGCGGCTCCGGCTCAAACCGCTGCTGGTCCTTGTACGAGTCAAAATAGGCCAACACGCCGCGAATCTCGATCGGCTCCAGCCGCGACGCCTTCGTATCGGTAACGCCTTCAGAGTTCGTCAGGTGACTCCACAAGCCAAAGAACCGCGGCATCCGCGTCGTCGGCCGGAAGTGCTGCGGATTGTTGATCCAGTCATATAAAAAAGTCTTGTCCGCCTTCTTCGCGATATACCGCAGGCTCGGCCCCGGCCGCCGCAGCGATCCCGGCGTCTCCACGTCCTTCAGCATGTTGGCCAGGTTCGATAACGACCGGTCCAGCGCCGTCGCATCCTTCCCCGCCGCCGTCACACCCTCATCAATCACCGCCTTCAGCCGTCTCCGCGCCGCATCATCCTCCGGATGAGCCACCACCTGCCGCGTTAAATCATTCAATCGTTCTTGCCATTGCGACCCACTGCTCGGCGAACTGCCTGACTGGCCACTGGCCACTGGCAACTGGCTACTGTTTTGACCTCCGACTTCTGACCTCTGACCTCCGACCTCTGCTTCAATCTGCTGCGCCACCGCAAAATAATTCGGCTCCGACCGCAGGTCCGGTCCCACGCGCTTGTTCGGTCCATCAAAACCGTTGATCTCATGGCATCCATAACAGCCGTACTTGCGAATCAAGTGGTATCCGTGCGTCACCTTCGTCGCCGGTCCATCGGCATACTTCTCGCTCGGCTCCAGCTCCACCACGTCGTGATGACACTTCAGGCACGCCGCCTCGGCAAACCGCCGGGCGTACATCGGATAAATCCAGTGCGGATTGTCAAACCAGCCGTACTTGTTCGTCCAGTCGCGCATCTGCAACGTGCTGCTGGGCGCATGCGACGCATATTCGAACGCGGTCGCGCTCCCCTGCCCGTCGTGACAAATCGTGCAGGCAAACGTCTGCAGCCGATGGGGACTCGAATCCGACACATACAAATCCAGCCGCGGATGCGAAATGAACGGGTTCGGCAGCCCGCGCCGAATCTTCAGCCGAATTGGCTTCCCGTCTGCCGCCAGATCGCGCAACAGCGCCCCAATCCGCTTCGGCCCGCGATCACCGCCGCTCGTCGCCAGCGGCTGACCGTTAATCTCTTCAATCACGTCGCCCAGCATTAAGCCCGGCAGCTTCGGATACAGATTCTCCGCCTTCCCCGGCAGCGACACGAGCTCCGCCACTTTCTCGCGAATCTCCAGCCCGTTCTTCGGCTCTTCCGGCAGCTTCTCCGAAATAATCGTCGCCTTGGCGGCCGGCGTCTTGGGCAGCACCAGCGCGATCGTGATGTCATCGAGGTTCAATAGGCCCTCGCTGGCCAGCTTCAGCCCCAGCCAATCCTCCACGTTCAGCGGCAGTGGCTTGCCGTTCTCATCCAGTCGCGGCTTTGGCGGATTGTCCTTCGCCGGCGGCGTCACGACCATTTCCAGCCGCTCTTCATGCACGAACGCCGGCGATGTGGCCGCGCCCGGCATCGATTTGGCCAACGACTGATGGCATGTCGTGCAGCGATCGAACCGCCGCACATAGCTGAAGTTGTAATTCTGTGTGAGCCCGTCGCTCCACAAGTTGTCGATCTTCCGCGGCGAGTTGAACGCGTCCAGAATCGGCAGCGTCAAAATCTTCTTTCCCAACACGAACGGATATTGTGCATACCAAGAAAAATACGGCTCCTCGCGGTCCCGCTCCTGCTTCCGCAGCCGCTCGAATTCCGCCCGGCTTTCGTCAAAGCTCTTCTGCGCCGCATCGACTTCGGCCGTGATCTCCTTAACCGTTTTTTCCAGGTCCTTGCGCAGCTTGCTGATCGACTGATAAATCTCGTTCAGCGCCGCGAAGGTGACCTTGCCTTCGTCCGCATCTTTTTCCGGATGCGCCATGTCGCCCAATAGATCGTTTACGTCCTTCTCGCGCGCGTCCAGCGCCTCCTTGGGCAGGTTATCGCGAATCGCGATATCGACATTCGCCTTGGCCGCGTCAATTCTTCCGTTTTTGAACTTGCGAATCCCCAGCGCCTTGTCCTCGCGAATTCGGGCGTCGTTGACGATCCGCATCATGACAGTGACCAGGCCGCCGGGCGACGCGAGCGTGGCCGGCGCCAGGCGGGCATCGGCCGCATCCTGTTCGGCTTTGGCCGCGGCCCGTTCGAGTTTCCGAAACTCCGCATCCTTTTTGGCGAACTCCTCCTGCTTCGCCTTGTCATCCGGCTTAGCCTGCGCCTCGCTTAGCGCCGCGGCCGCGGCCGCGGCCTTATCCGCCGCGTCGGCCTCCTGCCGCTTCTGGGCCGCCTCGCTCGACAACTTCTTCAGCTCTTCCGCCTTGTTATCGATCCATTTTTGATCGACGCTCACCTGGCTGTACGCATGCCCTGCCTTCTGCCACCGCTCCAGCACTTTGTTCATGTCGCTCGCCAGCGACTTGAACCGGTTCAACAGCCCGTCATCGATCGGCCGCGCTTTCGCCTCCGCCAGCTCCCGCGCCCGCAAGTCATGCTCCTGCACCGCGTCCAACGTCTCATACTGCTGCTGCCGCAGCGCCAGCATCTTGATATCGACGTCGGTCGTCTTGATCTGATACGTCTTCCACGACCGGGCGTGGTCCTTCCAGAACATCCATACAGTGCTGATCACCAGCAGCACGCCCGTCACCGCAAAAATGCGGTGCATCGTCTGCGTATTTCGCCAGGTCGCTTCATTAGCTGGCATAGGAAAAAGTGGCTCGTGCTAGTGGCTAGTAATATCCGACCTCTGACCTCTGACCTCTGACCTCGTTACAAGTTCAGCAAATACTCCGGCATCGATATGAAGTACTTCAAATTCACCGTCCACCGCAAAATCATCTTGATCGGCAACAAGGCCATGAACAAAAGCAAGTTCGTCATCACCATGTAGCGCAAAAAACCCATCTTGATGAACAGCGCCTGAAAGAACCGGCTCAGCACTACCAGTAGCGGCGGCACCACCGTGAAGTAGCCGATCGTCAGCAGAATTCCCGGCAGTTCTTTGTAGATCGCATAGCCGATCTTCTTGAAATCGCCCGAGCCCTCCGGCGCTCGCGGCCGGCTGGAGCGCATCAAATCGACCCAGAAAAACTCCGACAAGTCGCGATTATTTAGCGCCTCGACCTTGTGTGCGTCCCACGGCTCATAGGGCCCGAAGAAATTCCAGTTCGGCCCGCGCAGGAACGTCCCCATCACGATCAGGGTCACCCACAGCACCAAAAACCCGAACTGAAACATCACATACGCGAACCGCCGCTGCTCGATCGTGAAATAGCCGTTGCCCGCCTTGTTGAAATCGATATATGGAATCGCCATCAGCCCAAACAAGACCAGGCTCGGCAACACCACGCCCGCCATCCACGGGTCGAAATAGACGAGCATCTCCTGCAGGCCCAAAAAGTACCACGGCGCCTTCGACGGGTTCGGCGTCTTCACGGCACTGGCCATATCTTCCAGCGGCGCTTGGAGCGCGATGCCCCAGAAAATCAATACAGCCGTAATGGCCACCATGCAAATCAGCTCGGTATAGACCAGGTCCGGCCACACCAGCACCTTCTCGTTGTCCAGCTTCTCCAGCGGCTCCAGCCCTTGCTTCATCCGCTCGTCATTGATCACCGCCCGATACGCCGCCAGCCAGGTAAAAAAGCCCAGCAGAAAAATCATCGACACGATCGGCACATTGTCCGGCTTCGTCACGATCTGAGCGAAGTTCTGATCGGGAATTGACATCCCCATCAAGAGCAGCGACAGATTCAAGAGGGCCCACGCCACCATCGGCCGCACGAAAAACCGCCGCAGCAAGAAGAAAAATAGCAACAGGACGAATGTCCCCACGATATAGACGGTGGGGCTCATCGCCCAATTGATCCACGCCCTCGCAGCCGTTGGCACCGTGATGAACCCGACGATACTCGGATCGCCGCTATAGGCCAAAGGCGCGATCAGCAAAAACGCGAGCGACACCAACAGCCATACAAACGCGTCTGTCAAACCCAGCCCGCCCGGCAGTTTCAGCAGCGTCCGCTGATTCGGCCGCTGCCACAACAGGAACGCCATCACGCCGTTCATCAGCGCCAAAAGCAGATAATACGACCCCAAAAAGCCCGCAATCTTGTGCAGGAAAACGTCATAGGGTTCGTGACCGTGCATGGTGAAATTCCAAGATCCGAAGAACCAAATTCCAAATTGATGTTGGTGTCTTCCGCAAGTCCTTTTGGTTCTTTGGTTCTTTGGTTCTTGGTTCTTTGGTTCTTTGCTTACAAGGGTCCGCTGATCCCACCGTCCTTGCGGACGCGCCAAAAATGAATCGCCATCAGCATCGCCGCCGCCAGCGGTATCGCCACGCAGTGCAAAACGTAAAAGCGATTCAGCGTCTCTTCGCCCACGAACCGCGCGCCCAATAGTCCAAACCGCGCGTCCGACGCGTTCGTGATCATGTCGATGCCGTCGATCGTCAACAGCTGATTGCCCGGCCCTTCATATCCCAAAAACGGCGTCGCCCGCGCCATGTTCGAGCCCACCGTAATGGCCCAAATCGCCAGTTGATCCCATGGCAGCAAATAGCCCGTAAACGACAACAGCAGCGTCAGCAGCAGCAAAATCACGCCCACCAGCCAGTTGAATTCCCGCGGCGGCTTATAGCTGCCCGTCAAAAACACGCGATACATGTGCAGCCACACGGTGATCACCATCGCGTGCGCGCCCCAGCGGTGAATTTCGCGCATGATCCCCAGGCTCGTCACGTCGCGCAGCGCGAGAATATCGTTGTACGCCCATTCCAGCGTCGGCCGGTAATAAAACATCAAGAGCACGCCCGTGATCGTCTCCACCAGAAAAAGGAAAAACGTCACGCCGCCCATGCACCACGTAAAGCTCAGCGCGATCCCCTGCTTCTTGATCGACACCGGGTGCAGGTGCAAAAAGAAATTGGTCAGCATCACCACCACGCGATTGCGGCGGTCCACCGGCGCAGGATGCCGGATAATGCTCTTCCAAATCTGCGATTCGCGAATTATGTCGCCAAGGGTAGGCATGCTGCGAAGTTGCTAAGAACAAAAACAGAACACTAATCGTCGCTGATCTGCACTAATCAGTCAGGGATTCTTTTTAGCGATGATTAGTGTTGATTAGTGTTCCTTCTCCTTGCTTATTGGTTGCGAAACGATGCTTTGAATCCAATTAAACGGGCACATACGAAGCCGTATCCTTCCACTGCCCGAGCTCCTGCTGAAACGTCCGGCTCTTATCGACCAAAAGCTGCCCGTCGTCGGCCAGACTGATCGCATACCGCTCCAGCGGCCGCGGCGCCGGACCTTCGAAATTGATGGCGTCTTTATAAAAACCGCTGCCGTGGCAGGGACACTTGAATTTCTGCTCCGCCTCCAGCCAGTTCGGCGTGCAACCCAAATGCGTGCACACCGACTTGATCGCATAAATCATCGGCTGGCCGTCGTATTCATAGCGCACGATCCACACGCCGAACTGTGCGATGAACTTCGTCTCGACCTGACCGGGCGAAAGACTATCCGGAAAACCAACTTTGAATCGCGTCGGCGGCTCGATCAGAATGTTCGGAAACATGAACCGCGCAAAACCTAACAGCCACATCAGATGCGTCACCGCCAGCGATGTGAATCCAATCGCCAGCGACGACCCAAACAGCACACCCGCCGCAGCCGCAAAAAATCCGCGCCGCGTCCCCGGCTCGACAATGACCACCGCGGCAGGCCGCGCATATTCCGGCTTCGCCGGCATCGGCGGCACTTCGATCTTCTTCTTACCCGGCGGCGCTACTGGCGCAGCCTTCGCCGCCGCCTCGGCCTTCGTCATCGGCCCCGGCTTAGCGCCTTTCCGCGCCGCAACCAGAACGCTCGCCGTATCCTTTGGCGCCGCTGCAGCCCCTCCGTCCGCTTTCGCCGCCGGCTTCACTGCCGCTGCTTTCGCCGCCGGCGCTGCGGCAGGTTTCGCAGCGGCCGCCGGCTTCGGCGCGGCGGGATTAGCCGCCGCAGCGCCCGGCTTCGCCTTAGCCGCGGCCAGAATCTCCGCCACGCTCATCCCCTTGCCACCGGGGGCCACCTTTCCACCCGCCGGCACACTCGACGCACTTGCCGCTGGCTCCTGGCTCCCGGCTCCTGGTTCCTCTGCCTGCTGAGCGCCCTCACTAGGCGTCGCCGCTGGCGCCGCAGCGCCACCCTTGGCCTTTTCCGCCCGTGCGGCCGCCAAAATCTCCTCGACCGACATCTTCTTGGCCATATATTAGCGCCCGTGAACGCCATAGTGGCCGTCACGCTCCGCGTGACTGGCCCAGGAACCTAATCGCAAGTCCTTACAGCACAAGGACTATGCAACATTGTGATATTTTTCACGAACTCCACCACAGTTGTACCAGCGCCACAACTTATGTCAACTACCCATCGCCTAAACCCTTGCGCCAACTGGCCATCGGGCTTCGCGCGTCACTTTGCGCGACAGAGATTAACGCGCCGCCCCCCACTTGCCTAGCGGCCAATAGCCCCACCATCCCTTAGCCGGGACCAAACTTGGTCCCGGAACGCCACCAGATCATTTGCCACTTTCAGTGCCCACGTAGGGTGCGTGCAGCGCAGCGGAACGCACCACTTCTAACGCGTCGGCGCTGCTGTCGTCGCTCGCGCCGTCTCGACTGCTACCGGCCTCACAAAAACATTCACCGCTCCCAGCCCATACCCCGTCTGATTCGCTACCGCCAGCCGCAAATGACACGGCCCATGCGCCTGCTCCGGCACAATCACTTCCGTTGCAAAATCGCCACCCGGCAAATCAAGCCCCCACCGAGCAAAGCACCGATCGAGCGATTGCTCATACACCGGCTGATACTCGGCCAGCGCCTTGTCGCGCGGATCGAACCGCTCGCGCACCGGCGCTGGCTTTGTGCTGCCATCGCGCCGGCAAACCAGCTCCAGCGTCCCGCGCCCCGCCACCGCGCTCCGACCGGCAATCCGAATCTTCTGCCCCGCCGTTACCTCTCGCTCCGCGTCCAATTCAATGCTCTGCGGATAACTCAGTCGCAGCATCGGGTCACCCAGCAGATTAAAGATATGCAAGTGTTCGCGCCGCTCGGCCTCAAGCTGATCCTGATTGGGGCTCATCACCGCCGCGATGCTATCGAGCAGCACCCGATTCAATCCCACCGGATGTTCCGCGTCGTCGATCTTCCCCATCGTCCGCCGCTTCGCCGCCAGAATTGCCTCGCCGAGCGTCGCCGGTCGGTGCTCAAAATACTCCTGCATTAGCGCATCGGCCATCACCGCCATCCCGTACGGCATCGTCACCCGCGAACCACCGTACACGGCCACCGGCCCGCCCTCGGCTTTGAGCATCTGCTCTGCCAGGCAATCTCGCGGCTGATCGAAGGCCGCCGTGTAGCAGGCCAGCATCAATGCAATCGGCGCGGCGCCATTCTTCGCTTGCAACTCCCCGCAGTCATCCACATTCAGAATATTGAATCGCTCGCCCGGAATCGAAACCTGATCGAGCGTGGTCGCCTGCCCATGCCCGATATAGACCCAAAACAGGCACCCCTCGTTGTGCCGCTGCACCGTCATCGCGTGAAACAGCCGCGGATCGGGACAGTATTGACTTCGCCAGCTTCCGTAGGTCATCCGCGTGTCGTGCGTCGCCGGAATCCCGCTCGTCAGCAGCTTGCTGGTTGCCATTTCGATTACGGTGTCAGCCAGCGGATTGAATCCACCCACGCCCGCAATCAAATTCACCCGCTGCCGCCACGGCCCAAAATCGGTGCTCCGCTCATACGCCAAAGTCTTCGCCACGATCCGCGAAACTTCCGCGGGCGTGTCCGCCGGAATCCGCCCGATCGCCACGTCGGGAAGCTGATCGCCATCCAAATCCGCATAACAATTATCCGAAGCAATCTGCGGCTCACTCCCCCACTTCACATTCACCACCGCCGGTACCAGCGGCGCGGGGACCAGAGGTGAGGGGACGGGCCGCGATCCGACATTCTCCCTCTCCCTTTGGGAGAGGGCCGGGGTGAGGGCTCCGCGCCCTGCCGGCTCCGCGTCACCAACAATCAGCACATACTTCAGCGCACCGCCCGCCGCCACCTTCCGAATGCTGGAGCGAATCTGCTCCGGCGTCCCGCTATTGAGCACATGCACCAACCGATGTCCCTGAGCCTGCCGATGCTCGGCCCACGGCTGCAATGCGGCGACAAATTCCCGCGGCGCAACGACGACCACATCCGGCGGCGCATCCGCGGCGCTCCGCGGAACGTCGGCAGCGAGCAACAGGCAACAAACGATTACCGACACCATGAAAAGTCCCTGTAGGGAACGCCCTCTGTGGCGTTCGCGCACTCCAACCGAATTATAGCGCGGCCGGAGTGTACTAGCGTCATTTCGCCGCATCAAGCCGAAATTGCTACACTAACAACGCCTCGCAAATCCAAATTCTAAAATCCAAAATCTAAAATCTGCCCTCCCATGCACCTCGGCTTCGTCACCGCCATCCTCCCCGACCTCTCCCTCGCCGAAATCGCCCGCTTCGCCGCCGAGACCGGCTACAACTGTGTCGAAGTCATGTGCTGGCCGCTCAGCAAGGCCGAGCGCCGCTATGCCGGCGTCACGCACATCGATGCCACCGATTTCACCTCCGCCAAAGCCGACGACGTCCGCCGCATCATGGCCGACGCCAAAGTCGCCATCAGCGCCCTCGGCTACTACCCCAATCCGCTCGCTCCCAACCGCGAAGAATCCGACCTCGCCGTCAATCACCTCCGCAAAGTGATTCAAGCCACCGCCCTCCTTGGCCTGAAAACGGTCAACACCTTCATCGGCCGCGACTGGACCAAATCAATCGACGACAATTGGCCGCGCCTCCTCGAAATCTGGAAGCCGCTCATCAAATTCGCCGAAGGCAATGGCATCCGCGTCGGCATCGAAAACTGCCCCATGTTATTCTCCAAAGACGAATGGCCCGGCGGCAAAAACATCGCCGTCAGCCCCAAGATCTGGCGGCGTCTGTTCAACGACCTCGGCCCGAGCATCGGCCTCAACTACGATCCGTCGCACATGATCTGGCAGCGCATGGACTATCTCGCGCCAATGCGCGAATTCAAGGACCGCCTGTTCCATGTCCACGCCAAAGACGTCCGCATCGACTGCGATCGGCTCAACGACGTCGGCATCCTCGCGCACCCCAACGAATACCACACCCCCAAACTCCCCGGCCTCGGCGACGTGAACTGGGGCCGCTTCTTCTCCGTCCTCACCGACGTCGGCTACACCGGCCCGATCTGCGTCGAAGTCGAAGACCGCGCCTACGAAGCCTCTCTCGACACCCGCAAAGCCTCACTAATTCAAAGTCATACTTATTTGCGGAACTTTGTGCCAAGACTTTAGGTCTTACACTTTAGGCTTTAGAGGCCAACGGGGTTCCAAAGCCTAAAACCTAAAATCTAAAGTCTATCTCGGCACCCCCAAACTCTTCCCTCCATCAATCGCAATGCACGTCCCCGTCACCATCGCCGCCGCGTCACTCACCAGATACAACACCGCCTCGGCCACCTCCTCGGGCGTGATCATCCGGCCAAACGCCTTGGCCAGCGGGCTCGCATCGATCATCCTCTGAGCAGTCGCTGCCCGGTCGGCCGCTTTCGCCAAATCCGCGTCCATAATTCCCGTCTCCGTCACCGGCCCCGGGCAAACGGCATTCACGCGAATGCGATCCGCCGCATGCGACAGCGCGAGGCTACGCGTCAGCGCGTTGATTGCCCCCTTGCTCGTCGAATAAATCGGATCGTGCGCCCGCGGCAACAATCCCGCATTGCTCGAAATGTTAACGATCGCGCCGCCGCCCCGCTCCTTCATCGACGCAATCACGCTCCGGGCAAACAAAAACGCCGCCTTCACATTCGTATCCAAACAAGCGTCCCAATCCGCCTCGCTCCGCTCCGTAATCTGGCCCACCATCACGATGCCCGCATTGTTGATCAGAATATCCACTCCCCCCGCCGCGGAAATCGCCGCGCCAACCAGTCCCGCCACGTCCTCATTCTTTCGCACATCGCACGGCTGCAGATGAATCC